>Ga0315914_1007229_pt1 | contig 15462 bp, 7 predicted proteins | sample MpolenodulesMG_FD_203920 | JGI IMG/M metagenome (GOLD analysis project Ga0315914, IMG submission 203920) | Medicago polymorpha root nodule microbial communities from Los Angeles, California, United States - elongated nodules | ecosystem: Host-associated > Plants > Roots > Nodule | place: USA... | reverse complement strand
TTTTTTTTGTTTCTTTTCCTTATTTAGAAAAGTGAATCACATTTTTTTTATTGTTAACTAATGGTGAGGCTATGTGAAAAGTTCAATACATTGGTTTGCATGGCAGGGTTCTCAAGAAGAAAAGTTCTAAATGTACCATCGATAATTATTTGTCTTATGTTGTAAACAACTCAAGAATTATGTATACCATCTATATATGTAATTATCTGTAGACACTCAAGAATTGGCTTAGTGGATCTAAAGATTTCATTAAAAACATTAAATTAACAATCAGAATAACGAATCTTGTAAATAAAAACATTAGCCAACATCAAATTTGTTATTATAAATTTCAAAAAACTTCTCTATAAACAACATTTGAAGTTAAATTAATATTTTCACCATCATCATCGGTTAACACTATGATCCAGCCTTTCCTAGAGGTAGCTCTAGAAATTGTAACATATAATTGACCATGTGAGAACACTGATGTTGACAAATACACATGCATAATAATTTTTAAAATTTCGTTTCACACGTTGTATAATAGAATTTAAAATTAGTAGTATAAAAAAAATATTTATTCTTTTAATCTTAGACAACATCCAGATTGCCATTGAGAACCAATTTTGTTCCATGCCATGAATTGGATCAGCCATTACACCTAAATAAATTCAACCAAGAATTGAGATAAGTATAAAATAAATAATAGAACACTTGAAGAAAAAAAAAATCATACAGTAATACCAAGATATCTGTTTAATTTGCAAAGTTGGAGTATTGTGATGATAGGATTTGGTGAATCATTGTTTGTCAAAAAAATTCTTCATTTGTTCAGCGAAACGGTCCCAAAGACTACAGTACAATGGATCCAAATTCCTCTACAAAAAATATATGTATATATAATAGGCTAAATATCATATTTGATCCTTTTAGTTTGACAGAATTCCCAAGTTAATCCTTTAAGTTTCAAATAGATCCTTTTAGTTTGAGAGAATTCCCAAGTTAGTCATTTAAGTTTCAAAAGTTTCAAATATGTCCCTTTAGTTGATAAACTATTTTACCGTTAACCCTGCTGTCAGTTAATAATTAATTGATGTTGATGTAGCTGTTAAGTTGTTGACTTGGATCAAAACGCTGCATTTTAAAAGCTCCAGGGTATCAAAATGTTACGATTAATGGTCACAAATTATTATTCTAGCACTATAAATGTCGTTTAATAGTAGGGGTAAATGGGAAATAGTTTATCAACTAAAAGGATCTATTTAAAACTCATGATACTTATCTTTTTCCAAAGGTCTGTTTCTCCTTCAAGCTTTATGGGTTTGACAAGTATAGTGGTGCCGGAGGTGGAGACTAAGGTTGTGGTTGTGTCGAGAACAGAGGGTGGTTTCGGCAACGGTGGTAGTGCCGGGCTGGTGCTAACTTTCGATGGCGTCCAATCAGTGGCCTTAGATCCAAAATACTTTTATAGAAATTTCCAGAATAAACATCTCATCCTAGTGATTTATGATTTTTTTTGGCGGAGTTCTGGTTTGTGATTCTTAATTGTAACTGTGTTAAAATCGTTGATTTTATTGGATGAATATCTTTGTTGATGCTGAATTTTTGGGTTAAATTTATGATTGTTGAGGATAAATATTGAATTTGAAGATGAAATAAAATAAAATAAATCCAGTGAGGTTGATGTTTCACCGGCAAAGTTGGACAAGAAATCCGGTGAGAAAAAAGAAATGAAGAAGAAGTTATTGTTGATTTATTTTATGTTTTGTAATTTTTATAAACAATTGTAGTTATTTTATATCCAGGTGGATTAAAAATATCATATGTGTCAATTTATTTTCTTTTAAAGCGTGCCACATCTGCGTTAATCGATCAAAAATTAAAGGGGGGACCTAACTTTTGCAAATGGGGTGAAACTTGAGGGCTAAAAATGTGATTTTCAAACTAAGAGGACCAAAACCGCTAGTTTTGAAAACTTGAGGGGCCAAAAGTGCATTTTAACCTTTTTTTTTTGTTTGTTTTGTTTTCAACTTTAAAATCAAGTTAAAAGTTAAAAGCAACTTATTTCCAGCAATTTTTCAAATTTCACCCAACATTAAAATATAATTTCCATCCAACAATATTCACATCAACATCGATTAAATTAAAAACATGGGCAAAAAAGTAACCTTATTCAATAAGAAAAGCAAACGACTAAGATTTTATCATTCTTTAAAAGTTTTTAATGAGTTTCTACGATTCAAGATATATCTAACATAAACATATTTGAAAAAGTGCAAGTACCATAAAATTAAAGCATATAAATACATTTTTGAAATAAAAAACATAAGAAACTAAACAAAAAAAAAACATGTTATTTCTATAAAATTTTCCATTGAACTTCTAAGAGTACTAGGTTGGATAACATATGTTTAAATAGAAATGTTAACGAGCGTGCTCGAGACTTTTTTTAAGGACCTTAAATGGTAAGTTTTTATAAAAATTTGTGTATTCAATGTATTAGAAATTGAACTATTTAATTTTTTTAAGGAGTAATTTCTTAATTTAGAATTCTTGAAGAGAAACCGCAAAACACTAGTGTTTTCCTTATGTTGCGGTTTAGTTCGATTGACAAAATAGAAACCACAAAGAGTACCGTGTGGTTGAGTCAAAAAATGACTTGAATACATCAAACTAAATAAGATTTTTATGGTTTTCGGTTTGCATTAGTTTGATTTACAATTTTCTATTGGGTTGATTCTCTTTTGAACACCCATACTATTTACCATGTGATTATACTCTAATCTTTACCTAAAAACGTGAAGAAAATTAAAGCTGTAAAAAAGAAGCTTAAATGATTTTATTTTTTTAAAAAAAGATTGTATGTTATCTAGTACTTTCTCAGGTCCTATTTATAAGAAACATTTGACTTTTTTGATTCATTGCATAAATGATGTGGTCTATATTCTAGATCAGATACATCAATTACTCAATGAATTTAAAAAGTTAACTTTTTCTTATAAATAAAATCGGAGGGAGTACCTCTCAAACATTTGTTAAAGAACTATAAAGATAAATTTTGTATTGAAAAAACATTTATCACTCCCACTCCCTTTTTATATATGTACTCCCTCCGATCTCAAATATAAGAAAAGATTCACTTTTTAGGTTTATTGAGTAGTTAATGTATCTGATCTACATTGTAAAACAGATACATTAATTATTCAATGAATCTTAAAAAAAAAAAAAAATTCTTATATTTGAGACCGGAGGAACAGTTTACAAACAATTGTTACTAACATTTTTCTTAGTTTGAAGAAGAGGAAAAACGTCCGAGAGTGGTCATGCTTTAATAAAAAGTTAAGCTTCAAATCAAAGTCTCTTTCGTCCTCTATTGGTGGCTTTTTTTGGCCCCCAAAGCCACGATTCTATCCAGAAAAGGTTTATTTATTTAATCAAAACTAGCAATTATTTATAGGTCCGAAAAGATTATACTTGGTCAAACCCTATGACAAAAAAATGTAACAAAAAAAAACCTATGACAAAACTACCCTTCTAAACCGTTGAAATTTTAAATTATATGTATGTCCATGGTTAAACATTCTACAATCATTTTCGAATAATATACTACCACTATCCTTCAGTTTCCTAGGGCACTAGTAATTTATCCACGCTAATTTCTGGTTACAATTTTTTATTTTTTAATTCCACTTGCTTTTAATACTATTAATATAGATGGAAAAAAAAAGAACAACTTATATTTATATTTTTCCTTCAAAAAACTTATATTTATATTTTGCTATATTATTGGTGTCGTTGAAATATATAAACATGATTTGTTGATTTATTATAATTTGAAACTCACAAACACAATTCATAATTTACGAACTTTAACGCAATAAAAAGAACAGAAAAACAACTATGTTGCTTGTATAAATTTTTTTTTGTACAAACGTTAATTTTGTAGTATCTCTCTACGGGAGTAGATTGTCTCAATTGGAAAAAAAATGGAAGGAATATGAATATTGACAATTGATAATATGAATATCAATAGTCAAGATCTCCATTCATTCCCTCTTTTTTATTTTTCCCGTTGAGACAATTTATTTCCATCCATCTATATAGACACAAACTTAACAAGTCATAATTAAATATATACATATATCTTTATATTCGTGGAAATGACAGGTAATTATAAAAAAGTTGAGACATTATATCATAAAATAAATGGGATCCCCTCTATCTATATATCTGATTTTGAGTGGGAGGTTGTTAAATATATTTTTTTGTGAAGTTAATCAGTGTTTTTATTCGTTAGCAAACTATGAGTGTGCCTTGATGATGAAATTAGATTCTGTGTCTTGTCCGACTCATTTGGATCATTTGTTGTTCGATAATGTAATTGAATTATCTATCCCTCGTCTAATTTTAATGTAATCTTTGTTTTTCTTCGGTCTATTTAGCCTTTTTTATAATAAAGAAAAAGAAAAATGCTAAAGAGTGCTTTTAGAAAGTTTGTTAAGCAAATAAAATTAGAAATTTTGTCTTAAAAAATGATACATTCAACTTAAGTAAACTTTTTGAAAGCTCAAAATTTGTTAATTATTTTCAATATAGAATTTTCATTTTTTGCTTTCTTAACTAATATTTTTAGAACACTTGTTAACCTGATCTAAAAAATAATCCTGCCATAAGTATTACTCCCTTCGTTCCTTTTTAAATGTCTTAAAAAGGAAATAAAATTAGAAATTTTGTCTTAAAGAGTGCTTTTAGAAAGTTTGTTAAGCAAATAAAATTAGAAATTTTGTCTTAAAAAATGATACATTCAACTTAAGTAAACTTTTTGAAAGCTCAAAATTTGTTAATTATTTTCAATATAAAATTTTCATTTTTTGCTTTCTTAACTAATATTTTTAGAACACTTGTTAACCTGATCTAAAAAATAATCCTCCCTTAAGTATTACTCCCTTCGTTCCTTTTTAAATGTCCTTTTAGAAAAATAATATCAAAATGGCGATATGTATTTTTGCATATTTTCTTCCTATTATACCCTCATTTTAATCCACCAATAAATTCCTTTTTTTTTGCATACACTTTATCTTTGCAATAAATTTAATATGTTATTTTTTTCTTGTAACAAAGAATTGTCAGTTATTATCTTTTTCTCCAACAAATTCCTATTTCTTTTTTGTGCACTCTCTCTCTTATAACAAACAATTGTCAATTTTCTAAATATTGTGCACATCATTTTAGTTATTTTAAGTCAATATAAAAATTATTCCAACTTCACATTAATCAAAAGTTAAGAAAAAATTAACTTTCTTCCAACTCCTTTAATTAAAGTTAAGGCTTCAACTATGGCTTCAACCAATGCTAAAGTCACACTTGAAATTTTTAACAATTGCTACTCATCTTATTTATAGAATTTTAACTCGTCTTGGAACCATTGTTTGGAACAAAATTTTGTTTAAATTTGAAGATAACAAGAAACAAACTTTGTTTAAAAAAAACAAACTTTAGTTTTCCAAATAGATAACAATAATTAGTTTTATTTAAAAAGATAAAAGTAATTGACAAATGGTATAATTGACAAATTGTACCTTTAAAATACCAAAAAGACAGTTAAATAGAAACAAAGAATTAATCCTAAAAAGATACTTAAAAAGGAAACAGATGGAGTATATGGTGAGTATTTTCCCGTTTAAAACTGCTTTTAATTTGTACCAAAAAGAGAAGCTTTTAATTCGACATTAAACTAATGGTATGCTCAATTTGTTTGTTATGTACACCCTCCCGTCATTGTTATAAGGAAAAGAAAATTACATTTTAGGTTTATTTAGTAAATGATGTATATACATTTCAAAAAATAAATAAATGATGTATATAGTTTATTATTTAGACCATACATCATTTATTGAAAGAATCTAAAATGTAAATTTTTTCTTATAATAATGACCAGAGGGTGTAGTACTATATTTTGATATTAATCAAGACTTATGAATGAATGAGGACTGTTTTGTGTTTATTTTAACGAGTACTAAAAATTTCAAATTCCATGTGCTAATCAACTATGCATTGGTTAATAATTAGTATAAGCATGCGAAAGTTTGTATCAGTGTCATCACATTCAATAGTTTTTTTATTAGGGAATCACATTCAATAGTTGGAAACAATTTTGAAAGTTTCTTCCTTGAACAAAAAACCAGAATATATAAATGTGTCTGCCAGCTACAAATGAAAAAATACAAGAAAAATGTTAACATTTTCTGTACCCTTTGATATACTCTATGGTTATCGAAAATTTGATTCCACTCTCAGTTTAGGAAAATACTCCTTCTGTCTCTAACCTTTAACAATTAACACCATTTTAAAAAGCTGTACTTTAATATATAAGCATTTTTTAAATTATTATCTATGTTTACATTTATTTTCTAAACATAACCCTAACTAATTTTATTAATATGTCTTGAAAGATAAAAATTAAATATTTAAATATTACATTTAATAGTTATATACAAAATATACATATACATTACACAATCAATTTTTCTTAATATATAAAAAATGAGAAAATTATCTATAGAAAGAGAGGGAATTGAAGGAGTAACATTGTGCACACAGTCGCAAGGTGATGCAATGCAAAGTTTCAAATAACTGCATGAAACATAAAATTATTAATTGTATCGAAAAATATTATTGATAATATTAGTTTTTTTTACATCCTAAGTCTCGAATCTTTGGTATCCAACTCATCTAAACTATACTCAAACTATATTGTTCACATGATAAAAAGTTGTTTTTGGTTCATTATTCTTTAATAGTGAGTGTTTTGGTCGATTACTTTAATAAATGAATTGTCTCGTATAATTAGTGTAATATAAAATTTTCAAATTCATTATGTACATGCACAAGGAAAAAAAAAAAGTTTCATATCTCTATATTTGTAAACATATTATTTTTTCTTTTCGTGTCAATAGGATAATTCAGTAAGTAAATAATCATAATAAATTATTTAATACATATATTTACACATTCTATTTTATCAAGTGAGTTTTATATAAATATCATCAAAGTTTGGTAAAAAATCCATATAATTAATCAAATTATTTTCAAAATAGCAAACATTAATTTGGATTTTAACTAATATAAAAAAGTATTCAATAGTATGTCATATACTATTGCTCCCAACATCCCCAATCATTATCACACTTACTTATTTCACTCACTTTCAAAAAATATAAATAAAATTTTAATTTACCAAATAAACCCTGTTAGTATATTCACTGTTATCATCAAAATGACACACATACACACATATATAATACTCCATCGGGTCTCAAATATAAAAAAAGATTCTTTTTTTAGGTTCATTGTATAATTAATGTATTTGTTTTTCAATGTAGACCAGATACATTAACTACTCAATGAACTTAAAAAAAGAATCTTTTCTTATATTTGAAACCGGAGGGAGTATTAATTAGGAATTTTTTTATAAAGCGAGTATCGTCCACGTGCGCAACTGCGGAGATTAATGTCTCGAGCTTTGTGAAACTCAAATGAGCGGCAAACTCTTAAATTAGAAGCACATCTAAAAATGACAACAAATACACAAAATATTACTCATCTGCTCACATTTATAAGTAAAAAACAACTTTTTAGATTTATTGAATAAATGATGTATCCGATCTATACAATAGATTAGATACATTCATTATTCAATAAATTTAAAAATTTGATTTTTGCAGGAGTATAATGTATGGAGGGAGGTAACATACAATATCTTGTAAAACTCATGACAAACTAGATTTGGTTTGGAGTTGATCCTTGTTGGAATGAAGTTGACTGTCTCACTTTCACTTATCTTTCTCTCTCTATCCACACCTTATTACTTTTTGTGTCAACTTAATCAAGTACACTTTTCCACTACAAGCTATAAATGCATACACCTATTCATCACATTCACATTTTTTGCTTTACCTTTACTGTTTCTCTTTCACCTTTTTCTCTTTCTCTGTGTTTCCTCCATTACAAACCAAGCTTTCTTTCCACCTTTCTTTTTGGTCCCACTTTCATCTTCCTCAACCACACTACACCAAACCCTTTTCCTCTCACTTCTCTTCTTCTTCTTCTTCTTCATAATCAACCCATTTTCTCTCTCTTCTTCTGCATTTTTTTTTGCATTAAAAATATCAATTTTTTGTCTGACATTGCTTCCATTTTTCATTTCTCATTGACCCTTTTGAAAAAATTTCATCTTTTTGTAGTTTTTGGATTGTGTAGGGCTTTGTGTTTTTGGTTCAGGTTTTTCTGCACCTATATGAGTAATTTGAGGGTTAGAAACAAGACCCTTTTGGTTTTTATTGGTGTTGAAGGTAGAAGATCAAAGAGGGTAACTTAGATCAATCCAAAGGTGATTGCTTTGTTTTGTATATCATTTTTTGGTTGGATTTACCTTTTGTTTTGCTTGGATCATAAGTGATGTTATACTAGTTTACATTATTTTGTTGTTGGAATTTTGCTTGTGATTTGTATTATTGCTTAAGACAGTGAGCTAGTCCTTATACTTTATCCAATAAATAAATTGTGAATTTATTGTGCCTTTTCTTATTGGAGTGATATGGATGCAATTGCAAATGGGTTTTTGATTTGTTGAATGTTTGAAGCATCATATTAGTTTATGGTTTGGAAAATCTGAATTTTCTCAATTTATCCGAATGTTACTTGCAGATTGTATTGAATTTTGATTTTGATATAGCTGCAATGCAATTAATTTAAGTACTATTTAGTAGAATTGTTGAATTTGTTTTTTTATTTTTGGTTTATGAATGCAAGAACTGAAAATTTGTTATTAAATTAGAATGTTCTGGTTTGTGAATAAGTACTGAACTAGAGTTTTTTCTTGTACTCAGATGAGAATGTGTTGATTCTACTGTGAGAAGAATTTGGAGGATAAAGATTGAGTTTTAGCATTGAATTATGTCTTCCAACGATTCTTTGAAAATGGAATTGTCGAAGAAGACTTCATTTTTGGGTTTGAGATTATGGGTTTTGATAGGAATAGGTGTTGGTGCATTTATAGTTCTGATTCTTTGTTTGTTATCTATATGGATAACGTTTCGGAGAAAAAAAACAAGGAGGTCCATAGACAAGTACTCGTTATCTCAAATACCGCATGTCTCGAAGGATATTAAAGTTGACAAGGTTGAAGTGCAACCTTCTAACGATCAAGTAGATAGTGTGTCTATTCATGTCCACGACAACATGGCAAGTGATAAGAATTCGGATAAGTTGTTTGTTCATTTGAGCAAATCCAGTGATCCTGATAATATCAGTCAGTGTAGTTCGATTTATCACCACGAGAGAGGATTAAGTTCAATGTCAGCAGATGATGGAAACTTTGGAACTGTTAAGAAGCAGTATATGGTAACTGCATCTCCTCTGGTTGGCTTGCCTGAAGGTTCTCATCTTGGATGGGGTCATTGGTTCACACTTAGAGATCTCGAACATTCGACTAACCGTTTCTCGGCTGAGAATGTGATTGGTGAGGGTGGATATGGAGTTGTTTATAAGGGAAGATTGATCAATGGATCTGAGGTGGCGGTGAAGAGACTTCTTAACAACTTGTAAGGGCACTTTAGGGTTTGATTGATACCCTTTTTTAGTTTTCTCTTGTGGCACTTATCTTATTGAGATTATTTCATTCTTAAACAATGTCCTTTATTTCTTTATAGGGGACAAGCAGAGAAAGAATTCAGGGTTGAAGTCGAGGCTATAGGTCATGTCAGACATAAAAATCTTGTGCGTTTGCTTGGATTTTGCGTAGAAGGTGTTCACAGGTAACCTTTGTGTTCGTTAAATGTATCGAAATTGCTACTCAATAACGTTTCAAACTTTGCGTTTGTGACAATCTTTTCTGTTAATAATTTTTTTTAACAGAAGCTCTTCTGTTTATTATATTATATGCCTCTGTTTCATAATTAATTTAGTTTCTAAGTGATTTTCAGGTTGCTTGTGTATGAGTATGTGAACAATGGTAACTTAGAACAATGGTTACATGGGGCAATGAGGCAACATGGAGTACTTACGTGGGAAGCTCGCATGAAAGTTATTCTCGGCACAGCGAAAGCGTAAGTTCAATTTGAAAAATTGGAAACATGAATGATGTCAATCATTTCCATTGCTGTCTTGTGCAAAATTGATTTGTTAAATCATGATCATCTGAATTTCATGTTCCATAATTTGAGATGTTTGTGATATGCTTATCAAAGTCCTGTGACCTGTCATTTGAGAGTTTATGTTGATAATTGTTAAGTTTTTTCCTATACGTCCTCTAATTTCTATGTACTTGCTATGTTAGTTTCAGCTTTAGACCTAAATTTCCGACTAATTAAAATCCCCATTTTACCGGGACTTGTGGCAGGCTTGCTTATTTTCATGAAGCAATAGAACCAAAAGTTGTTCACCGTGATATAAAGTCGAGCAACATTTTAATTGATAGTGAGTTCAATGCAAAGGTTTCTGATTTTGGTTTAGCCAAACTTTTGGATTCCGGAGAAAGTCACATAACCACCAGAGTAATGGGAACATTTGGGTATGCTGAAATTTTTCATTATTTTTCAAATTTATTTGAAAGATTTAATAAATGGAAGCTAACTTCTGTTTTCCATTTCAGTTACGTTGCACCAGAATATGCTAATACTGGCTTGTTAAACGAGAAGAGTGATATTTACAGCTTTGGTGTTCTCCTACTAGAAGCGATTACCGGAAGGGACCCTGTAGACTATACACGTCCTGCCAACGAGGTTTTAAATATGCATCTTTGTTTTCCATCGAAAGAGATGATATACAATTGCCTTTCATATAACTAAGATTTTGATTATCCTGGTGACAGGTGAATCTTGTTGAGTGGCTGAAGATGATGGTGGGGTCAAGGAGAGCTGAGGAAGTTGTGGACTCTAGCCTTGAAGTGAAACCACCAACACGTGCTTTAAAGCGTGCCCTTCTTGTTGCATTTAGGTGTGTCGATCCTGATTCAGAAAAGAGACCTAAAATGAGTCAGGTTGTGAGGATGCTTGAAGCTGATGAATATCCGTTCAGAGAGGTTCCTTTCATTATCTTATCTTGTCTATTGATTTCTTGCTTTTGTTATACTACATCACTGGGAATGCATACTTTTTACATAGCTTTTCTGTGCACAACATTCTAGTGAGTGATATAAAGAGCTTTTGGCATGTCTTCGTCGTTGTGTAACGAGGATGGAATTAAATGCTAAAAATCATTGACAGTGACACCGACACTAGACACTACATTAACGACGACACCAGACATGACACCTACACTGACACACCCGTAATAATTTGACAAAAAAGATGTGATCCTACTTGATCACAAGTGTTAGTATGGTGTCACTGTTAGACACCAACATGTGTCAATACTCGTACTGATAGTCATATTACAAAAAGAATGCTAGATTTCTTTTTAATGTTTGTTGTGTTATGCTTCTATTTGTGTGGAGTTATCGATTATCGATGAACTTGAAAGAGTAATATGATGATGGCTAACCCGTTTTACTTTCCCAAATTTATTTCTTTCTCAAAACTCATCCTTTGAAGTAGTATGCATGACCTTTTTCATGATTAATACAATACGATATACTAAATATTCATGTGTTAACCCAATTTAAGTTAAACATGTAATTGGTATCCCTTTCAGGATCGAAGGAATAGAAAAAGCCGCACTGCCAGCATAGACATTGTTGAATCTCTGAAGGATATCTCTGGTCCTTCTGATACTGCTGATAAGACGAAAGGTTCTGAAGAATGCGCACCTGAGACAACTCAAGGGTAGAATTAAAAACCAATGACTTAACCTTGGTGTTCAAGTTGGCTTGAGCTGATTTCAGCAACCAATCCAAACACCATTGTTACAAGTTTGTGTTGAAAAAACTTTTTTGCTGCATCTACGATAATTATATAAAAGATGATAGCTCAATTGGATGATTGAAGATTAATTAAGACCATTACACACCATATTTGCAAGGAGGATGGAGTGTGTTGGTTGGTGAGTGTTAGTTTTGTACATATATCTGATGGAGAATGGTGATAAGAAAAAATTGATATTTGGTGAAAATTAGATATAAGGCTTCATTTTTCTTGGATTTTGCTTTAAGTTATATGTATATGCTATATGCTACAAAAAGGACATTAAGTGAAGTTATTTCTTAAAAAAAAAGAAGTGAAGTTATGAATTATGACATGCCTTTGTTTTAAATTATTTTCTTACTTGATTATTTTATTTTCCTTACAATTTGATTCCACATCTCTACTTCTTCCTCTCTCAAGGGAGCTCCAAGCATGTTAGCTGCTTTAGACCTCAAACTTGTTTTTATAATTTAATTAAGGGAAATGCTAACTTGTGTCCTCTAAGGCACAAGTTAAAAAACTAAAGATAGAAACATTTTATTGAAAATTGTGTATTCCATGTTTTAGAAATTTAAAATTTTATCTTTTCAAGACAAAATTTATGACAACTCATATTCAAGCCCGACCTTAGGGGTGCACAAGCAGCTCAACTAAGTCAGGCCTTCAAAAGCTATGGGCCTCAAAACAAATAATTAAGTCTAATACTCACACTTAAATAAATAAATATATATATATATATATATATATATATATATATATGTTACTTCCTCTTTTTTTTCGGTACACATTTGAGTTTTTTTTAGACTCTAATTTTTCTTTTTGGCATAAATTGCATGCTATCAAACCATCCCCAATTTGTATAATCACTTAATTAGTCAATTTCGAAAGTTATTTTATTAAAAGAATCACAATTATGTGTAACGCCCTGGATTTTACACCAAGACATTACGTCTAATTCTTTCTTTTTAGAAAATTAGGACTATTTTTTTTCTTCCTAACTAGAACTTAACAAAAATGGTTAAAGTAATTTAATTACAATTCAGAAACCCAAATGTGTTTACACGCTTCAAGCAAACATGAATATCTCCTTTGGTACCTAAAAAGTTGGTTGTAAGGGTTAGCCTTCAACATCATGAAATAAAATCAATAATAAATTACAACATCAAATAAGAATATACAACCGTTATCAAGAAATTTTGCTAAGACATTTCTTTTTAGTTTAAAATATTCATCACTCCAAATTGTACTAAAAGAAACAAACACAAGCTCAATGTTTTCTTTTCTTTTCTTTTTAAAGGAGACACAAAACGTTAATGCAGATGCATGAAATGCAACTAGACCATGATCCGGATATCGCCCCAATTGGCATAACAATATTAATCGTCCCATTTGGCAAAATGATTTTAATCGCCCCATTTGGCAAAATGGTTTTAATCGCCCCATTTGACAGAATGATTTTAATCGCCCCATTTGACACATGCATATGAATCCCTCTAATTGGCACATGAATAAGAAATCGCCCCATTTGTCACTTATGACACCATTATATGCCATGCTATGAATGCAATGTATTTTTTCTTTAAATCTTTATAGTTTTATATTCTCAAGCCACATAGCTTATCAATTCCACAAAATCATCACACCTCGAAATTAATAAATTTCTCAAAACCTCTAGAGACAAAATCAACAGTCACCTAAAATCAATAAAATTCACAATTTCACATATCAACAATCATCTACACCAGTCAACAAATTACCAATTTCACAGCTAATCAATCATACCTATAATTATCAAAATTCACATATTCTTCCAAATCAACAAAATTACTAAACAACAATTCTTATATTTATTAATAACAATTAATCTCTTCACTCATCCATTGAATCAAGAAGCATATCAAATTCAATATCATAACCTATTATTTTCAATTAAATCATGGTCAAGACTAGAGCCCTTACCTTAGACTTTCCTAGCAAAATCTCGCAATCTACGCATGTCAGTCGTGCTTCGTTTAGTTTATTTCCCCAAATTTGCTGCTTCCGTATGTACACAATCTCTCACGCCATTTTGATGTTAATTCACATAACAACTACAACACCATTTTTTGACTTTCCCTACTGTTGTTTCTCGTGTTCCTCTTCGCATAAGGAATGAAGACATTTGTATAAATGAGGGAATGAGAGAAATTGCTACTAAAGTTGGGTCGTTAATTGAAAATAGAGGGATGGTCATTGTTTAGCTAACAACAAAGTAGTGCTTTATATAAAGCCTTGCCAAAAAGTAAAAAAACAAATTAATTTATTCCACTAAATGAATTCCCTAATTTAAACGGGGATTGTGGAGAAACCAACTCCCACGGACAATTCCTAATGACTAGTGCTTATAACTAAAAGGTTGAAAAAGTCCAACTGAATATGATAGCTAAACAGAAGACCGTGTAGAATTAATTAATAGGACCGTCTCAAATAGAAAATATAGTTTAAAAATGAACTTTAAAATAAATTAAAAACAAAAATAGAACATTAAATGATAAATCAAGAAAATTGTTTAGAAGGACAAGTATAAATACTGGGGCGTTACATTACTACCCATTAAAATAGTTTCGTCCTCCAAACTAGACAGTGTCAAAATGGTTAAGGTAGAGTTCGCTAATTTAAATAAGAATATATAAAGTAGAATCATTTTATAAAGAATAAAGATAATATATTATTTAACATAATTGGAATAAAATATATACCTATGAAATTTGCGGCATAAGTTATTATGCATAAGTCATTTCCTTATGCACCATGCATAAGTCATTCACAACCATCAGATTTCCTCACCATCACACTCTCACAATCTGATCACAACCATCAGATTTCCTCACCATCACACTCTCACAACCATCAGATCTCCTCACCACCAGCCAGCCACCACCGTCTCTCTCTCTCTCTCTCTCTCTCTCTCTCTCTCTCTCTCTCTGATCACCACGACAAGATCTTCTCTCTCTGATCACCATCGCAAGATCTTCTCACCACCGCAAGGTATGCAATTTGCTTTTGATTCGTTTCTAATTTAGGTATTAGAAATTGTTGTTTTGTGTTCATTTCCCATAAGTAAAATTGATATCAAATTGGTATTAGAAAGTGGTTTTGGAATAATTTTGGTTGCAGAATCATGTGTCATCTAAATCGTAAAGACAATAAGGCTCCATTTGGATTTTTGTGTTTATCATATCTAATGGTTTCTGTGATTCATTGTTCTATAGTGTTCTATTACGTGAAATAATTTAATCCATTTTGATGTGGATAGTGTTCTATTTGAAAACCATTTTGATATCTATCTCTATTAATTTGTTTTGTGCTCATTCCCATAAAATTGATTCTCAGATTTTTGGTGTGCACTTCTCTGTTCATGTCAATCACTCTTCTGATTTTGTAACTGTCATTGAACCAAATCAACACTCTGGAAAAAAAAAACTATTAAGTACATCTAATGGTTTTGGTGTACAACTCACAGAAACCATTTCCACAGCAAAATGGTTTTGGCATAACTTTTCAATTTTTTACAACCTGAGTGAACAATAATTGTTCAATT
>Ga0315914_1007226_pt1 | contig 15467 bp, 7 predicted proteins | sample MpolenodulesMG_FD_203920 | JGI IMG/M metagenome (GOLD analysis project Ga0315914, IMG submission 203920) | Medicago polymorpha root nodule microbial communities from Los Angeles, California, United States - elongated nodules | ecosystem: Host-associated > Plants > Roots > Nodule | place: USA... | reverse complement strand
ACCCTCCCTCACCTTAACCCCCTCCTTCACCTCCTTCCTCGGTTTCTTCTTATCGAACCTAGCAAGCACAACGCATACACAATATTGGCCAAAACAAACAGTGTTTAAAGATTTCAGCAATTTATCCACGTCACGAACCTTTGCATAACGTACGAAACCATAAACCTCACCATTCGTATTCCTATTATTTGCCACAAAGACATCTTCAAGGATACCACATACCTCAAACCCCTTTCGCAAGAAAAAAGTCGAGGCTTGCGGTGGGAAATTAGTAATGTAAAAGGTTACGAACCGTTTGAATGACGACTCAGATTTAATTACCCTTCCTGCTGTCTCAACCGTATGCGTAATCTGCCCATGTACCAAGACCCATGCATTCTTCTTCTGTTCACATCGCTGGTGTTGTTTCATCACAGTAGGCTGCCGACGCACTACTGCACCATAACTGTCCTCATCATCCTCATAATCGCCCCACAGAACCTTTGTGTCATCTGAATATTCCGAACCAGAGTCAGAATCCCCGTAGTACCGATGTTCTTGTGAAGAATACCTAACCCTAGATTGCCAACAATCGTTACCGTTCCTCTTTCGAAGCCGCTAGAAATCCTTTGACCTATCCTGACCTAAATGCTCATGTCGCAGCTTTTTCCTCCGTTGCGGTCTCACGTCGATCCACCCTTCATTGTTCCCACCCCTTTGTGGCACCCTGCCTGGAACCCTAGCCCCCCCTTTGTTTCTCACTTCCGGTGAATAAGACCGACGCGACTTCCCGTGGCATTGCCACCGACCTTCGCGGCACTCACTCAAAACCCCTCTCATCGCCCAGCCACACTCAGAAAGAAAAATGTTAATGAATATAATAGCTATAACATGATAAAGTAGCAAGAATAAATTATATTTTAAATTTATGAAATCGTAAAAGAAAGTTATATTTTATACTATTAAGTATTATTATTTCATTGTACCAAAAAAAAAGTATTATTTTTTCAAAAAAAACAACTATAAAGGATTATTAAAAAGTAAATAATTAATAAAAAAAAATATTTGCCATTATCTTATGTGAATATTAAGTAAAAAAATATTAACATTTACATATGCAGCTGAGTTTTTTTTTAAAAAAAAAACAACATTAATCGAGCTTTGTCTGCGTGGTTTGTACAAAATGATATACTAAAATATGTAACAAAATTCAGTTTTGTCGGGTTTTTTTAATCTATTTGTAGATTATATCTGGATAATTGGATTGCCCCTAACTGTTAGCAATAGCATTTCTGATTCTATTTGTCTAAATTTCACAATAAATAATACTGTTAGTATAAAATTAAATTTAAAAAGACAACATGGAGCCAGAAAAACAAAACAAAGACATCCAAGGTGGGGTTAGTCAAGTTCAGGTTAGGCTTATAATAATATACCTATGACGCATACCTTTCAGTATGATTTGGTTTTGCAACCAGTGTTAGTTTTTTACCAATATTATGTGAATTGTTTTGATATGTATGCGATTTTAGATTTATTAAATAGATTGACTTCAACTAAAATTTATAAACATCAATAAAATTTTGATATGAAAGAATCTGTTCCATGATAGTATCAAAGCTTTCATTATCAAAGGAGACCAAGGAGATAAGATTTATGGTTAATTATGGTTCTCCAGATTTCGGGGGGAAGGGGGGAATGAATGTACCCTTTCTAAAACATTAGGAGTCAAAGTGATCTGCTATATATATACATGGAGTACTTTTTCACATGTCATAATTGATATTTTCAATGTTTAAACTATGATGATATCAGTGCAATAATGTAAGTTTTTTAAAACTTAAATTTATATAAAGTTATAAAAAAAAAAGATTTATTGTGAAATTTATGACAACTGAGCTTTATTATTATTAATACTAGTATAGTGACCCGTGCTAAGCACGGGATGACTCGTCGTGAGTCGTGACTCGTATAATGTTTATTCTTTAGGTAGATAAATTCGAAAATTATAAATAAATTTCATTGAAATATTTAAGAAAATAGCATTTTGATTTGATTGCATTTATCTTTGATATATATGACAAATTCGATCACCACTAAAAGATTTTATAAACATCGCCAAAAAAAAAATAACAAATTTAAAAGTGACTCGAACCATGAATATTAATTTACTTGATAATATAATATAGTAATATTTTTCATTAAATTAAGAAAAAATAAGCATGAAGATTTGATCAATGTACATTTTTTAATATGAAGAAAGAAAGATTACTCTCGTGATTAGGGATGACAATGAAAATTTATTACATATAAAAGATACATTCTCATCTAGTAAAATCATCTTTTTTTGGTGGTGGTCAGGCTGAACCCTAAACCTTGAATATATTATATATTGTCCACACCAACTGAATTAAGTTTACGAGGACAAAATCATCTCAATAAACCCGTGCTTATTTGGATACTTCAAATTTGGAAGTCTCTTTAGTCTTATTATCCTCGCTTTCAATGACCATATTTTTCAATGGTTTGTGGTTACAATGGCTGAAATTGTGTCGAACTTGGAAAACATGTTAGGGTAGTAGAAAACAATTAAGAATTACTATAGATGGAAAGGAAAAAAAAAGTTGTACGTGCGGAGGTTAAAAGAATTTTTGTGGACTTTAAATTATACAGATAGCAATTATTAATTATTAAAAAAATTGTGAAAAAAAACTTCTTGGACTTTAAATTATATAAATAGTTATTTATTAGATTTGCATTTGAAAAAATAACTAAATATCCTTGTTTACAGGTCTGTTAGTTTTCCCTCTAAAAAAAGGGTTGCTTGTTTTTACTTTTATTTTTTTTCAATAGCTAGTTATAGATCCGTTTGGTTTGAGCTTATTTTAAATTTATGAAAAACAACTTATGTAAATAAATAAGTTTTTATTTTAATTTATAAGCTCTCGCTAACGAAAATTGTATCTTCATAAACAGTTTTTTCATAAACTACCTTAAAAACTTGTAAATAATATATAAAAACTTTTTGTATTTGCATAAGCTTTTTTTTTTCTTTTCAAGGGAAACAAGCTTGTAGCTTTTCTTTATTAATCAAAGAAGTTATACAATGTGAAATATTAAGATGTAACTGGAAACTAGCATGACATAGTTCTTCCTTCGTTAAACTATGGGCAACACTATTGTGACGCAGTACAGAAGCGTAGGGTTAGCAAGCGCTAAACCTAGATAGAAAATAACAAGTTTGCAAGCGACAAACTTGTGAAAATAAGGTTGCAAGCGACAAACCTATCAAAATAAGGGTTTCCGGAATCCACCAGAATTGAGAGAAAAGTCTCGAATATAATTAATGAATAAAAGTGTGCCTCTTAGGCTGCATAAGTTCTGCTTATATAGTGAAAGAAATAACAACCCCGTGAGCCGAAATAAAATAAAACAAAATAATAATAGAAAGTTCTAGAAAATTACTAAGATTTGACTAAAATAAAATAGTATAAAATTACTAAGAAAACCCTCCTGCATCATATTGGCTTGTCTCCTAATGAACTTCACATCTGAGTTCGCTAAATCAGTCATCAACAAGTGTCTACAATCATGAATTATGGCCATAAAATCAGAGAGACCATCCCCTTTGTATATATTGTCTGCTACAACTTTAGAGTCTGTTTCAAAATCCATATTTACCAAATTGAGTTCTTTCGCCTATTGCATTGCATGCAAAAGTCCAGTTGCTTCCCCCATATCGACATCAAGTGAAGGGGTGAATGAAGTCGTACGACCTGCTACATAATTTCCTTTCGCATCTCTAATAGGATCCAGCATAAGCTGTTTTATATAAACTCTAAAATAAGCTAATCCAAACGGGTGAAATATTTTCATTAAATCACACTACACCGCTATCTGGCAAAAAAAAACACTTTACCACTAAATAAATCGATACCTTGTTAGCAATTAATGGATGTGTATTGATAGGAGAAAATTGTGGATTAAAAAAAACAATAATATTTTTTGTGAAAAAGATTTTTCTGGACTTCAAATTATATAAAATCTAATTGTTAGATTAGTATTTGAATAAATAACTAAATATGCTTTTTTTTTAAGGAGTAAATAACTAAATATGCTTGTTTACTAGTTTATTTGTTTTTCCTCTCAAAAAAAGGTTTTTTTTCAACAGCTAGTTATGTATAAGTTATAATATCAAAAAATTTATAGTCTTGTATAATGGAGAGAATTGTTTTGAATCACATTATACCAATAAATAAAAGTGAATCTTGTTAGGAATGATTGGATAGTTATTGAGAGAAAAAATTGTGGATTGAAAACAACCTTATATGAATTATTAATTAATAGTTAATATTTTTTGATCAGTGGCATTGGTACCCTGACATTATGGGGTTACACAGTGCGTACAGATTATCACCTTCTCACTTCACAGGTTTTACCGATTATGGGTACTTCATATGCCCTTATTTAGCATAAGCAGGTTCCATTGAAGGTCTCTATTATGGCTTGGAGACTGCTTCATGACAGGATATCAACTAAATTAAATCTGCTGAATCTCGGTATTTTATCATCGGAGGCATTCATCAGTTCGACGACGTGTGGACAGGCCGAAACAGCCTCCCACCTATTTTTGCATTGCGACATGTATGCTCCACTGTGGCAGATGGTCAGGTCTTGGTTAGGTGTTTCAGGAGTGGATCTTCACGGTCTCCAGGCTCATTTTTTTCAGTTCACCAATTGTTTAGGGGGTCTGAAGGCTTGTTGATCTTTCTTGCAGCTTGTATGGCTCTTGTGCGTTTGGTTAATATGGCAGGAATGAAATAACAGGTTATTTAATAATTCCCAACTCACCATCTCAAAGATTATGGATAAAGTCAAGTTTCATTCTTATTGGTCGCTGAAGGCAATAACACTACTTTTGTATTTGGTAGTCAGCGATGGTGGTCGGACCCTTTGAGATGTTTGGGTATCGACTAATCTTTATTTTCGAGTTTTCTTGTGGCACTTGTGATTGAATATTTGTATTTTGTGAGTGGTCTTTTCAGCACACATTGTGCTACGGAGGCGACTCCTATTGTGTTAATATAATCCATTTTTTATTCTTAAAAAAAATAGTTAATATTTTTTATGCAAAAAGTTTTTTGTGGATTGGAGAGAAATTGGAGGCATAAGAGAATGCCAATAGTCAATTTTTGTGATAAGAATAAGTAGATATAAATAGTAGATGAGTTTTTCTGTCATGTCAAATTAGCACATGTTAAGAAGTTTATAATAGAAATTTTGTATTGGAATTTGTACATTTAATATTAAAGGCTCGTTTGTTACGGATTAAAATAAAAGTAATTTTGATATAAAATAATTTAGAGATTATATTTTAGAGATTTTATAAAAAATCATAATCTATTTTGCGTTTGTTTACCGTAATAAAAATATCTTTTTTTTTAAACAAATAACTTAGTTTGTTTGGATACAACTATATAAAAGGAATTTTTTTTATACAAAATCTGTTCGATCTTTTAAACAATATTTTCTCTCTCCTCTAAAAAAAATCTATTTTTTGAAAAGCTTTTCTTAACAGCTTCTCATTTGAAGCTGTTTTTAGATTTTTTTTAGATTCTGATAATAAAAAAAAAAATTGAACAAGTCAATTTGCGCTTAATGTAAATTATTTTTCCGCAGACTTTAGAATGTATACTAGGCTTAATGTAAGAGTTCTAGGCATGTGTGCGTGTGTGGGTGCATGCTTTATTTTTATGCTCTATAGTTTAGGTCAATGGTCTTTGTGGTGATCCAACGTCACCACAAAGTACCTACGTTTTTATCTTCTTGCTCCGATAATTTTAGCTTGAATTTAATGCAAACAAACCACAAAAATCACAAAAAATCTTTTTCATAATAAACCTTGATTCAAAAACCAAGTGATCCTTTTATTTTATTCTTTCATAAATCAAAATTGCAACCAACTTTAATCATACTTAAAGTCATTTTCCTTTAATATAAAAAACACAAACAAATTTATTTTGCCACTTGGCTTTTCATTTTAAAACCTTTTTCAAAACTAATAAAAAACACACAACCAATCAAACGTCAATTTCCACCCCGAACTACGAGGTTTTGATCCCTCACAGGTACGTAGGCAAAGGACACTTGTATTTTAAACAATAAAAATTTTAGATAAATTAGGCCTTTATTTTAAATCACTTTGACTCCATTTCTTTTAAACAAAGGAAGTTTATAGCACAATTAACTAAATAATTCAAGAGGTTCCAATAGAATACTATGGATATTTAGGGTGCTGACACCTTCCCTAAATATAACTAACACCCGAACCCTTAATCTTTTAAAATGGTGGTTGATCTTTTTTCCATACTTTTGAAAATTAATTAAAAGTTCAGTCGTGAACAAAAGTGAGTCAAAAGCTAATCAAATAGACTTGATCTCCAAAAAATGACGCGACAGTCTCCACATCCAGACATCTTCACCAGATTCCTGCAAGGTAACGTTATAAAGCAAGTTCCTAATCTCCACCACTAAATCCTCCTCCCATGCTAACAAACGATGCCTCCACCCCCAAGCCTCCCCATTTTCACCCCAACCCAACGCGTGCATCGCGCCCATCGTTAGTTCTTGGTGAATTGATAAATCATACAACCTCATAAATCTTTCCATGAGAGTGACCGTCCACACCCAGCAATCCGACCAAAAATAAGTATTAAAACCATTACCTAAACGTTTTGAAATATTCTCTTCAAACCAACTCCCACCCTCTACTCATATCCCATCACGGGTTTTCACAATTTCCTTCTACCACACTGGCCCAAACCTACCACCCTCTCTAAGCCGCCCTCTCTCCTCTCCATAATGGGATGACAACACCTTAAATCACAAACTGTCTTTGTCAACTAAACACCTCCAACACCACTTTGCCAAAAGAGCAATGTTAAACTCTTTCAGCCTCCTTACCCCCAAACCACCAACCTCCTTACTCATACAACTAGTGTTCCAGTCAACCCAAGCAATTTTTCTATTATTGTAACAAACGGATGCAGCACTCTTAAAAGTGATTTTATTTTATTTTTTTAAAAATGATTTTTTTCCTTGAAAAAACTATAACAAATGGGCACTAAATATAAAACTTTTGAATAAATAATTGTTGTTTTTCGAGAAAAGATTACTATTATTGGTTGTTTTAACATGTGCAATGTTGCACATGTTAGACAAATCTATAGTAGATAGTGTGTGTATATATATATAGGGTCGTTCCTAGCATTTTATAGACCTTGATTAGGCCAAGTTTGAGAAAAGGGCCACTGAAATAATACTATTTAATAATTTTTTTTCCTGATAAACAATCAATGCGACACTTCGGCCCCTTAAATAATACTATTTAATAAGTTTTTTCCTGATAAACAATTAATGCGACACACATTAATTATGGTGGTTTACTTCTCAAATATGTTGGCACCTCAAATTACCATAATACAAAGTTTTGAAATTCCAACTATGCTGACATCTCAAAACATCGCGTGTCAAATCAACGTCACCATATGTATTATTAATAAAAAATAATAACAAAACAAAAAATATTGGGGGGCCAAACCAAACCCAATAAAGCTAAGTAAAACGATATATAGGCATATCAATTGCAACTAAAAAAACAGCCCTAATAAAATTAGGATAAATAGATCATCATTGAGAATCTACAATTGTTTTACAAAATATCAACAAAAAAAAATTCACTTTTATCAGAAAGACATAAGATTGCGGTAATTTCTTCGAGCATTTTGAGATGCAAAATCATTTCAAATGCCTTTGATTCCTCAAATCTATTATTCACAATAGTAATTGTCATATAAACAACCATAAAAAATAGTTTATTCTTATGAATTCTTGATCAAATTATTTGCTATAATAAATATTATGTTAATTTAAATTTATTATAAATTCCTTATCTAATATTAAAATCTGTTCGATTCTTGTCAATATGTATTATGTCTCTTTAAATTGTCATTTTTATTAATGTCATTTTAATAGTTTATGTCACCGTTTTGAACAAACTAGTTAATCACCATTCAAATTTTAAATCTGAAATGCAGTAAATAAGTTTCAAATTATAAAATCCAAACAGAAAAAATAATCAATTTGAAACCGGTTGAGAAGTGAGTAGCGTGAGAAAAGAAATTCCAAAAAAATAAAAAATGAAAGGCTATATGGCTTAAATTTGTTGAGTTTGGGACCTTTTGTAGTTGTTTTGTTAAAAAAAAAAAAGAGTTGTTGGGCTTAAGTATGTTGGGCCTTTTTATATGTTTTACTATATACACCCCCATAAAATGAAGCTTTACAATAAACACCACATCCCTACTAAAAAAAATGGTTAATACTATATATAAAGAAAACACACTCTTTCAGCTCTTTTGGACTGACTTTTTCTCTTTACAAAATTACCCTCAATTTTGAATACAAATAACACATGTAACAAATAGATAAATATAAATTTAAATATTAAAAAAATGTAACAAACACGATATGAATATATATATATATATATATATATATATATATATATATGTATATGTCTGGTTTTTTTTTCCTTTATCATTTAAAAAGTGTAACAAACTATATAAACATATTTATACTTACTTTTTCAATATCTCAATTATACTCTTAAAAAAAAAATTCTATAATAAAGATCGTTGTTGGTGTCATTAAAAAAAAGAATTTAGATTATATTTTTTTTGTAATATTGTTGGTGTTATTGAAATAAATAACCATGATTAGTTTGGTTTGTTATAACTTGAAAGCAACAAACATTTATATTTTTAGTTTTAATCTAAATCAAAATTTCATAAAAAAAAATGGTTAATAATTTTCAAACATTAGCGCAATAAAAAGAGCAGAAAGACGAGCACATGGGTGCGCGTCTTTTTGCTCGTATATATGATGAAAGTAGACTGTTTTGGATAGCTTTTTCTCCTCCCAAATATAGCCTTAAGCTAATTTGACCATAATAATGTTATTTTATTGATGTGATTCAAAAAGATAAGAATTTGTATTATATTTGTTATATTTTTTATATCATTAAAAAATATGAAAGTACAAAATATTTATTATCTATACCTATAATTTTAATCAAAATTTCATAACAAATACAGTTCATAATTTATACGCATTAGAACAATAAAAAGAGCGGATAAATGGACACTAAATGTCCGTCTATACGTTGTATATATAAAGTAAATAGATACGTTGAAACAGTGGAATAATTGTAGAATAATAAAGAAACAAACAATTAGAAAAAAGTTGGATGCATAAAAGAGTGTCACTTCCTATTAAAAAAACTTAGTGGTGTTCCAATTTTTTTTTAAAAGTACTGACAGTTTCACTTGTAAATTATTGTAATTAAAAAAATATTACTTTAATATATTTTTCTATACTATATATTCACTTTTAAATTGTCCTTGTCAAAAAAAAATCACTTTTAAAATGTTAAAAAAAAAACAGTTAAATCTCGTTAAAATAGGAACTACTCTAGTATAATAAAAACAATATTATCTACCCCAATATATAAATGGAATAAGAAATTTTGGCCAGGACTTTTAAACATTCCAATTATACTTTTAAACAAATTTGCATATAATAACGTATATTAATGTTGGTATTATTGAAAAACATTAAAATCTACATCATTATTTTTATATTGTTGGTATAAGATATGCATAGTTTGTTATATTTTGAAAGTTAGAAAAATATAGACCTATACTTTTTTTCCTAAATCAAGAGAAAAATGATAAGACTAAAGGACGTCGGCACCCCACTCTAATCTAATGTCAACTGCTCATATATATAATTCAAAAAAGGAAAAAAATACATAAAACTGGGGGGACATAAAACCTGACCGAGTAGACTCAAGTGAGTGAAATACAACCAATAAGAACAACACAGTGGATCAAACCCTAGTTGCTAGCCAACCAGGTCTATATGTGGACGGATGAACTGACTGTCAGCACAAGAACATATCGCATGCCATCCAACTCCCTGCAACAACATGAACTACAGGAAATAATGACTCTTCCGAGCCCCAAACAATCCATGTCAAATAGAAAAGGTATGGCATACCAAAGCATTTCGGTTGGGCTGGGCCTATTGCGAGCCCATGTCAGGTTTTCCAATGACTTTTCTTGACCTTGTCCTCTAGTTGGTTGGCCGAATCATCTCTTCCACCGTAGTGGGAATGCTTTTGTCTAGTTGTTATAAACATATGAAAGATCAGCCCAATTTGTATCAGGGTTTCTGTTTGTGGAAGCATATAATCTTTAAAATAAAATAAAAATCTTAGAGGCGAACCTGAAACCTTAAAATCTGTAGATTTCAACAGGTCCGGACAATGATCAGATAATCTAGGAACTAGAAAACCAACCGAACATGACAACATCTATTTTGACAGAGTTTTTAAGAGAACCAGAACCAATCGATCTTAGATGCAACTTTATAGCTATTTCTAGCCTCTGGTTTGAATTTTAGCAAGACGAAGGATCCCAAAGCCAACACGTGTACAAATCTCGCATCTACAACTCTCTATGCCCTAACACAGTAAGCTTCATGACCATTTATAGCCCACATAACCAGCCATCAAATCATCGACTTCAAATGGACAAACCACACTACCACAGTAAGCTTCATTTTTGTCTCTTTTAATTTTGATCATTTTCAATTATGCGTTCTTAATATTATATGTAAAGAATCAACTTCTCACTTGTTTCTTCATTGTGACAGTTTCGGTTCTTTGTGGCAGCATATCAAGTCTTGGATTGGCGTTTCAGGTGTCCATCCGCATAACATTTGTGAGCATTTCTTTTAGTTTACTCACTATACAGGTCATTCGAAGACGCGTCGATCTTTTCTACAGCTTATTTGGCTACTTTGTGTCTGGCTGGTTTGGAATGAACACAATAAAAAACTATTTAATAACATCCAAACCCCCATTGATCAACTCTTAGAAAAAGTTAAATTTCACTCGTTTTGGTGGCTTAAAGCTAATAATGCCACGTTTGTGTACGATTCTCAGAGATGGTGGTCGGACCCTTTGTTATGTGTTGGGTATCGATTGACCTTTGTTTTGTAAATACCTTGTATGACTGATCATTTCTAGGGATGACCCTTTAGTACACCTTGTACTTAGGAGGTTTCACTACCGGTGTTAATATATTCCATTTTTATGTCTTAAAAAAAATATTATATGTAAAGATGTTATGCAATTTTGGGGAATAGAAGATTTTAAATTATATTTGTTGAAACATGGTTCAGATTATATTTCTCGAGTAAAAAGTATTTTGGTGTAAACAAATAGGACCCGTAATCAATAGGATAAGAAAAGTAATAATCTACAGTAAAAACTATGGTTGTCCACTGACTTGGGATAACATTATTTTTATATTTTACTCCTTTTTCTTTTTGATAAATTTCCGAATAATTTTCTTTTTTGATTTTACTTTTCTTCCTTAATTTCTATTCAGCACTTTCATTCCTCAAATCGAAAATGATACTAGCAACAGAAAAATAGATGAGTGTATAGATCATTTATAAAGTGTCATTAGATCTAAACATGAGTGCTCTATAAATGAAGTAATTTAGTATTTTAAATAAGGCTGTTCATAACATATTTGATAAAAGTTTGGTGAAAAGCTTGAGAGTGCACTATTATTTAGAATGGTTGAGTCTATTAGTAAGTCATTGTTAACCATATGACCGACTATATCAACACAAATATTGAGTCTATCTGTAACATGGATAGCCAGTTTAAGAACCATATTAGTCATCCTAGCTCCATCCTAACCAAACTTGTATCAAGTATGTGATGAATAGCCTTACTTAAAATACTAAACTACTTCATTTATAGAGTGATTGAAATAACCTTTAAAAAGGACACACATCCAAAGATTTTACGAATAGCAAGGTAAATAAGAATTAAAATGTAGTAGATATAGATTATAGTTGGCCACCATCGACAAAACTCAGTTAAATGGAACATTATAAGGGGTATTATCTCATCTTCAGTTTGCATATGACACATTGATTTTAGGGGCCAAGAGTTTGGTTAATGTCCATGCTTTGCGAGCAGTTCTTGTCCTTTTCGAGGTTGTGTCTGGTTTAAAAATTAATTTTCACAAATGCTTGTTGGTTAGGGGTTAATATATAAGACTCTTGGTTGACTGAGGCGGCTTCGGTTTTGAGTTGTAAAATTCGGGATGGTGTAGGTGCTGGTGCGGAAGGCTGGTTTGGGGATTATGTGGTGTTGCGAGTGGGTGACGGGGCAGACACGTCATTTTGGCTTGATCGTTGGTGTGGTGATGTTCCGTTTCGTGTACATTTTAGCCGGTTATTTGATTTAGTTGTGGATAAATCAGTTACAGTTAGAAACACATTTTTTTCAAGGTTGGGAGAAAGGGGGAGACGTGGAAGTGGCGTAGGAGTTTGTGGGTGTGGGATGAGGAGATACTAGAGGAGTGTAGGTTATTACAACTTGATGTTCTTTGCAGACTCTTTCATCTGATGTGTGGAAGTGGCTTTCGGATCCATCAGAAGGTTATTCAGTTCATGGTGTTTATGATATGCTTACTTCTTAGGAGACCTCGCAGGTTCGACATGATTTGGACATAATCTAGCATAAAAAGTTTCCGCTAAAGGTTCCCATTTTTGCTTGGTGGTTGCTTTGTGATCTACTACCTACAAAATCAAATTTGGGGACTCGAGGTGTTCTCGTCCCAGAGGCGTGCTTGTGTGTGTCTGGTTGTGGTCAGGTGGATGATGCTCGATATTTGTTTTTATCATGTAGATTCTATGGTTCCCTATGGCCTTTACTGCGGTCGTGGATTGGATTCGATGGTACAGATCATCATGATATTTCAAATCACTTTACTCTGTTTACTTTTGTCACAGGTGGTCTGAAATTGCGGAGGTCTTTTCTCCCGCTTGTTTGGCTCCTTAGTGCCTGGATGTTGTGGAATGAACGAAATAACAGGTTATTTAATAATATAGAATGTTCTATAACTCAGCTGTTAGATAAAGTAAAGCCTTATTCTTTATGGTGGCTGAAAGCAAAAAATGCTATGTTTGTATTCGGTGAACATTTGTGGTGTTCGAGTCCCTTGTCGTGTTTAGGCATTAGCTAGCCACTTTTTGTATCTCTTGTGAACTACTTGTATTTTTTAGTTGGCTCTTCAGTACGTCTTGTGCTAAGGGGACTGCTATAGCAGTGTTTATATTATTCATTTTTGCTTGTTAAAAAAAAGGAACATTATAAGATGTAAGAGTTAGCGTTTGAACTCGGATCCCTATTGATAACTTCAAGATGAAACTCAGGAAAATTGCCAACTTGACAGAAAGAAAAAAAAAGAAAAATTAGGGTTGTTAGAGCAATGTTTATATTCTTTACAAAAATGTCTCTGGGTTTTATGGCGCATTTCACTTTTAAAAGCAACCAAAAGATAAAATTTGTCAAATAAAATCAAAAAAATATATAAAAATACAACCATAACGTTTTAAAAAAATCAAATAAAACTAATGTAATTTTTATTTTTATTTTGAGGGGCGGAATGTCATAAGAAGTCCATTCTCTGAGAATCTTGATCCGTGATTTTTTTTCTTCTTATTTTCTGAGAAATTTTTGGAGTAATCTTATTAAGTTGCCTGAAAACCGAATCTTCGACCAGGACATGGCGGAAACAGCTAACAATGACCTAAATTAGAAGAGGATGGAGGTTAGGATGACTAATATGATTCTTAAAGTGACTATCCATGTTACAAATTGACTCGATCTTTGTGTTGATATAGTTCAAACTATGTAATATGAATTGTTTTCCCCTGAATTCTTGGCACAAGAGGGGTGTTTAGGGGTGTGGGGTGGTTCGGATTTTATAATCTCAAAAAAAAAAAAAACAAGAAACACGCTCTACTTAAGGGTTGTTCGGATTGTATTATCCGAATTGGTAAAACAACTCATTTTTTCAGCCAAAACAGGGGAAAACTCATTTGACATTATAGAATTTGAAAACTCCATTGTCAATTTTGTGAAGAAAAAAAATAGAACTAGCGGAAAATGAATAGCATGGATAAAAGTAATAGTTTCAATTTAAACCTAGATGTGAAACAATGTTATTCGACAGTAAAATGAGTTCAGTTTTGCTTGAAAATGTTGGAAAAGTATTACGATTTGCTTTCCGCACCATCTTTTTTCATACACTTCCGCCTCTTTTGGCAACATGATTTTTTTTCCTCAAATAATTTTTAAAACCCAATTTGAAGATAACCCACTTGGGTTGACCTAGTAGTATTCGCTTGGAACCTGTGAGTGTGCTCCTCCTCAAGGTCTCAGATTCGATTCTCTCTGGTGCCAATTTGAGGGGGTTAGTTTAGCTTCTTCAAAAAAAACCAAATTTGAAGATTTAAAAATTTCAAAAATTAATGTTGGACAATTGCTTTTCTGACTTTCAATACTTCCTAAAAACACAAGTAAAAGACTAAAATAGCCTCAGCGGTAGTTAACTACCGCTGACTTATAACTAAAAAACACGCAGGCAGTTAACTGTCGTTGAGTTTTTTGGTCATTTACTTGTGTTACTAAGACACAATGAATGTCAAAAAAGCAATCTTCTTAATGTTGTTTTCAAAACAATTTGATAAGCGGATTTCTTTTTAGCCCCTTCAATATCTTTTAGGCCTTCAAAAATTCTTTTTTCACCCCTAATATATACCTCCAAGTGATACAACCCGAGAGTTTGGAGGTTATCTTCTGAAAGGCTGTTTTACCGGGAAGTTATCTCCCGGAGATGCATTTTGGAGGTTCCGGGCTTTAACTCCTGGAGGACTAAAATATTTAAATTTACTTCCTATTGAATGGCTATTTACATGTATACAATGCGGAGAAACTTCGATATATGATAAAGATGACATATGTCGACGTCATTAAGAGCTTCAATTTTTATTGGGTTGAGTGATATTGGAATTGGATGGTAGCTTCAACTTTGTGTTAAACATCATCACACAACATAGTTTATATATTAATTGTAAGCATAGATTTGTATTCTGATCTATCGGTTGGTCTGATTTTATCACAAAATTGAAATATTCGAGAGATGGTTACTAATGGATGTTTTTGCGTGGAATGATCTATAATTAGTGGAACCACTGCTTCTGCATTACAGGCAGGCACACCACATGTTAGTAATAAATATGATTTACAGAAAGTAAACTTGAATGACTTAGTGTTAAGATGTTTAAATATTTTGATCCTTTGGGAGATAACTCTCAGAACCTCCGGGATGTATCTCCGTGAGATAACTCTCGGGTAAAACAATTTTCCGGGAGATAACTCTCGGGTAAAACAATCTTCCGGGAGATAGTGTAATATCCCGCTCGTCAGCATCGGAATTATATCAGTCGAAGGTACACCAGAGAACAATGTTCATGAGACTCACTACGGTGAGGAATGT
>Ga0315914_1007225_pt1 | contig 15468 bp, 7 predicted proteins | sample MpolenodulesMG_FD_203920 | JGI IMG/M metagenome (GOLD analysis project Ga0315914, IMG submission 203920) | Medicago polymorpha root nodule microbial communities from Los Angeles, California, United States - elongated nodules | ecosystem: Host-associated > Plants > Roots > Nodule | place: USA... | reverse complement strand
AATAAGAGGGAGGCTCGGCCAAAATGGAAGGAAGAGGGATGAAACTAGAGCTTGATTTCAGTTTCTAATCACATTAGGTACGAGGAATTACATTTGCATGTTAATTTCCCTTTTTATTTGGCTAAGAAAAGAGATTGAGGGAGGAGAGAGTGAGATCGAGAGGGAGAGTTTGGGAGGAGGGAGAGGTCTGATCCTCAGAGAGAGAAAATGTGTGGAGAAATGAAAGAAATGAAGGACATGGCCTATATATAGTTCATGGGCAAAATTACCAGTCTGCCCTTCTTAACTCATAACCGTATAATCTTTGTCCATTCTCCGTTAGCTAACTTTGCACAGTTAAATATTCCCCGTTATAATTAACACTTGATAAATATATCTTTCTTGATGCGTCTAACTTATTCCGCAGTCTAATGATGATTTAGCGGGATGTTACATTTTGTTACAAAATTAGTTCAATATTTTGATTCATATTTTCTCTCTCCTCTAAAAAAATATTTTTTTAGAAGTTGCTCTAAACAACTTCTCATTTGAAGTTGTTTTTAGATTTTATTTAGATTCTGATTTTTTTAAAAAGGTGTAACAAACAGATGAAATATTCTTAAAAGTGTTTTTTTTATAAAAAAAAAAAAGATTTTTTTTTCTTAAAAAAGCTATAACAAACGGGCTCATTTTCTCAACCCTCTAAAAAATTATATTTTTTTAAAATATACTTTTAACAACTTTTCATTTGAAACTGTTTTTAGATTTTTTTTGTTGATTATAATTTTTTAAAAAAGTTCAAACAAACGTATAAATTATTCTTTAAAGTGACTTTTTTTTAAAAGTTTTTTTTTCTTAAAAAAATTATAACAAACTACCTCATTATGGACCTGTTTGTTTTCAGTTTCTCTACATTTTTAAGGAGAAGTTAGGCCAAACACAATATCAATAAAGTACCTTCTAAAAAAAGTACTTTTTTTAGAATGCATAAAATTGAATGGAGTGAGTTTTGACCAAAAGTTGTTGAATGCTACTTTAAAAAACTAATTCTCGGCAATTTATTTCACAAGAACATCTCTTCAACTCACACGGGCAAACTTTTCTTCTATTTTTTAATATTATATTTCAATTTGTTTATTTCTTCCATTTTATTTTATTTTATTTTTTTGAACTTGTCCATGTAATTTGTTTTTAGAAGGAGGGTCCATTTAATTTTATTATTATTTTAAGGAATTTTATTATCTTTTTATTTTTTTTATAAAGGTAAATGAAATTAAAAAAAACCAGAAGAGGCCTGAACCTTATACAAAATCAATCCATAAAAGTGCGAGAGGAAGGTAAACCTAAACTATCTCAGAAGAAAATAAGAGATAAAAGGGGGACGGGATGGCCACTGTAACACCCCAATTTTTAATATTAGTTTATTAATATAATTATTAGATAATATTAGTATTATTAGCGGTAGTAGTAGTAGTATTGATTGTTTAACATGATTATTTTATTTGAATTAAATCAACTTTTCTCATGTTTGGGTGAGATTGTTTAGTTAATTGGGATAGAGACGTTGGATTAATAAGGGTAGTATATATATAAACTAGAGTTTTAGTTAATGGTAATAGTTTAATTAAAAAGAGAATGAGAGAAAATAATTTTTAAGAAGAAAATAGTCTTTTTGGCGAAAATAGGAAAGTAGGGTGTAAATAGTTAATGTGTCTAAAAGTTTATTTGTGAGAGAAAGTTTAGTAGCAGTGAGTCTCTCGAAGCTCTGATCTGTGACACTAGGGATTAGGGATTTATTCTATTTTAGATTAGGTTTTAGAATTCCTTTGAATTCAGTTTTGATGTTGATACGAATGATGTGAAAGTTACTTTGATGTTTTGAAAAATCTATTCTGCTGCCACATTTTTAATTTAAATGAAGTATTTTTGAATTGAAGAAGATCTGTGACACCCTTGCATGTTAAATTAATTATTGTATTTTTCTTAGAAAATAATATGTGGGGTTTAGGGTGTTACAGCCACCAATGAGATGAGAACATAGCGAGGCCCTGACCATTCTTAGCAATAACATCAGCAGCCATATTGGTACAGCTAACCAGAGTACAAAAATGCATACAATTATGCCATCTGCTTCTCATTTTCCAAGGAATACCTATGGCTTTATGGAAAGCATTAACCACTACTACTCAGTCGGTTTATATCCAAATCCTATCCAAACGCAGCTCTTTGGCTTTTTCCACAGCCAACATGAAAGCACAGAATTCAGCTTCAAGAGATGAGGCATGACCAATATTGCTAGCAAGAGCACCCAAAAAAATAGAGGAGGAGTCCCTAAAAAGAAAACCAACAGCACCACAAGGATGAGGACCCAAGGAAGATCCGTCACAATTGATCTTTTTATCACTTATATATTTAATTTCAATATCATTTAATCATCACAGCAACCTCACAAATATTTTTATTTCCTTCCTTCAACCTCGCAAATATATATACACACACACATTAACGTTTAGAATAATACTTTTTGTTTGTCTGTCTGTTTTTTTGTTACGCTTATGCGTATAATTTATTTTTAGTGTTGAATAATCTACATCTATACTACATATAAAGAAAACTACCTCTTTCAACACTCTTGCGTTGGATTTTTCCTTTCCAAAAATACCCTCAATTTTCAATACAAATAACACATGTGAATATATATATATGTTTGGTTTTTTTTTCTTTATCACTTAAAAATGTAACAAACCAGCTCAGTATATTTATACTTACTTTTTCATTATTTCAATTATACCCTTAATCAACTTTTTCTATAATAAAGATTGTTGTTGGTGTCATTAATAAAAAGATTGTTGTTGATGTCATTGAAATAGATAATCATGGTTAGTATGGTTTGTTATAATTTGAAAGCAACAAACATTTATATATTTAGTTTTAATCAAAATCAAAATTTCATAAAAAAAACACCGTTCATAATTTTTAAACGTTAACGCAATAAGAAGAGTAAAAAGACGAGCACGTGAGTGCCTGTCTTTTCGCTAGTGCATATAATTATTTTTATAAAATTTTGATTTCAATTAAAAGTACAAGTATAGATGCCTAAAAAAATTATACTTATATATATATATATATATTTTGCACCTTTATATTGTAACAAACTATGCATATCTTCTTGTCAAAAAAAAAAAACTATGCTTATCTTTTTCATATTAAAAAAAATTAAATATATCTGTTTCAATGACACCAACGATGTAACAAATATAATATCTTATAATATAAATTCTTATCTTTTTGAATGACACAAAAATATGATATTCTTACAACGAAATTTGTTATAGACTATAATAGGAAAAGAAAAAACCAACTATTTCGGTATTATTTATGTTATTATTTGAGTCTCCTTAAATTATTTCTCCTATTCAAATATTTAACAAGTCCTTTATACGAGGATACGAATTTGTATTCATGTTACACAAAACAAACGTCATTAAGTAAATATAGTATTTGTAAAAAAACATATCTTTTATATTTTAAACATTTTTTCCCTTCAAAAAATATTTCAAACATTTATTTATTTATTACTCCCTCTGTTCCTTTTTAAGTGTCTTTTTAGGGTGAATTTCTAGTTCCTATTTAACCGTCGTTCTGGTATTTTTAAGGGTATGATTTGTCAATTTTACCCTTTATCAATTATTCTTATATTTTTCAATAACACTAATAAATGTTATATATATTTGGAAAACTAAAGTTTGTTTTTTCAAACAAAGTTTGTTTTGTTTGGTTTTAAAACAAATTTATTTTGACAAGACAAAATTTGTTTCTTATTATCTTCAAATTTAAACAAGATTTTGTTACGTACGATAATAGTTCCATTTAAAATTCTATGAATAACATAAGTGGTACTTTTTAAAGATTTCAAGAGATATGAACAATATTTAGAAAATTGAAAATTGTTTGTTATGAGAGAAAGATAAAGCGCGCAAAAAAAAAAGGAATTTGTTGAAGAAAGAGAGTAGTAAATAACAATTGTTTGTTACTTATTAAATTTATTGGAAAGATAAAGTGTGTGCAAAAAATTAGAAAATTATTAGTGGATTAAAATGAGGGTATAATAGGAAAAAAAGTGTGTAAAAATACACTTCGCTATTTTTGTGTTAATATTCTAATTTGACACTTTTTATTTTGAAAACTCGGTATCCGATCTAAGGACCGACTAATCCGAGGGGACCAATCCCACCGCCCACTTGCGGGGGCCCGTTTAAATCCAGAGCAAGCTCTGTGTGGACTTAGCCCACCGAAATTGGCACCTGAGGGAATCGAACCTGAGACCTTTGGAGGAGCAAATTCCAAGATCCCAAGCCAACCACTAGGACAACCCCAAATGGGTTCTAATTTGACACTTAAAAAGGAACGGAGTGATTATGATAATTAATAATAACAAACGGGCTCTATGTCTGTTTGTTATGAATTAAAATAAAAGTGATTTTTACATTGAAAAGTTTAGAAATTATTATTTTAGAAATTTTATAAAAAAAATAAGAATCTAATTTGTGTTGTTTATCGTAATAATTTTATTTTTTAAATTTTTTTTGTTTGGGTCCATTTGGATTGAGTTTATGCAAAACAGCTTATCTAAATAAACAAGTTTTTATTTATTATTCATAAGCTTGTTAAGGTAGATTATGAAAAAACAACTTATGAAGATAGAATATTCATTAGTTAGAACATATGAATTAATATAAAAGCTTATTTAGTTTCATAAGCTATTTTTTTATAAGCTCAAAACAAATTCAATCCAAACGGGACATTTGTTTGGATACAACTATATAAAAAAGATTTTTTTTTACAGAAGTACCTAAATCTTTTGACAAATACATTCTCTGTCATCTAAAAACTATATATTTTTTACAAAAACCACAAAAGGGTTAAAAATTACTTAGTTGTGAAATAAATTAGAATGGGCCACAATTGAGTTTTTGTTGGTTATTGTTTTTCATAACTAGTGAAGATTAATTACTTAATGAGTACCAGAAGTACATGTTTGTTGCAGATTAAAATAAAAGTGATTTATCCACGTGAGCTTAACTCAGTTGGTAGGGATATTGCATATTATATGCAGGGGCCGGATTCGAACCCCAGATACTCCACTTTTCCACAATTAAATTGTGTGAGCTCTAGCCACTAGGCTACTTAACAAAAAAAGTGATTTTGACATAAAATAATTTAAAGATTATGGGCCCGTTTGCTACGGATTAAAATAAAAGTGATTTTGACATAAAATAATTTAGAGATTATACTATAGAGATTTTATGAAAAATCAGAATCTATTTTCCGTTTGTTTACCGTGATAAAAATCACTTTTTTTAAACTGATAATTTAGTTTGTTCTGATTCAGCTATATAAAAGCGATTTTTTGTTACCAAATTAATTCAATCTTTTAAACCATATTTTCTCTCTCCTTTAAAAAAAATCTATTTTTTGAGAAGCTGCTCTTAACAGCTTCTCATTTGAAGTTGTTTTTAGATTTTTTTAAAAAGCTGTAATAAACGGATGCAAAACTCTTAAAAGTGATTATTTTTTTAAAATAAGTGATTTTTTTTCTTGAAAAAGCTATAACAAACAGGCTCTATATTTTAGAGATTTTACGAAAAAATCAAAATCTTTTTTGCATTTGTTTATCGTAATAAAAATTACTTTTTTTAAACAAATAATCTAGTTTGTTTAAATGCAACTATATAAAAGGGATTTTTTTTTACAAAATTAGTTCAATATTTTCTTTCTCGTCTAAAAAAATTCTATTTTTTGAAGCCATTTTTAGATTTTGATTTTTTTAAAAAGCTGTAATAAACGGATGCAAAACTCTTAAAAGTGATTATTTAAAAAAATATATTATTATTTTTCTTAAAAAAACTATAACAAACGGGCTCTAATTAGGGAAAAAAATAAAATTAGTAGATGAGTTGCTGAAGAAAACAACTTTTAATTTTCTTTAAAAAAAAAAAACTTTTAATTCTTTCTTCTCTATAAAAGTATAAATACATAGGGTTTACTAGTTAGAGTTCCAGTCGAAACCCTAATTCTCTCTCTTGCCGGACAGACGGACGGAGTTTCGTTCATCAATTCGCGATGGCTCCAATGACAAATAAGAATCCTGCAGGCTCGAAGAGGTTCAAGTTCAATGAGTACACCTACCAGGTTCTAAAGCAGGTGCACCCTGGCATACATATTTCTCGCGGAGCGTTGAAAAGCATGAATAGTATCATAACCAACATGATGGTGAAGCTTGTTCAGAAATCTGTCAAGTTTAGTTTACGACGACGTCGGAAGTCAAAATTATTGTCTGCCAAAGATATTATGGCCGCGATTATGAAAACCTTTCCTCCCCATATGGCGAAACTTGCCAGCTCAGAAGCTCGCAAAGCTCTAACCACTTACAATGTCAACAAATTGTGCGATGCAATGGATCGAACTATGAAAATCTTTCCTCCCCAGATGGCGAAACCTGCCAGCTCTGCAGCTCGCAAAGCTCGAACCACTTATGCTATCAACAAATTGTGCGATGCAATGGATAGAACTATGCTTATGTAATAGGTGTTGGAATATTTATTTATGTTCTATTCTAATAATAATGGAATTCATAATACACCAGCGGATCAAACTATTATATAGGCGTTCCAATGTGTTATTTATAATCTTTGTTTCTCATCCCTGATTTATTTATTGTGTCAAAAATAATTCCTTATTTATTTATATTCTAATAATGGTGGAATTGATGATATCAAACTATGATGACATCAAAATGTTACAGACCTCAAAATGTTGAATTAATGATACAGACCTCAAAATGTTGTCAACTCCAGATTCTTCTCTTTAATGTAATGTGTGTTAATTCACAGTTCCATCATAAATTTGTGAATTTTCAAATCAAATATGAATATAGCTCATCAGCTTTATCAAATCAAATACGAGAGTATAATTTTATGTAGCTTCCTCATTTGATATTTTTCTGGATCATTTCATATTTGCTGTTTATTCAGGGTTTTTTTTCCTTCATGGTCACAAGTATGCTAACTAAATGTGTAATTTGAAATACCATTAATGATTTCTCTATTCGTTTTCTTGTGTGGTTGGCTATAATTCCAATGAAACAGCTGAACATTAGTTCTTTGATTCTCCAGTTTCTGAAAAATTATAGGTAGATCTTTTATATTGGTTAGAATTTAGTCATGGCAGGGATAAACGTTTATTTATTTCGATCTTGAGGTTGCAGATGAATGTGTTTTTGGAACCAATGGAGAGGAGACTGCCTTTCACCTTCTCCTGCTGCACTAGAAGGTTACTGCCTTATTGTGGGAGAAATGATTCTCTTGGTTAGGGATCAATCTCATCAGTTCACACCACCGAACTCATTAATTCAAACTGAGTATTTGTTGGATCGTGTCCTTAAAAGAAATTGGAAAAAGGCTATTGGCTTATTTGGCATGCGGCTATATGAAAGGCGCAAAATGGAATGATTTTTTATTATAAGGGGATAGATGTTGAGGAATTGGTGGAAGAGGTCCAAGTCCTTTCCTGGAAATGGAGTTGTCTAGGTTGAAGTCTTCTCTGTGTATGTTCTATGAAATGGTTTCCGGGTAGTTGTTTGGAGAGATAGTGTTCCGCTGGGTTTGGGGAGTCGTAGCTTTGTATTTTGGTTCAGCTGTCTCTAATGGGTGCATGGACCTTCCGCTGTGACGCTGCGGTTTGTGCTAGTTTTGCTGGGTTTTTGACTGTTTGTCTTTGTTGTTTTAGCAGTTTAGGTTTGCTGTTCTGTTTTGGTGTGTTGGCCCCTGTTTCTTCGCACCAGTTTTGCCGTTGTTGTTGCCGAGTCTTTTTAACTTGTTTTGGCCTTCTTGTATTATTTAATTCGGCCATTCCATGTACTGCCTTGTGCCGGGTTCTGTGCGTTAATAAATTTAAGCAATGATATTTGAATAACCATATTATTTGATACACCTTTTACTACAATCTTATTTTCTTTCTTTCTTTATTGGTCAAAAACAATGAGAGATTAAGGTATAAGTTAATGAATGTTATGGTAGAAGCTGAATTGTTCACCGCTTATAATGTTGGTGTGCAGGGGGATGTTAATGTTTCGCATCTACAATTTGCAGATGACACCTTATTGGTGGGGGCCAAGAGCTGGGCAATTGTGAGATATTTGAAAGCTGTGTTGATACTCATTGAAGTGATAACAAGCCTGAAAATAAATTTCCATAAAAGTATGTTGGTGGTGGTGAACGTAAATGATTCTTGGTTGCATGTGGCAGCATTGTGTTAGCCTGTATTTCCAAGTGTTTGTTTTCGACAGGATAAAGTATTCGTCTAAAAGTTTGGTTGCATACGACTATAATAACTCGCACGTTGAATTGAGCTGCAGATGACACCTTAATGGTGGGGGCTAAGAGCTGGGCAATTGTGAGATATTTGAAAGCTGTGTTGATACTCATTGAAGCGATAACAAGCCTCAAAATAAATTTCCATAAAAGTATGTTGGTGGTGGTGAACGTAAATGATTCTTGGTTGCATGTGGCAGCATTGTGTTAGCCTGTATTTCCAAGTGTTTGTTTTCGACAGGATAAAGTATTCGTCTAAAAGTTTGGTTGCATACGACTATAATGACTCGCACGTTGAATTGAATTAATGGCAAAAAATTTCATTTCAAACTCAGTCATGAATCGAATCATTTCATATTAACTCTAGCTAGCACACTAAACCATTTCAGTTTGGTTTGTTTAGCAGCCCTAAATGAAAATCCAAGCAATGATATAACCCAAAACCTTCATAAATTATAAATAACCATAGTGCCAAAATCATAATTATAGCAGGAAACATGAAATACACCAGCCAAGTGTACAGAACATTTTTAGATCTCAATAAAACACTAAACACCAGTAACTATTGTAATCAATTTCTCCCCCTTCCCCCTCTTCCACGACCACCACCACCGCGCCAACCTCCTCTTCCACCCCTTCCTCTGCCACCATTTCCTCCATGATGCTTTCCTCCACCACCACCAAACTTCTTGTTCCCCTCAGATTTTAATTGCATCTCTTCTGGCAAGGGACTTATATGATCCACGCATTTTCGGAAGCTGAAATCATCAGCGGTGTCATCTTCCCTGATGAGGAAATAGCACCTACTGTTATAGCGAGGGTGGTCGCGAACTTGGAAAGCACAAATCCCTACGCCAATCTTTCTATCAGGTTCTGCATGCCCATTCTTGAGCAATTCCAGCAACATCGTGTGCTCATACTACAATACATAAACAAGTCAATGTGGATTCAGTAAGAACTAAATCAGTATTGCAACTACTGAAACATTTTCATACATGACTGAGAACAACGAAAACAGAGAACCGTAAAATAAAACTGTCATATCCAATCAAGGCTTTAAGATGGGGTTGGTTACTGACCAAATCATCTATGGTTTAAGAGGACTGTTGAATAGTCTAACAACCACAATAAAGATCAGCATTTATCTATACAATAAAGCTCAGCATTTATCTATAACTTTCCACTGTAAATTTAAACATTGATTGCAGTTTAAACATTTTGTAGCATTCAGCAACAAGTTCTCACACAGTTTCAAAACTTCAGCACCAAGAAGTGAATAGAAGCAGTGAAACTGTGTTGTCAACATCATTGTCATGTCATGTCACTTTGTTTTTTAAAGGGTCGGCTTAACAAGCCAACCATATAGTTACAAAAAAATTATGTCAGTCATATGTCTTGATAGCCTTACAACGCTCACCAAAATGATGAGTGTGGCAGAATTAGCTAACTGACCTTAAGAGATTGAAAAACAGATCCAACGACAACTTATTCTATTGAACTTAAGGAAAACATTGCAAGGAAACTGCCATTAAAGATAGTGAAGTACATATAAATAGCACCAAATATGGATATCACATGTTCTGCTTTCAACAAATAGGAAACACATAATTACATATGATCATTGAACATGAGTCTCCAAACCAGAAGATTCAACTTATCAAGCAAAACAGCTTATGAGGCATCTCCTTTCAACTTATTGTCCTTAGTTTAAAAGTGAAAAATTCAAATTACAGATACCCATTGTTTGGATAAATACTTTTTTCCAAATAAAATGGAAGATAAGCAGGCAACAAGCTACATCGCTAAGCTTTTTAGGATTCTCGTGAAAAAACTGTTTTCACAAAGTAAACTAACCCTAAACTTCTTTCACTTCAGGTTCGGTTAAAAGTCTGGAATCAAATTTGCACTACTAAAATCAGTAAACTTTAAATCAACTACACTAAATTTACATCAAACATAATTTTAATTGAAAAATTAATAAAACACAATCGGATTCAAAGCTACATCATTTTTAACCAAATCAATCTCACAATATTTCATTCAAAATCAGATATTTTACAAAAACTAACCAAAACTCTGTTAATTGAAATAAATTACTACAAAAACTACCGACCAACCCATATAGATCAAGTAAATGACAATAAACACAGATTGAATAAATTGATAATAAAACAAAATGAAACATAGAAATACCTTGTTAACATTGAGATTCTGAGGCCAAGCATGAAGAAATTTGTGAAAGTAATGAAACATATCCAAAGAAGAACCAAACGTTTTGGGTCCCAATTTCACATCACCAGATGTTTCCTTTTCTTCTTTTTCATCACCTTCGTTTTTCTCCAACTTCTCCAACCTTTCTTCTTCAACTGATTTTTCCTCGTCTACTTTAGCCTTCTTCGAAACGACGTCGTCTTTGGGTTCTTCTTCTTCTTCCCGAGATCGCTTTTCTTTGGACTCAGTGACGTTTTCGACTTCCATGTCTACGGTGGCGGCGACGGTTGTGTTGGGATCGACGATTTCGGGTGCGGTTTCTTCTGCCATTAGGGTTTTGGGGAAATTGTAAAACCCTAGATTGGGTTAGTTGGGAGGGTTCGTGGCTTTGTTCGTGGGTTAGACTCGGTGGAGCGGGTTTTGTTCGTGACTCTAATTTAAAGGAACTTTTGGATATTAAAAAAAAAAATGTTATTTTATGAAATTATCTTTATTAATTATTGATTAGTTTTTCATTAAAGTAAAAGTAATAATTTGAAAGCAACGAGCACGGGTTCACTAGAAGTTTAATATTTACATTATTCAATGAAAAATGTAGATAATAATGTATTAACAGCACGTACAAAGATATAGAAATGAATCTTTGTTTTAGTAGTCATGAAAATAAGATTGTATTTTAATAAACTAGTATGGACTCGTGCCAAGCACGGGTAAATAATTTTCTATTAAGAAAATTGTTTTTGTCTAAAAAAAAAAAAAAAATTGGTTTTGGTTGTATCTTTTCCTCTTCACCAATTAGGAGAATGGTGATTTATCGTTAATTTTTGGTCTCAAATCACTCTTCTTAATCGTTTTATCTTCTCGTTATATTCAAATAAGCTTTTTTTTACATAGATTTGATTTTTCTTTTTGTTTTGTTTGTAATGACATCATCTAAGTGCGACCGTATTATGTTGTTCGTCATTCTGGTGCGGCATTTCGATTTCCCATATTTTTGGAGAGTTCATTAGAAATAAATATTAATATATCAAACTAAAAAAATATTAATATAATTGATTTTAATATTATTTTGTGTTGTCAAAAGATGTTGAATAAATTATATATAATTATAGATTTTTTTGACAAAGTTCATTTTTTATGTAAAAAAATGTACTTGTGGATATCCGTAAATATTCGTAGATATCACAAAATCCAACGAATACTCGACTGACGGACAATCGTGCACAATGGAGGCCTTGATGACATTTAGTGTGTGTGATTGCACATGACCCCATTTGTTCAGAGGCAACAATATATTTCTCGTCATTAAATTTTTTTTTTATATATATGTATAAGAAGATTTAGGAACCATCTTCTCTGACCCTTGAGCTTAAAGTCATACTTAATTTTCCTTTTTCATTAAATTTCTCCCACTTTCCTCTAATACTCTAATATGATTTTGTTAAAACATTGAACCCTCTCATGTTTAATTTGATATTTAATCAGAGTTGTTCCAATAAAATTGGAGGCTCGGCTCTAATATTAAAAATGGTACAGGTCATTAAAATGTTTTAAAAGAGTTGAATGTCTTAAAAATGCCTTACTATAATACAAATGTTTTTTTCTTGATAGGTCAAGTAATGTATTGAATGTCTTCATGTTCTCCTAAAATGCCTTGTGTTAGCGTGAGAATTTTTTTTTGAATGAGATAAATATATCATAACAATGTCTCGTGTACTTTAGAATAGAGGATGATTGATTTTTTTTAGGGTCATAAGGGAAAATGTTATTTCACAAAACTTAATTTTCAACCTTTTGAAAAATAAATTAGCACAATTGATGCATAATTTCTAATTCTGAAATTATAAGTCTGAAATATTATTATTGAAGATTAGAGGTTACAAGTTACCATATATATTCTCTTATTATTGGCACCTCTAACTATTTTTGGATATCTATTAAGACAATGAACAAAGATCAACTTGAATCAAACTCTCTAACAATGATGCCTCGAGTTTCCAATTTCCAATCGTTAAACTACAAAAAATAAAAGTTCATTACTATAATTCAAATAAATCTTAAAAAATAGTTGAATGAAAAAAGAAATGGAACCCTGCTTGCTCCTTGAATCATGTCCAACATCGAAATATCTTGTTGATTAAGTAGTATGTGCATGATGCAACCCATTCATGTTTTCAGAGTGATTGGAAAAAAGAACCTCAAATAAAATAGAATGTATCGTAAATTCATTCAAGCATATGATTTGGAAAGGGAAAAATTAAAATAAGAGAATGTGGAGAGAATAGTGATATGAGTTGTGAACTTGTGATTGATTTTGATTTACTCTGCAAGATTCCACCTACATGCATTACATTTTGAAACTGCAACTGTAATTTTTTCATAACTGCCTTACATGCATTTTGAAATCACGATTCGAAACGTAAAACCAAATGATTATTTACAATAATAATGTTTAATATAAAGTTAAGGAGAGTAGAGAATTTCAATTTCAAATCTGTAACAATTAATCATAATAATAACATTAAGTATTGTGTTGACCTTGAAAGCATTAATGATTATTAGACCATAACAACACCACGTGTACTATAGAATAGAGGAGGATTGAATTGTTTATATTGTATATGTAGATTGGTGAACATATGACCGCTGTCTAGGTTATAGAGCATGAACCAAAATCTTAAACCTACTCTAACTTGTGATTGATTTTGATTTACTCTGCAAGATTCCACCTACATGCAATACATTTTGAAATTACAACTGTAATTTTTTCATAACTTTTCATAACTGCCTTACATGCATTTCGAAATCACGATTCGAAACGCAAAACTAAATGATTATTTGTAATAATAATGTTTAATATATAGTTAAGGAGAGTAGAGAATTTCAATTTCAAATCTGTAACAATTAATCGTAATAATAACATTAAGTATTGTGTTGGCCTTGAAAGCATTAATGATTATTAGGCCATAACAACGCCACGTGTACTATAGAATAGAGGAGGATTGAATTGTTTATATTGTAGATAACTAGTTTGGGCACCCGTGCCAAGCACGGGCTAGATTGTCGACTATTTACTTTTAGGCTAAAGTGCACTTTTATTCCCTTAAGTTTTAAAAAGTTGCGATTTTGGCCCCCTATGAAAAAGAATGACAAAAGTGACCCCTTATGTTTAGGGAAATCTGCTCTTTCGACCCCTAACATAAGGGAAATAAGATCTTTTGACCCCTTATATTCTCAAAAAGTTGCGATTATGGCCCCTTTTTTGGGACACGTGTCCTCTTCTCAGCAACTTTGGGACAAAAGGGGCCAAAACTGTAATTTTTTAAAATAATGGGCCAAAATCACAACTTTTTGAAACTTAATAGGTGAAAAGTGCACTTTACCCTTACTTTTATTATATAAACATTAATTAAATGGCAAATTCATTGTTTTTATACATAATATATTAATAACACTTATTGTTATTGTGTTATTAATTAAATATTGTATATTAATGCTAACGCATGCAATGCTGAAATAATAATCTTTAATACGGGAAGATCTCACGCGGATAAATAATATCAAGCCGATATTTTAAATATGGATATCGATAATAAATGGATTTATCCAAAAACAAAGCAAAATTGATTATGGAGATATGAGTTTTTTTTGTGTTCTTCCTATATACAATGAATTATCTCTACCAATTAAGTAAAGCTCACAGAAACTTAATAAACTTTTCCGTTCAAAAAAAATGAAAGCAATATTCTATATTTTTTGTCAATTGGTCTCCATATCAGATACTCTTATATACGCACACCCTCTGGTCACTATTATAAGCAAAAATTAATATTTTAGATTTATTCATTAAATGTTGTATGTGGTATATAATAAAGATCATATATATTATTAATTGAATGAATCTAAATGCAAACTTTTGCTTATATTAGTGATCGGAGGGTGTAGTTTCTTTCAAATTCCATGATCTCTTTCACGCATATAGTGGATTCACTTAACGTCTAACGTGAATTTATAATTATTCAATCGTGTAAAAAATAAGTATAACAAATAATAATAAAGACACAAACTATTTGAGACCAACAAAATATCGTCAAAAAGGGGTTAAAATAATACTCCATAAAACACAATATTAAGGTTCGATATATAAAAAACCTATATCATCTAGAACGACCAGTTAAACGTTCTGAAATAAACCACGGTACACAACATTAGTCGTCTCAGTGGACACACAGTCTTCTTCATCCAGTATAAGTATTTTCAATCCCTTTTTGGAAGTGACTTGAGTGAAAAACGGTTTGGAAAGATAGTTTCCAACATTAGATGACGACTGACCTTGACTTTTATTTATCGTGATTGCGGAACACAAAGTCGGCGGGAACTGTCTCCTCATTCCACGTAAGGAGACTTACTTGATGGACCACCTCTTTCATATATGATCTCTCACTTGCCAAAACACATAGTTAGTGGGGACTGTCTTAACCAAAGACTCATTAAGTGATTGACTATCATTACTCGCACTGTATAATGAAATATATATATATATATATATATATATATATATATATATAAACACGTTAAAAATATACGTTTGGTATATAACAAAAATATGAAAATAAATTTAAACAATATCGTACCTGAAATGCTTATATTGATTCTTAGACTCGTTTTACGTGTCGTATATATAAATTTGTGTAAATTTCGGCGTAGAATACGACTCCGACATCATACTACCCATGGATGATAGTTTTGACCTCTAAAAACAAAATATGCAGGTTCATATCCGTCATTTGTTGTGTAATCAATCTTACCTCACATTTATGTGAATGAAAACATACTATTGTAAGCTCTAATATTATCCAAATAGTGGTTACTCTTAAGATGATCGCCGAGTAACAAATTAAATAAA
>Ga0315914_1007222_pt1 | contig 15471 bp, 9 predicted proteins | sample MpolenodulesMG_FD_203920 | JGI IMG/M metagenome (GOLD analysis project Ga0315914, IMG submission 203920) | Medicago polymorpha root nodule microbial communities from Los Angeles, California, United States - elongated nodules | ecosystem: Host-associated > Plants > Roots > Nodule | place: USA... | reverse complement strand
AGAGAGAGAGAGAGAGAGAGAGAGAGAGAGAGAATTAAGAAGAATTACCGTGGGAGAATTGAGCTTGTGAGGAGGTGCCATGGAAGAAGAGAGAATAGGGAATAGGGAAATGGTCTGTGTTATACCAACTAACTACCAAACCAATTCTTTCTTTGTGGGAGGGAGGTTTTTGACCTTGCAATATACTACTCCTACTACTCTCTTATGTTCTTTTATAATGCACTATTCTCACAAGACACAGACAAAAGAACACGTTGCTTTCAACATTGTTGTTATTTACACACGGAATGGAACAAGCCAATATATAGTGGGATTTTCACATTTAGTTTTCTAGTAGGTCTTTTATATATATATATATATATATATATAAAGATAGTTGAAATGACAATATCGATATTGTTAGGTTAGATTAAATTTGAGCTAACCTTTATGATTGTGTGTATGAGTTTAGATTCACTTATGTTTGTTGCTTTGTTTATGGTCCAAAACCAAAAAATACTTTGTTGAAATATTAGGCAAATTTAATTTTATTATTATTGCGAGATATTTTTTTTGGTTCATAAAAAAAAATCTGAATCTAGAAATCAAATTCACATACTCTTAAGTTATTTTCTTTTTAGGTTTAAGTTCGGTTTTAGTCTTTATTTTAGCAAAACCATAATTTTGTCTTTATTTTTAATTGCGCAATTTTAGTATCTGTTTTGAAATTTTTTATCGCCTCTTGATATTGAGTTTAATTTGATGGCATGACAATATATTAGGTAGGTGATAGTATGGAATGAAAATGAAGGGCTAATTGTTGAGATGTTTTCACAAATATAATTATTGTTTGAGGTTTTTCTTTGATATATTACGAGCATTGTCCTACTCAAGAGGAGGCTTGTTTATGAGCTAGCCCGAGTGGAGTAGCTACTCCACGTTTGATTAATTTATAGCTTTTCTCTTTGAACTTCGACATCTTGTAATAAAAAAATGTCATTATTTTTCCACCTTATAAGTTTCTCGCGCGTCCTATTCAAATTCTAAAATTCGAAATGTTTTAACATATTTGAGAGGTTTTTATGCCGTTCGGATTGTATAATCTGAACAAAATAAGGCGCGCGAGAAATCAATAGGGTGATTAAAAAATGAGTCAATTGAAATAATACAAGGGGTTGATGGTGAACAACTTATTGTCACGTTATCAAATTGAATGCTCAACATGTAGTTTGGTAAAAAAAACTGAGGACCAAAATTGTAATTAAAAATAAAAATAAAAAACCAAAATTAAGATCTTACCAAATTAGGAGGATGAAATCTACATTTTAGTCTTTTTTTTTTAAAAAAAAAATCTACATTTTAGTCTTCTTTTATTAAAAATTGATATTTTTTTTGGTTGCAATCAATAATGATAATAATAGCACAGTTTAAAAATAATAACACATTTAAAAAAATTGTAAAAAAAAAAAAACAGTTTAAAATGCTAAAAAAAAATGCCAAATTTGTTAGGTCAAATGTCATCATTGATGTTTGAACTCAGACACTTTTATTTATGCATGTGAACGTATAATGAATGAAAGAAGTGGTAGTAAACAATGATACAATTTTTATGGCTTAATTACACATTTTCCCCCTATATTTTGCTAATTGTGCGATTTTGCACCCTTCTTTTTTTTTGAGCGATTTTGCACCCCATCTTTTTGCCCCCTTTCTGGTTAGATGGAACTTCGTGTTTAATTGCACTTTTGCCCCCTATCTTTTTGCCAATTGTGCGATCTTGCATCCCCTATTTTTTTTTGAGCGATTTTGCACCCCATCTTTTGCCCCCTTTCTCCTCTTTTAATGTTGATTTTGAACAAAACACAATTGGCAAAAGATGGGGTACAAAATCGCTCAAAAAAAAAAGGGGGTGCAAAATCGCACAATTAGCAAAGGATAGGGGGGGAAAGTGCAATTAAGCCCAATTTTTATTTATAAAATAATTCTAGTGCAGTTAAAAGATAAATATATAGATTATCAATAAAATAAAAATAATGATATGGATTAAATTTTAGTATTCATAAAATTAGATTTGAAATCAAAATCTTAATATAAAAAAAAAACAAATTCTTGTAGTAGTAGTCTTTTTTAGAGGAGTTAATTTCTTATGTGCTTGTTTGGTTCTGCTTCTCCCGGTCGAGAAGTGCTTCCACAATATCATAAGTCATATGTGAAAAAAGTAATTTTACACATGCTTGGTTCAGCTATTCAAAACCAATTTTCATATCCAAAAACAATTCTCTTTGAATCTTCCTTTTCAAAAAAAAATTCTCTTTGGAATCCTAGCTTTTGAATTTGGTTGAATCGATTATGCATTCAATTTTATTCTTTATTTATTACAACTGATTACTTTTCAACATTGTCCTTCATCAATTTTTTTATCCTTTTGTTGCCCTTCATCAATTTTGATCATTATACATTCAAGAACAATTCTGATCAAAATTATCTAAACAACATTCATTTTGTTTAATCAATTATGTATTATTACATCCAAACATAAATCAATTCTATTTAACTCAATTTTGACAAAATTAATTATGTTAAAATCAATTCTGTCCGTAACAAGTTTTGTTAATTCACATTGACACCAACTTTAACGGTGTTAGACCTACCTTAAAAAAAATTAATTTTCGGTTTTTATTACCATGATAACGTTGCCAATATTAATTTATTAATAATTTTTTAAAAATTTATTTAGCAAGAACTTAAATTTTAATTATAGTCATGATCAAAAACAATTAGTTATAAGTAGTATTTATTATATTGACATATGTAGCACAACGAGTTTGACTTGGAGTTCCATTTTTGGTGGGAAAAGTGCCCTTATACGCGTGGCAAAGCAAGTCAAACTCTGTATCTAATGTGCTCGCCCGCGACCGGTGGTGAGGTGAGTTACCAATTTCTTGATCTGTAGTCTATAGACCATAATATAATAAGACTGACACCACTCATTATTGTTGCCAACAACCTGATTGTTGAATCGGTTTGTTTAAAAGACTATGAGTTGCATTATTAAGACAAATTATTCTTCAAAATATGACTCTAATCTCTGAATGGAACTATGAGTAGTTAGATTTTACTTTTTTTTTTTTTATCGAATTCGGTATTATTAGGACATTTTTCCATACATAAAAGATTATTAAGACATTTGACTTAATATGCCTATCTTTGTTCCTTTCTAATATCAACTCATTTATAGTTTAACATAATTTGATTGACTGAATTTAAGGTGCAAATATCGTAGTCAAAAATTAATCTTTATAATAAGATCTAATTAGTCTTTTTTAAGTCAGACAATATTAAGACTCAATATAAGCATAAGATATAGGAAATGATTTCATATGTGTCACGGGCACACAACTAATGATTGCATCCGCCTCGAGTATGCCATCATGATCCTCATTCAATAAAGAAAGTTACGCCAATGTATTAAAATATTTATTTAAGGTTTATTTTCATTTTACCACATTTTCCTTTTGTTTATAGTAAATAGATAATTTAAGAGGAATATGAGCAAATGTTGCAAAAAGATAGAAAACACTTGAAAGGTTGAAAACTTGTTGACCAAACCAACTAATGGAGCAATGAAGACATCTTCCAACGACCAAGAAGTGGAACATTACTCATCAACACTTAATAATTTATAACAAAAACTTCCAAAACCGTCACCAAAGAAGCAATGAAACCAAAAGATTAAAGCCTTGATTTTAATGGTTGTGACGACCACTTAAAACTAGGGGTTATAGTCGTAACAACCTTAAGATTTTAATTTTATTTGTTTTTCTTTGTGGAACTTGGAAGAAAACTCTTGTAATTTGTCTTGCTATTTCAATAAAGTGCATTGTTTTTATTTCTTTGTTTTCTTTATTTTATTATGAAAATCATTACTGTGATGAGTGAGCAGTCTCTCTTATATCTTGGGATCATGGAAAGTAGTTTTATGACGAATTTTCCATAATCCATTTCTTTTCTTTTTCTTGTGTGAATTTAAAACAAATTATGGTAAGATTGTTACAGCTTGAATAATCAATAGATTGATATAAAAAAAAGATCAAACAATCATTAGATGTAATCATTTGAGACTAATGATGTTATCAATGAGGTAACAAAAGTTGAAGTTGATAACAAAGAGATTGAGTGATCGTTACACAATAATTCACTGAAATATTAGGCATCGACCAAGTTACCAAAAGGTTAAGGTAGTTGCTAGAACCATAGGGCTAGACAAAGTTCTCGAAGGATGAGAAAAGCCTAAAGGTTGTTTGCATAGGCAGAATAGGAAAATTATAGAGCTTGGGCAAAAAATTAATCGTAAAATATGGCGTGTTAAGAACGTTAAAATATGGCGTGTTAAGAACGTTAAAATATGGCTTTACACAAAATATTATAAATTTTCGACAAACGACAAATTAATTATGAATTTTTAAAGTGTCAAAAACTAAAAAAATAAAACAACGGAAATCTCGATCTATAAATCAAATTTTGAGCTCATTATTTGTAGAGACATCTATAAAAATACATAAAAAGGATCTGTAAAGTTTCATAGCATTTCGAAGTCGTTTCAATTTATTTTAATTTTTCAACCAAAACATGCAAAATTGAAATTTTGTTCAGAGTAAGCGTATACTCACAGGTCAAATTTAGTTCCCTAATTTTGCAGGCATGACTAGAAGATGATACAAAGAAAGTAGCAGTTGAGCTCGAACTAATGCCCAGACTAGCTAGGGGGTGCCGCCGCCCCTGGTTGTTTGGACAAAAGGAGTAATATGACTTAATGGGTCTTACCAACGTATAAACCATGGGAATATGAAACTATGTTGGTAAGACATTCCCTTTGTTGTCTGAAAGATAACATATGATATTTTAGAGTTACCTCATCCTAAGGCAACGAGTTCTCCTGACGTTAGAAAGGAATATGATTTGGAAATGTTCATTGTAGTGATGAACTCTAATGATTCCAAAGCGCTTTTATATATTATATTTTTGAAACCAAAATCAACCATCAAATGCTCAAAAATCAAAACTAATATAGTTAAACACTTAGATGAAAAAGGTAACCTTGAGATACACAAGTTTATTACGACGATACACCCGTACAGTTGCAGACGTATAAACCACTCTCGTTCTATGACTTGACACAAACACAAACTATTTATAACAGGCGACACAACTCGAACCCATGCGGAACCACATGTATGTTACCAGTATCATATAAAATTATTAATATGAAAACACTTTGTAGGAATGTGTATCAATCTTTTATTTTCAAAAAGGAAATGTTTTTTTTAATCTTAGCACAAAGTGTGGTGCTAATAGAAAGTGCATTTTTAGTGTTGGACAAACATACAAAATTGGGCTTAAAGTAAATACCCAAACCCACACATAAATTATCCAATTTTCACTTTTCACCACTCTTGATTTTTCTATTCTCTATTCACTCCTCCTTCTTCTCTCATCGGAAGCACCCCTCGCTTTTCAAATTGAATCTCTCCGATTGCACTCAAAACCCTAATTTCCATGGATACACTTCAAGCCACATACAAAGACGAAGAAGAAGATGAAGAAATGGTAGAACCTTCAACCGTCACAACAACAACCGCAACCCCCGTCGGACCACCCGCTTCCTCCACCGTGGTTGAAATGGAATTAACAGACGCGCCTCCTGTCACTACCACCACTCCCTCCAACGACGGAAAATCTGAACTCGATCCCTCCGATGAACCCTCCGACGACTCTGCCGAACAGAAGAATTCACCGAAACAGAAAAGAGAAAAAACCGATGAAGATGAAGAAGAACCGCTTCCGAAGAAGCAGAAGCAGTTGTCCTCTCTGAACCCCGTTAAGGAAGAACCAATTTCATTGCCGGAGGTTAACAATGCTGCTGCTGTGCCGATTCCGACTACAACAACACCGGCTAATGGGACAGCGACAGTGAAGAAATCGAAGAAAAAGAATAACAATGTATGGGCAACGAAATCGAAGAAAAAATCGAAGAAAAACAAAAACAACAACAACACAAACACCAACAATAACAACCACACAAACGGTGGAGAAGATAGTGTTCTGATAACTCCGGTTCAGAGGTTTCCGGACAAAAGCGATGATACACCGGAGATGAAGATATGTTTATCGAAAGTTTACAAAGCGGAGAAAGTTGAGTTGAGTGAGGATAGGTTAAGTGCAGGGAGCACAAAAGGGTATAGAATGGTTAGGGCAACAAGAGGGGTAGTGGAAGGAGCTTGGTATTTTGAGATAAAGGTAGTGAGGTTAGGGGAGAGTGGACATACTCGGTTGGGTTGGACAATGGAGAAGGGTGATTTGCAGGCACCTGTTGGGTATGATGGGAATAGTTTTGGGTATAGGGATATTGATGGGAGTAAGATTCATAAGGCTTTGAGGGAGAATTATGGGGATGAGGGTTATGGGGAAGGTGATGTTATTGGGTTTTATATTAATTTGCCTGATGGAGATAAGTTTGCGCCGAAAAATCAGAATTTGGTTTGGTATAAAGGACAACGGTATGCTTATAATCCAGATGCTAAGGAAGATCCACCTAAAGTTGTGCCTGGTTAGTCTTCAAATATGCTTTTTTGTTTCTATGTTTTTGCTTTGCTGTTTTATGTTTTTGATGTTGGAATTTTGAACATTATTTGCAGGGCATGTTTGTTTGATTTGATACCTTGTGATTATTATCAAATGTAGAGTAGAGTGTAGATGTTAGATACTGATAATAGTTAAATTTTTTATGGATGGGAAAGATTTGGATTGAGAAACAGTTTATAGCTCCTTGATTGTGAACTTGGTTATGTGTGTGTCTAAATTCTATTGTTAGTGAAACCCTGTGAAGTCTATGTACTTAAATAATTGAAAACGTACCAGTGTCTAACACATATCTAAAACTGACATTACCAACACTTAAACGATGAACCATTCTGGTACTCGTCTAGAAAGTACGCAGTTACTACTTTTAATGTTTCTTTACTGAAAATATTTCCCTATGCGACTCATCACTTAAGGATATGGCGATGTCCCAAATACAATTCATATATGGACAAAACTTATGTCATGTTCCTTAAATCCAGGTTGTCCCGTTCTTCACCGATACTATATAAAGGTATATTATGTAACTTCCATATTATATCTGTTGATGAAAAATAACCGTTTTTTGTGGAAGGACTGATGGAACAATATCTATAGCAATTTAGGTAAGTTTTATCCTTCATATATTCCCCTCCCACCCCCACAAAAAATAAATCTTTACCACTCATTCCTGGACCACATTGCATAGCAAAATAGACCCACCATTCACCAACTAGGGCTTGCACTCACATGCATCTGCTGGTGTCATCTTTTCTCTGGTTTGCACACACTTCTTGCTCAATTGACGTGTGCTCTCATCACAACAAGTCCCAAGTTCCTTTCATGCTCTGTTCTCTTGTGCATTTGCTGGTGCCTGTTTTTGATCTGAGTTGCTGTGTTCTTCTTATTTCGCTGCCCCAAGTTCCTTTCTTGGCAGAGCATCCGCTGAGTTGCTTTCCTATCATATTAATGAATCTAGGATGTGCCACCTCTTGTTTTTCTGAAGTTTCATGTACCATTTCGTGCCTCTATTGTATCATGTATCTGTGCTTTGTAGAGACTAAATATTGTGAAATTCCATCAGACGAAAAATCCATACTGTTGGGACCGGCAGAACACAAATAAAAGACGTTAACTACTTATATGAAGAACAAGAATGTAATAGAAACATGTTTTTTGCACCCATAGATAAGCATCGCCTGAGATTTGATAAAACAGAGACTACGGCATCCAGAGAGAACGGGAGAGAGAGAGAGAGACATAAACAAGACTTGAGAGCAAAGATGAGAGACTCAAACAAGACTTGAGAGAGAAGATGAGAGACTATGTCCAAAAGCTTCCACCCCTTACATCCAAGAAACTTGCAATAGAGATGAGATAGAAGTGTGACCAAAAGGTTTTCTATTTCTTCAAAACATATGTACCATGACTGGGTAGGATTATGAAAACACCATCTAGAACTAAAACTTGGCAACCGTATGTTGGGGGTGAGGGCGCAATTGGCAGATGAGGAAATTTCTTCAAAATATATTTTTTCGCTTTTTAATATTTTTTCAAATCATAATACATTTAAATCTACTGAATGCTGTGTTATTTCATCGATAAATTCTCTAAGTATATTGGTTGGCTTAGTCATGGGCATGCTATTTTTTTATAAGTGAGATATCTAAGCGTCCCATGCATTTTTGACTGGTGGTTAGAGTTGTCAGACAGTAAAACCACTAATACAATATGCAAAGGTGATCGTAATTTGATTCTATGGGCAATGCTGCTGCCGCATTTCTATCTTAGGGTATGTAGCAATTTGAATTCCTTAATCTTTTTCAGAAACTCGGTATCCAGCCCAAGGACCGACTAGTCCGGGGAACCAATCCCACCATCCACTAGCGGGGGGCCAATTGAAACCATGGCAAAGCCCTGTATGGACTGGCCCATTGAGTTCCTTAATCTGAATATTCATTATTGGAAGTTAGGGGGTGCTCACCATTGATTGCTTGGGATGGTACCTCAATAGCGTGGAAAAGTGTAAACTGTCAAAGCCCATTAGTCATAATATATAGGGTGCATTTAGGTACAGAACTTAATTGGGCGCTTGTTTTCTTAATTGCTTATGTACATGTTTCTATAGTTATAAAATAAATGAGAGAAAAATTCTGCTTTGAACCGTATATGAACTGCTTCCGTAAGTTGCTTAACTTGTTTTAGAAAGGTTGTGAAATAGGTGGCATTTACTATGCACACTACACAAATTTGTGTATGATACACGAATTTATCTTTTAATGCCACCTGTCGGTTGTCCACCTGCTGGAAGAAAACCAAAAGAAAAAACAGAACATATTTTAATTGAAAATAATGAAGGGCTATTTTACTAACACACCTCACATTGAGAAATACACCCCCGTTTAAACAATCACTCAGCAGCGACCACACATTTAGCAGTTCCATTTTCATCAACTTGTTTCCTTCTTCCCTTCCAATCTCTTCAACATCTTATTTCCTTCTTTCCTTCCCTTCATTGGTACACTATAGTGAATCCTTCGTCAGATCTTGTTCCTTCATCACTATCTCCTGACACCTACCTCTCTTTTCCTCTTCCCGTCTTCCTCCTCTATCTAGATCTGGATTTTAAATTTATCGTGTTTCTATAGTCCCATTTCATTGCTGTGTCTTTAATTCTTAAGAAAATCAAAATAATTGACTAATTGTGCTACTTTCACACTTTTAATGAAACAGGGAAAGATGATTCATCTTAGATGTGGGTTGTTTTATTTGTGATTTGTGTTGTAGAGTTAACATGGTACATTGAAGAATCTTGGCTATTCACCAAAAAAAAAAAATGGCTTAATTGGACTATGCAAATTTTTAATTGCTTGTGATAGTAAGTTATGTTCCAAAGCACCAAAGTTTTCTTATTTATTTTTTCCATTGTTGATTTTGTTTTTGTTTTAAATCAATCAAAACAAGAACCAAAGCATGCCTCATCTAATTACATCTCTCTCTTTTTGCAATTCAAAATCCAGTCCTTTAGCTATGGCCTATTCTCAGCTGGAATAACGAAAATCAACTCAAACATCACATTCACGTGTTCAATCCTGTACAGGAACCAACCAGCTGTGCCCAAAATACCTGGAAAATTTAGTTGCATATTTGGTGGTGGAAAATTTATCAACATAAATCCAATTTAAATCTAAGTCTTCGGGCCAACATAAATGTAAAGTCCAAAACACAAAAGTCATAAGATAATGCTTTGGTGGGGTCAGATTTTTTTTTTAACTTATCAACCAAAAAGTCATTAGCAGGGTGCCAATGTTAAATCCTGGCCATTCACATTTTTTAATATTATATCAATGGCTATTATTGTTTTACAAAGATTCTTGCTTCTTGTGCACAAATTTGTGTTGTGTGTATAGTAAACCCCACCTGTGAAATAAGCTGAAAACAATTTACAGAATACAGTTAACTATTTTCATAAGCTCTTCATACCTCTACAATTGAAATGTTGTTTATGACCATTGAACAACTATATCCCTTGCTTACAGAACAACTATTAAATTTCCTTTGCTGTAAGTTGTATTTTGAGTATGGAGTGAAAATTCAATTGGTTTCCAATATTCTCTTTTCTGTGCAGGAAGTGAGATATCTTTCTTCAAAAATGGTGTATGTCAAGGTGTAGCTTTCAAAGACCTCTATGGCGGTCGTTACTATCCTGCTGCTTCAATGTATACTCTTCCCCATGAACAAAACTGCACAGTTAAGTTCAACTTTGGTCCGGACTTCGAATTTTTTCCTCATGATTTCAATGAACGGCCAATTCCCAAGCCAATGGTTGAAGTTCCTCATCATGGTTTTGACAATCAAGTTGAAAATGGGGCTTTGACTGAGAAGAAATCTAATGGAGAGTTGAATGAGAGTAAATCAAATGGAGTGTTGACTGTGAAGAAATCAACTGGAGAGTCGACTGAGAAGAAATCAAATGGAGAATTAACTGAGAAGAAATCAAATGGAGAGTCATACGAGCAAAAATTAAATGAAGAGACGAAGGAGAAGAAATCAGACGAAGAGGCCAAGGAGAAGAAATCAGAGGAAGAGGCGAAGGAGAAGAAATCAGATGAAGAGTCGAATGAGAAGAAATCAGATGAAGAGGCGGAAGAGAAGAAATCTTAAGTGTAATATGGGCTACAGTTTGTTGCCAAGTATTTTTTGCTGCACAGATGGATGGGTTCATATTCTGCTGTAATTTTAGTTGATATTAAATTAAATTGATTTACAAATGACTAGGTTAGTGGCGTTAACTTATGAAGGAGAGAATTCTTAATATTATTAATTATATTCAGGGAAAATTATAATTTTCAGAGGTCTACTCAGATATTTTGTAGTTTGTTTGGCATTGTCCTTTTCACCTTTTGGATATTTTTGCCATATCTATTTTAAAGTCACAAATGCATGAATCATTTTTTGATAACTATCGAGCTAATTCATATGATATAATTAAGATCAGGCTCCTGATGAAATGATATCACCAGGGGAATGCAACAGTTGCCTACTTGCCTTGATATAAGAATTGCCAATTGCTCACTGTTAGTTGCAGAACAGGAACTCTGGTACACACATGGACAGTATTGCAAAAATGTGAAAAATAGTGAAAAGTTATTAACAATTAAGACGTTCTTTGATTGTTCTTCCTTGGCATTCAACACCAATGAAAGAAAAGTTAAATTTGTCGCTGTTGAAACCTGGACACCATTTATTCATGTAGGGGATGAAATATATAGTGTGTTAAGATTTAGGAAAATCACATCCTTGTTCTTATGAACCGTAAGTAACCATAGCATTGTGTGTCCATGTTTCTTATTCATGTCAACTATAATATAAAATAAGTATTGTGGTATATGGTATGTGAATCTTATGTATTTGTATCAGGAAACAATGCAATTCTAATGAAATGGAGAGTTGAGACCCTCTTGAGAAGACAATGGATGCAATGGTTGGTGTCTCTTGGAAGCGAACGATGGCGTTTTCCTGAATGAAGCCCGCTTCTTGATACGTTGCAGTGTTTGCTTTGTGTAGATACTGTGAAGGAAAGGTACAACTCTCTCCTTAAATTTGAGAATGAAAAAGAAAATAACTCTATGCAACATGAGGATGAAGATGACCACAGCTAGGTCCCACCATTTTGAATAATCAAGTTTCATTCCAAGCAATGTTTTGAGGATGATTTCTCCTTTCAGTTTTGGCTCACCAGGTTCTTTAGGATCAAACTCCATCCCAATCATATCATTCTTGAAAGCTCCCTGCATTCCCCATAATCACTAAGGTTATGTCATACAAACACATCAATTGTAAGTGTTTATAAAAAATATTTTGTAATGTCTTAAAATTTGTATAAACTCCCAATTATAGCTTATAGAAGAAGTCAAATAGACAAAGTTTATGAGGAGTTTACCCTCATTTTCTCTTTGATAGTAGAAACGATTTATACATGAATCCATATATGATAAGTACTTATTCAATAAGTTCTTAATTAAAGTGTTTGCAAATCGATACTTAAGTCGTTATTTCATATCCTTTTGATCGTGTGCTTCGGATTTTCTTTCCTATATAGTTTGAGAATTTTGATACTCCTGAATTTACCTGCAATCCCCATGCTCCATAATTGATGTATGAAATAGGGTAACGCCAGAAGAATTTGGGAAGATCACGAATCTGCCGGAAATAGCCAGCAGTCATCATCATAAGACCCTGTACACATATATGTTTTACATTAGCAACCATAATCGAGTTTAATTTTTATACACCGTTATTGTAAAAAGTTCTACACTGTCATCAAATCATAGTCAATCATATATGTGATTTTAAAGATAATTATGATTAAAGTCAAATGTTTTTAATGATCTGATGATTTGAGTTTAGTGGCTATGCGATGATGGTGTAAAATACTTTTACACCTTCATCTAATAGGAACTCACCATCCTGCCATGTAGGCCTATTTTATAACCATCTTTTAAAGATAACTATTAAATACTCTATTTCTATTAGACGTTGGTATAAAACTAGTTTACACTGACGCTACATATCTTTTTTTTCTCAAAATATAAAGGCCGATGGTACACTTACAATATAACCTGCTCCTATTATCAATCCCATAAGAAAGTTGGGAACCAATGCAGCTATAATCATCATTGAGCTCTCCACAACAGCTATACAACCCAAAAGATCCAAACAGATATACAAAAGATGCGAAAACTCGGAACGAAACTTAACCATGTAATATGTTATAGACCCTGTAGCAAATGACATCACTGCTATAAAAGGAAATGAAGAGAGAAAATTTGACAGAATGTATACTGCAATTCCATAATATCCATTCAGCCTTTCTTTGTAGAAGACCTGCACAAGACAAGAATTAGAGACAGAATAAAACATGTCTTTAATTCCGTCACTATATGTTAGAGACGACAGAATCAGCGTTTGCGCAACATTTGATTTGATACCTTCATTTCCTCTATGAATGATGGGAATCCTCCTATGGACATGAATGTCATGAAACCCGATATAAAAGCGCCACATGCTCCTCTTGCAAGAATGGCGTTATAACTTGATCCAACGTCATAAAAGATTGTTCCGACACACAAAGATAAGGCAACATAGATTGTTAACCTTATCCAATAGTACCCTACATCTCTAGACATGTTCACAAAAGATCTATGAGTCAAAGTTGATAGTTGCTTCCACCATTTGGCTTGACTCTTGCTTTTACTTTCATAATCATGTCCTTCCTGTAATTAAAATGATTCCTTGGCCTTTACATTTTCATATAAAATGTTCATGTTTGAATAACAATATCCTATGAGTAAAGGGCTACTTACAAAGTTTGAGATTTGTTTGATTTTTGCTCTTGCACAAGTTGCATATTCTGACCAACGGTATTTCTCTATGAGTATTGCTTTGATTGCTGCTGTTGATAAGTTCATTGTTGATGATGCCAATGTTTTTGGTTCCTGCATTCAAAAGAATTAACAGAGGAGATAGTGAGATATAAATATATTTGGAAGGAAGTGATAATGTTAAGGGACAAAAATGTTATGTGTGTTCTGAAGGAACAAATTATTATAGAACATGAGAATTGGTTAATAATAAATATGAGAAATTGTTATATACATGTGTCCTCCCGGAGGTCATCATAGTAGTTGTGACAGCATCAAAGTCAGAATTAATACAGCGTAGGAAATGATCAGAAGGGTTTCTTCTACTTGGACATGGGAATCCTGCTTTGCCAAAGAACTGCATGTAAATAGATGGATATATAAATTATATCAGGGTTTTTATGATTAAGATTCCAAATACATGACAACTTGTATGTACATTTGAATGTATTAAAATTTACAAGTAGAGCAACTTTTGAAAATTTTAATCTTAAGATTACTTTTTGTCAAAATTTAATTTCTTGCAATCTAGTTTGACTTTTTAAATAATATTTATAGTCTTACAAATTAGAATATTTACTGGTTGTTTAAAGTGATCAAGTCATCAACATCATTATACTCTTTTGTGCTTTCAAAAACTATCATTATACTTAAATATGTTTCCGGTCTCTATAAATATACAAACTTTTTGTTTTAAATCCCTCTAAAAAATTTCTTCAGTTTTTAGTCCTAATTTTTTTTTCATCTTCATTTTTGGTTCCTCTTTTTAAGAAAACTTACGTAGAGTTCATATCTTTAAATAAAATTTTACAAAATTTTTATAATATTATAAGAATCTCTAAAAAAAAAGAATTTTTTAATAATACATGAATTAAATATGAATTTTTATATTTTTGACGGCTAAAAATTCATTAATACATGTTTTGTTGAAAAAATCTATTTTTTTTGGAGAGAGTTTTACAATATTCTACACAATTTCATTAAAAATATAAATGTTACACATGGATTGATTTAAAAACAAGAACCAAAAGTGGTGATTGAAAAATTTATAGAGATTAAAAGTCGAAGGAAAATTTTAGAGAGATTAAAACGAAAAGTTGACATATTTCTAAAAACAAAGAGGATATTTAACCCTACTTTTTTTATATTGTAAGTATAGAATTTCAGGTCAAATTTGAATCTCATACATGTGAGAATTTCACACGGGGGATCTATCTATTAAAATTCAAAACCCACTTGCATGTTTTTTTATAAATGGGGCTCACATAAGAATTTTAATGGCACTTATCCACTTCATGTGAATTTCTCACATGACTCATGAGATATCCAAATCCCCAAACTTTGAGTTTGGATTGCATCCTCCCTTAAATGAAGCACTAATCATAGAAGCTAACAAGAGGGACCATAGTTTTTGGTTTTTGAAGGGAACAAGAGGGACCATAGTTTCCCAACACATGAATAAATAAATGAATATTTCATGTGTCACATATAATATCAAGTGTCACATTAGAAACATTTCACTGTTTAATACTCCCTCCGATCTTATTTATAAGAAAAAGTTGATTTTTTAAATTCATTGAGTAATTGATGTATCTTGTTTAGAATATAGATCAAATACATAATTTATACAATGAATCAAAATATTTAATATGTTTTTCTCAATTTATCTATTTATTAAACCTCTAAAAAAAATCTTTATAACAAAGTAGATGCAAATATATGGTGACTTGATAATGGGTCCTGTTGTGAAATGTATACCGATTCGGATATCACACCAATGAAAAAACAAAGATGTGTGAAGCAAAAGGTAGTGGTAATCCTAGGTTTAAGTGCCTTTAAGCAACAACACACTCAAGAGCTAAAACAATGACACAAAACACTAGCCAAGCATAGAGATAAGCAAGCTTAAAAGGAAATAAACAAATACACACAAGATGGTAACCCAGTTCGG
>Ga0315914_1007220_pt1 | contig 15473 bp, 7 predicted proteins | sample MpolenodulesMG_FD_203920 | JGI IMG/M metagenome (GOLD analysis project Ga0315914, IMG submission 203920) | Medicago polymorpha root nodule microbial communities from Los Angeles, California, United States - elongated nodules | ecosystem: Host-associated > Plants > Roots > Nodule | place: USA... | reverse complement strand
TAGACTTCTCCCCACATTTTTTAATCACTTCAATCATTGTCTACTATTATCACTCTTCTTCCTGCGTTGATTACAATCTTTATTCTGATCCTTGTCATGCTTCCTGTATTCACAAGAATTGGGACTTTAGTTTTTACTTAATCCAACTACTGGAGACTGGGAATTAAAATAATGATTTGAAAGAGGGATTGTAAGTATTATAGTTTATAGAAATAGAAATTGTCCTTTATTCTCAGGTTATGGCCTCGTGTGTTTATGGTTTATTTACAACGTTTTTCACTTAAAATTTTCAACCACAATAATAATAGTAACCTCTTTGAGTCTTTATCTGCCAAGGATCCCTCGTCAAACGAGTACCACTGCTTGAAATTAATACCCGAGTTATAAGGCTGCTGCCCCCTTCATTTAAGTAACAGTCTGCAAAATGCAGATTCTGCAATGAAAATGAGTTTTAGATGGATTCTTAGGTCGTATGTGAATGCTGATTGGGGATGTGAGGAAAGACTTGATTCAATCATGATTCAAACAGTTTGTTTCATAATCTAATTTTACATATGGACATCATTTCATCTACATTAATTTTTTTATAGCTTGCAGATTATGCGAAGATTAATAATTGAAAGAATTAGGGTTTATATTCTTTTGAAACTCCCTGGTTGCATATTGAGAAAAATATTAGAAAATATAATGGCCGCGGGTACTAGTTTAGGGCAATCCATAGAATAGGCTGTAGTAGATTGTGTTCTCCAGCAAGTGATATATCATGTTTTGTGGTGTCTGATTAGTGGTTTATTTCTGCTCATTTTCTTCTGTGTTACTGATGATTAATTTCAGATTCGATCGTGATTGGAAGAAGATTGAAGCCTTTGTTGGTTCAAAAACAGTTATCCAGGTAATTATCATAAAATTCAAAGGGAAACAAAGAGCAAGTTATTATTGGACGTTAGATGGTTTTGGTTTCTTTCAAAGCATTTAAATAATAAATTTATTGAGTATTTCATATTATTCGTGAATTTTGAATTCGTAACTGTGTATTCTGCGAAATTTATTCAGTGTCATTACTGAATATTATACTTGAATAGAGCAGTGACATGATGATTTCCTAAACAGTACTTGGGGACTTATGTTAATTGTGATGTTTTCTTAAAAAACCTGACAGTTGATGATGGGTTAAGAAATAAACCTTTTGGTTGTTACTTTTGCTGAATGGTTAATTAAGATTAAACGAAAGGTGATAAAGTCATTTACTCATCTTGAATTATGTAATGGGTGTAGTGTTTGTTTTTATCATTTTCCATATGATGAATTTGTTGACGATCATTATATGTTCCTCAAACTTCCCTTTATTTACCCTTCTATGCATATTATTTTTTGTAGATACGAAGTCATGCACAGAAGTATTTTCTCAAAGTTCAGAAGAGTGGAACAAGTGAACATGTACCTCCTCCTCGGCCAAAGAGAAAAGCTGCTCACCCATACCCTCAAAAAGCTCCCAAAAACGGTAAGTGTATTCGACCATATTTGATTACCAGTCGCCTTTGTCTGTTGTATGAATTATGGAATAACACTGGTTTTTATTTTTGCATTATCAGCTCCTACTGCATCTCCCCAAGTCATGGGGCCATTGCAACCTTCACCTGCTTTTGTTAACCCAACTTACATTTATAGCACAGATTCATCATCTGTGCTTGGTACACCAGTTACTAATCTGCCTTTATCATCTCTGAATTTTAATGCTCCACCACCAGCCAGTTTGCCACAAGTGACTACAGGTTTGTTTGTTCTGAACGCCAATATGCTTTTTTCCCTACATTTATCATTGAAATTTGGGCTTTTTTCACTTTATTCTAAGATAAATGTCAGCCACGAGGAAAGTTATGTTAACTAGGAAAGTTTTTTGTTTGTTAGATGACACAGGATGGACTGGATCTGGACAAGCTGTTCCTGTTAATTGTTGCTATAGCAGCAGCAATGAGAAGCAAAGTAAAGGGATTAATGAAGGCAACGCGGGCAAGCCTGTTAAAGGTTAGAATGCTTCTTTGTTTCTAATTTGTACTTGATTCTGCTTAACACAATAGCTTAATAATAAAAATCTTATAAAGGATCCTATGATTGTTTGTAATAGTGTTGTGCTTCTTGAGATCTCATTGAATTAACTATAACCAAATTCTGAAAACCATAGTTCTATTGTTTTGAAATCGCCCAATCGTCTGTCATACTTATGCAATGGTGGGAGTTTTCTACAAGAATCAGCTAGTGAAAATAAATATTTTCATTTATTAGGATTTTAACAAATGGAGTAAGGAACTTGTGCGTAAGGTTTTTATCAGTTAGATTTGGCTTATTTCATCATAACCTAGTATATCCATGCTGAACTCATGTGCTTGGCCAAAGAAATTTCGGTCCTTGTAAAGTCTCAATCTTGCACGACAAATTTAATAGATTCATAAAGCTACGGGAGGGGTGTCTGGCAGGGATTGAGCGAGTGGGATATTGAAGTACTTGAGTGTTAACTTTTCATTTGATTGTGATCTGCATGATAGGCTCTGTGCATCAATCTATGCATGTACAGTCATTATTAAATCGAACTGAAGGATGAATTCTCCCTGGCCGAGAATACAGGCCGAAGATATTATGGGTTTCAATTAAATGTATCTATGATCAAGGAACATCAATCATGTTGAATCACAAGTTTTGTAATGGGTTCTTGTTAAGAAAATAATAGGAAACATGCATAAGGAGTGTCATGGTGTTCCTTGAAGCTTTCAGTTTAAGGATGCAAATGTATTGCTAGAATACACAATTTTCTAAGAAGCAGACGATACTTGAACCCTAAAGCTGCTGCTGTTTTGGTGTGGGATAGGGAGAAAAAGTAAAATTATAAGCTTCTGCAAGGCAGTGCTCCTGCTCACTTAAAAGTGATATAGATAAGACATAAGAGTTGTTTTGAAGTTACTACTAGATAGTTTAACATCGACCACACATATAACCTAGGTAGTGCTTATAATGTTTGAGAAGTTCTCGATTTACTAACTTGTTTTGTAGGGTACTGCGGTTGAATAAATTCTAAGATGCTATTATAGCTTACTCTAGATCTGTTGTTGGCCACCCTCAAATTTCTGTTCCTGCAAACTTTATGCTCCAGATGTCTAGTTTTGGGCATGAAGAGGTGTGTTGGAGATTCCACGTTGATTAGTGATATAGTCAAAGTAGTTATTATAATTGAGGGGCAATCTCCATCCCCTGAGCTAGTTTTTTGGGGGCGAGTTGGGTTCAAACTGAAATTCTAATTATTCAATAGGTGGGCGAAAACGCTAAATCCGTAGTTCTAATCTTTTGGGGTTCAAGAAACGAGAAGGGCTAGGTGAGAAGTGTTTGATACAACAAACTCATACCTTGTAAAATAGGGACTATGATTTGTTTTCTATTATTAAGTATGAATATGAATTCACTGTCTAGAATGAGCAAATAAGCTCTTGTTAGTTTTCCTAATTACATCGAAGTAGAACATTTTAGTCATTTACATCATTGTTTGATTATTTCATAACCTAATGTGTGAGTAACTAGGAATGTTTATGAACAATATTAATACTTTTAAGTTCATATGTTTTGGCATGCTGGATGTCTGATATTGTGATTGTTAAGTATTCGTTTTGCTAGTATATTCATGTTTCATTGATTCCTGTCTTACTCCTATGTGCAGTCATGCCGGATTTTGCACAAGTATACCGCTTCATTGGCAGTGTATTTGATCCAAATTCAACTAATCAGCTACAGAGGCTAAAACAGATGGACCCAATAAATGTTGAAACGGTAATTGATATGAAGTCTTTTCTTTGCCTCCATATCATTCTTTCTCCTTTTCGGCCTGCGCTGGTCCATGGGTTGAAAAGGGGGTCTTAATGTTTGTTCTTTAATTTCATTTCTAATGTCTGAATAATTTACACGGTTCTATTTTGCAGGCACTGTTGTTGATGAGAAACCTCTCCATTAATTTAACAAGTCCTGAATTTGAGGATCATGTAAGATTTATCTTCATTAGCCATAGTATTTTTTCTCTTAGCATTCTACCATCAGACAACGTAGTTACTGCACACATGAACTTAGATGCCTCTGTCACTCCTTTTAGTCTGCTGTTTTTATGATATATAATTATATAACGACTTTTGTTACCAGAAGCCTTGTACAATGATAGAATTTTGTCTACAACAACGCAATTAAGTCATAATTTCATTTTACTTTTCTAATATAAATTGCATCATACTCTACTGATTGATTTGCTCCCCAAACATTTAATCTATGCAGAAGAGGCTACTCTCATCATATGATCCTGACTGTGAGAAGGCAAAGTTTGCTAATCCAAGCAGCAAATCCATGACTGTTAAATCCGAAAATGCCGTTCTGTCTACTTAGGGTGTTACCAGCGGTTTGTCTTGAAGTAGGAGAAAGAGGAGCCGGCGACAAAAGGTTTTGCTGAAAAAATTTAGAGTGTATCATGCATGTACATGGAACCCATATGCATGCCTTTTGGATAGATTTCTTGTCTGTCTGTCCCAGGCATTGGTTAGATAGTTAATAGTATCCTAGTATTTCGTGTGGACTACGTGTAAAACTTACCGAGATGGTTGTGCTTAGAATGCAGGACAATGAGTGTCCTGTTTAGGTTACTTGTGGAGGCTATGCTGTACAGTTTGTTGAGTGGTTTGAAGGGTTACGCCTTGAAGCTTCTTTCTAATATTAGTACGGAAGAGCGATGTTAGGATTTAGGAGGTGCTCGTTCGTTTGTGTTGTATATAAACTAATAAAATGGTACTGTAGATAAGTTTTACTCTTGTTTTCATGCAGTGTGGATACTTGAATAAGGCTGATACAACCAAATCATGACAGGTTATTCTGATACAACCAAATCCGACCTTTGACAAGAGAATGCACTTTGCACTGGTCATTACAAAATAGAATATGTTCTAAATTTTAATGTTAATGGTTATTGGTAGAATACATTTTGTTATGGTAGTGGATTGGTTTGGTTCGACTTTTGGTGGAAAAAAATTCAAATCAATTAAAAGTTCCGGTTTACTTTGGGTTTGTACAAATTGTGATTGAATCCGAACTGGACTAACACGATGAAATGCGGGTTGGTTCAAGTGACCGGTTCTATTTAAAATATAGAAACTGAAAAATTGTATTTTTTTTTTCCCTCTCAAATATGTTAATGAGGATCACATTCCTGGGAAAAATCTGTTTTAAACTGAGGATTACAAGTCAATCAAGCTTGCTGTTGACTTCAGCTTGAAAAAATTAATGAAAAAGAAATATTTATTATTAAATCTACCAAAGAACCGAACAGAACACTGATTCAAATTAGTCAATCAAGCCTACAAATCAAATTAAGCAACAAAAAATATAAAGAATAAGTGATTCAAGTAAAGTCACACGTGAACAGAACAGTGGAGAAGAACAAAACAAATGAAAATCAAGAACTGAACACTTGAACAAAACAACAAGGTGGAGAATAGAGAAGCTAAACAAAGTGGAATGGCTGGACAGAAGATGAAGACAATGTGGTGAGACAAGGCGACACAGTGAGTCGAAGGAGAAAACAGAGTGAGGCATGTTTTTTTTAAATTCACATGCAAATGGATCAAAAGAGCAAAAATAAAATAAAAAAGACAAATCACCAAATCGGATAAAAATGTAATCCGACCATTATAAAACAATTATATTAGTCTAAGTGAAGTAATTTTTTTGAAAGGAAATCTAACTGATATTAACAATAATTTCTCCTATAGTGTGATATAATATTGTAAAAAACCAAACAAAAATAACCGTTACTATAACCGTAAGCCATAGTCACTCCTTGTCCATCTTTGTAGGAGCCATACATTGCTCGAAATTGCTTCTCTATCATTCACAACATTCACCATTAATTCAATAGTATTAGAAAATTGTTGTTCACACTTTTGATAGGGCTGAGAAACACATGTAAAAGACGAAATTGCCCTTCGGCAGTTAACTGCTGAGAATTTCAAAAACCGGCTGCAGTTAACTGCCGAGGAAAACCTCGGCAGTTAACTGTCGAAAAAAACAATTATGCAGACAGTGGGTTCTGCATAATTCTAATTTCCAAGCCATTTTTTGGCCAGTTTTTATCTGTAATTAAACCAGAACATTTCCAAATGCAATATAACTCATACAACATTTAAACTCAGTCATAAACAAGAAAAATACAATATCTTTTACAATTGTCCATAATTAAATCAAACCGACATTTGATTCAAAATACACAAACGTTTGAAATTCATCAAAACGTTACATAGTGTCCATAATTAAACAACATATTACAACTCATTACATATCATTAAATTAAACAACACATTCAACGCAATTGCATATGGAACGAACATACATATATAATATATTATTTTCCACCATATTCCGAAACATAAATCCAACGTTGCTATCGTCTTCAATAAGCCAAGGCATATAGCTTGCTGTTTTCCATGCGTATTCATCTCTATCTTCTCCTAGGTCTATGCATGGCATTTGACCAAACAAGTGACGTGTATATTGATTTTCACCAAGATGCTCAAAATAAGTGTTAAGTCGTACCTTCAAATCATCAAGAGAGTCGGTCGGCGTTATCATAACCTTAATTGTCTTTTTAAAAGCGGAGTACCTAACACGGCCTTCAATTTTTGCAACCTCAGACATGTTTCACTTCGCAAAAGCTTTATGAAAAAAATCATACATTAGGATGAAATTAAATGAAATGTAATAACGAATAAATCAAATGCGTAAAAACATTCATAACGAATAAATAAGTATTGCACTAGTTTCACCACATAAAAGTCATATTATCATATATATCAATATAAATTACATAATGTTACTTATATATTGGCCTCAAAAAATTGGCGTTACAATTTCGACCCCAAAATATACGTCGACAGTTAACTGCAGCCGGTTTTTGAATTCCTCAGCAGTTAACTACCGAGGGACAATTTCGTATTTTACTCGTGTGCCTCAGCCTTATGATATGTGTGAACAGCAATCTTCATAGTATTATTATTATTATGGATAATAAACACTAATCACTAAAACCCAAAACCTCAATCCAATTCAACTTCATCTTGTTTCATTTTCATTTCCTTGCTAAACACTCAATCAATGGCGTTTCCTTACTTGGAAGCTGTTATAGGTGAATGAATGTCTCTCTTCTATCTACAATGCCTGACTTGCATTGCATTGTTGTATCAGTTTTTATCTTTTTTAATTTTGAAATTTGTAGCTGTTGCTTTTTTAGGGAAATGATTTTGTTATTAATTTTGGATTTCTTCATCTTTTTGCTGGATTTTGAGTCTAGGGTTTAGGATGATGTTTTGTTACTTTCTTATGTCAGAATGGAAAAGAATTGTATAGGTTTTAGACGAGTAGGATATTCATACACTAATTTTTTCCAGCTACATCTGGCTAATCACATTAAAAAAGTGGGTTTGTTTCAATCTAAAGCTGTTTTGGTGGCCAATGATGGTCGGCTGACTAATTAATAGGATCAAATTTTGTCGACCGGAACATCTGAGGGTTCTTTTTACATTTTACAAGACCATATTGTGTCAATTCATCTAAGTTATTTGCAGCAAATTTGATTGATTAAGACTAGCTATTAGATGTGTTGTCTCTGGAAATAAAATGTAGTATTTACCTGATCTGCTGTTTTCTTCTAATCCATTTTCAGGGTTTAAAATATTAATGTACTTTTTAGAAACTTACTTGGAAGTGCGGCAACTTAGGGCAAACAAACTTACTACTCTTCCAAAGACTTTAGAAGGAGTAATCAGCGAAGATACATTTCAGAAAACTAGATCCTATAGCCTTGATCACAGGTTTTTATTTTGTTTTATGTAGATTTCTTATCCTGTTAGATATTGATGTGTAATTATGAAGTTTTCTTTCAGTATGTCTAGCTAGTAACTCTTATACATGTCTGTTTAGCTTTTCAGTCGCTTCCATTTTGTTCGCGAGTTTGTGACAATAGTGAGGGATGTTGCAATTTTGTTCTTTGGGGTAATGCCTTGGTGTTGGAAGGTGAGGATTTGTTTGGTGTTTATGAATCTCAATCTTATAACTGTGTTCATATCATTACTGTTTGATGATTATACTTGATTGCAGAAATCAGAAGATTTTGTGACATTAATTGGTCTAAACGCAGACAATGAAATATTGCATAGCATTGCCTTTTCAGCTGGTTGCATGATCTTGTTACAGGTATGTGTAACTCTAACATCTCTAATGTGGTTACTGAGAGAGAAGGAAAGGCATGTGGTTTGGGAGATTGTTTAAGACCATTGAGAGACCTGTAATGTCGACAAACCATAGTAGAAGACTCCCCCTGAGCAACAAACCTGGGTGATTCTATTCTCTGTTGAGAAAACCACGGCATACAAACTTTATTCAGAATTGGATACTGTTAAAATATTTAATCGCTACTTGATTGTGGCATCTTCTGCTCTTTGATCATATGTTGTTGTTGTCATGATATTTTTCCTGCCAAAGTGCTTATTTTCTCTTTTGATGTTCATATGAATATTTATAGAAAGTAGGTCCTTATTTGGCCATCTATATATGGGCATTAGGGCATGTCTTTACTATCTACGAGCATCTAATAGCTCCGCTATTAAAAAAGATCACTCCGGTTAGTATCTCTGTCCTTTTAATCATTTTGAAATTAATGTATGCATGTACTTTATTTGTTTATAATATCATTCCCCTCACAATGATCTGTTACCAGCTGCCTGAAGGTCAACTCAGAGAGAAAATTGAGGAACTCGCTGCCTCCCTCAAGTTTCCAGCAAGGAAGTTGTTTGTCGTCGATGGATCTAAATGGTCAAATAAACACAGCAATGTAAGGATGGGACTTCTGTAACTATAACACAGTTCATAATGTTATTATGCATATATTTTCTTACATATCAAATGGTTTTCTTATTTTCTACTCTTTCAACAACTTTAATGTTTATTATTCTTTAATTGTCCATTACTTGTTGATTATTGGTCATCTGGTTTGATTTTTTTTTGCTTTAGCTAACATTATAACCACATATTCAGTCAAGGATGATATTGAGGATAATTTTGGGTTGCACTATATCTGTTTAATTAATATTTAATGTATTTATACATAAATTCGTAAGAGATATATACTAGGAAAAAAAGAATATTTACATAAAAGAAGGAGGCACAAGAGTCTACATCAGATCAGATTCCAAGGCAATCATCTCATCAATCATAGCCTGTTGCCAAACATGATGAGAAAAAGCTTCCTTTGGAGACTTAGGAATAATGACTGAAGAAAGAGCATATAGAGAAGTGTAGTGTGTAGGTGATAAGCGATGAACATAGGAAATTATAAATGGGATAAGGCTTATGGCTGGAACCTGTACCTCTACGTAGTGTAATAGGAAGGTTGTCTAACAGGGTAGACGGATCCGAAGTAGAAAAGGAGACCGGGGCAGAAGATGAGTCACTTGGACTTTCTGAAGGTCGTGGATCTGCAGAAGGGAGACGTGGATGGCACATATAAGTTTAGGGGGGAAGAGGATGAGGAGGTTTCGTAGGAGAAAATGGAGCTGACTGATCAATGACAGATGTGTATTGAATTACCAAAACAAGGAAAGGAATAGGTAATCCCTGAGAGATAGACTCGGACACAATGGGAGATGTAAAGAGTGGTGTATCCTCAAAGAATGTAACATCAACAAACATGTAGAAGCTATGCGTTGATGGACAATAGCACTTATATCCTTTCTAAACTCTTGAATCGCTGAGAAAGACACATTTAACTGCACGAGCAAACATTTTATCTAAACCTTGAGTAAGATCATGAATAAAGCTATGTGTGCTTAGACAAATATTTTATTTTTCAATTTATACAATCAAATTTAAGATGCTTATGGTGATGTAACTCATGAAGATGGCTTACCGGAGAGTGTGTTTACTTTTGTCTGGCAATATTCGGCCGGATTAGTAATAGTAAAAAAACTTTTACTAATCTAAAAAACTTTTTCATTCTTGTTGAATTTCTCATTTCATAAAAAAAGGTAGTAAATAAAGTCTCTCAAAAATGTCACTTATATCTTACCTCTATTTTTAAATTTGCTCGACATGACATTTCTAAGCATGTATTGCAGGTCCAAATGACTGGACTCTTCCACAGAACAGGAATTTTACTTAATGACAAAATAGTTCAGTAGGTTTGGGTCTACTAACTGTTGAGCATATTTTTCATATATTAAATTTTTGTGAGGCTTTTTTTTCTATGTAACCTTCGAGTAATTATTTATTACTAGATTCTCGAACCATCTGCGAAAATTGTTGTGTTGTTCTCCATTTTCCACATCTCTTTGATTTCAAATACCTCAATCACAAAGTTCCAAATTTAAAAATCTAGGATAGGGTTGGTTTCAGAAAACTACTCTAGTTCAAGCTTTTGTTCAAATTAGTTGATATTAGTTCTCAAAAGACATATATCAGATTGATCCTACATCATCAAAAACATCAAGTTTTTCCTTCAATGGTAGTTAATGCCCATTACAGGTCTAATTTGATGTTATTTTAAGCACCAACTTGATGGGGAAAATGTGAGGTCCAATGTAATGTCACACATTTCATTGGAGAACCAAAATGTGCACATGCTCATTTATCATGCATAATGGCTGGTGATTTGAATTTTTTGACGAATATTGATTTCTAATGCGTTGCGTCTTTTTTGGACTTTTGCTGTCTAGCAATCTCAGTGGAAAGAAGGAAAAATGTTTGATTGTTAAAGATAGTCAGTTGAATCCAACAAGTCGATTAAAATGCGAACCTTTCCCGACACACACCCTCAGCAGCATGAATTTGCTGAAAATACTCATGTTCTTGGCATTCTTGCATATAGGACTGCTGCATTGCAAAATAATATTATACGGTGTTCGGTTTAAAAGTAAAAAGAAGTCACATTATTTAAACAACAAAATGTACATATCTAACAAAATTTTCAACACATTTGGGGGAATTGTTGGCCTTCTTACAAGTGAAGGCAACCCATGGTCCTCATTTTTTAGGGTATACTTGGTCATGGTTGATCTTACAATATTGTATTGCAGGACAAAAATGATGAGGAAGTGTTAGCTGTTATTTCCCACGAATTGGGGCATTGGAAGCTCAATCACTATGTGCCATTTTATGTTGCCATGCAGGTTTGTGTAATAACCAAAACAGGATATAACAAGACTGAAAACTGCAGCAAGATACAATTATCAACTCATCAAAGCCTTGAGACAGTCACAGAAAAATACCACCAACTTAGGGCCGTATCTGAGGCAGGGCAAAGAGGGAGACCGCCCTAGGCCCCAAAAAATAAGTACGAAATTTGGGCCCCAATTTTTTGTTAGGGGTCTATTATTGCCCTAAAAAAAATTGCTTAGTTTTTTGTATCAAGTTTGATGTTTATATTAGTTAGGACCCAAATTGTAGGTTCGCCCTAGGCCACCAAAATCTCAGAAACGGCACTGCACCAACCTCTCTGACTCCTTGTACATGGGACGTTGACTCCTTGTATGCATTATGAATGAGTGGTCAAGGAGATTAATACCACTCTGATACAATGATGAGAGTATGGATTTTGAATGCAAGAAAGAGAAGATATATAACGACATAAATGATATTTTGACACACAAATTTGACAACAATGCATATATGTTGTTGGTTATGTTGATGTTAACAAATATAACAAGATTCCAAATCTCATTGATCATGCACTAAAGATAATTAATTAATCATGATTTTAAACGTGATAAGTCATGATTTTAAACGTCAAATATACATGATATCCATAGATTTTTGTAGTAATACTAAAGGTGACACCTACAGTATTAGCACTTAGGTCTGAACCTGCAAACCCAGATTTTTGTTGGAAAGTACTTGACATTATTTCACCTGTCTTTGCAGCTTTTTGCAGCTCCCCTCGACCGTCTGGTTGTGTTTGGTCGAAACAATCTGTTTCGATCATGTGAATTTTAGGTTACATTCCTTTACCTATTCAGCTCAGTAATTGAGAGAAGATGATGGAATGAAATATAACCGTGTGCTTTAATGTTATTCGGATAATTCAGTTCATACTTTATAATTTACTACTTGCATATTTTCACCGAAACCAACCTTAGCGCTGGTCCTTTCACTTCTTCTATTTCTCTCCCTCCGACTCTGGTACATACATGTATCATCTAATGCAGGCTGATGCTTTTGCTGTAAAGCTTGGATATAAATCTGCACTCCGGTCTGTTCTTGTGAAGAAACAGGTGATTTTGTTGTTCAATTTCATTATTTGGTACATAAGTAGTGAGACAGTGAGTAGTATTTGTTCCTAGCAAAACGGTGCTGCATTCTAATTGTTTTTGGTTTGTTCTTCAGATGGAGAATCTGACAGAGTTTAATGCAGATCCTTGGTACTATGCTTATTGCGTAACTCAGCCTCCTGTTGTTTTAAGATTGACTGCAATTGATGAATTGGATAAGAAGGCAGATTAGGCTAGGCCTATCAACCTTTAGATGAAGAGCAGGAAAATTTCATTTTAAGAGCAGGATAATTTCATTTCACTGCAACTTCATGGGTTAGAATGAAAAGAGAAGCATATTAAGAAGAGAGATTGTTAAATTAGAAGAGATAGTTTAATTCATGTAGTTGGAGACAGATACATACACAACACATATACTATACTCATACACAATACAATAGAGTTACATTCTAAATTAAAATAACAATTTTATTAGATAGTGTCATGCAAAGATCTACACCACTAATCTATCATCCAATGCCTCCATTTTTTTCCACCGGATGCTACTTTCCTTCGGTAGAGAATACTTTTTGCTCACTTCTTTAAATTTACTGTTCAAAAATTAAAGAAGCCAAGTTCTAACAAATTCCACTGACACTTTTGAATCAAGGCAATAAAAATGAAATCCCAAGGCTATCTGAGACCACTAGCTCCTACTATAGAAATTGATCAAGAATTATTTGCACCCTTTGAATTAGAATGAGTAAAATCACCAAGTAAAACTGATTGATTCAAAATGCAGGTTTTCAACTAAACCAGATGAGCAAATGAATGCTACTTCCTGCCTCATTTGTTTAGGTCCTGAAACAAGAACTCCCACACTTGACCCTTTCATTTCAATTAGAAGTCCTCTAAAAAAACCAGAAATGCTAGGACATGTTGTGCAATGGTTTTTCTAGAAAATGAGCGAGCGTTCATCAAATTCAAAAGTTGCTTTATGAACAAGACGAATCCCATAAGGTAAGTATTAATTTAAAAGTGGAATATTTTCCTTTATTACATCAATCATGCTCGTTCACATGCTAAGGTAAGTGAGCTTCCACATCTTTGACTCTTGCTTTGGATCTTATAAATTCTCATTTCTTCTTTTGGTTCTTATGATTTGTAATTTTGTATAGTCCCCCTTCTTAACTCTCTCTCTTTCTAGCTCCCAATTAATTATTCTATTGTTATTTTGACAACAAAATTGTTGTAGGACAATGTATCAAAATACCACGTACATACATTTTTATTTTTCAATTACTCGCTCATTTTTTATATCCAAATAACACTGCTCTACTTCATTTGTATCATGGATTTTCAATGTGGTTTTTGATGTGGACTTGTCTTTGTTTTACCTCTATTTTATTTTTTAAAAACTTTAGTGTCCACATCTCATACTAGTGATTTAATGAAGTGCATGCTTGCATTGAGTGGGTTGGGAAAAAACGCAAAAAACTGACTTTGATATCAAATTAGCATTATGATGATATGGAAAATTGGAAATTGTTAAGTAACATAGAGCTATAATGTAGTGAGAACTTTTGCTCCTTGTAGATGTTGGAATTTTTTTTACTAATTGGAAATTGTATTTGAGTGATAAAATGTTGTACACTAGTTATGAATGACTTAATCAAAGATAATGATACTAAATAAACTTATTTAAAATTTTAAATGAAGATGAAGGGTCAAGTTCAAAACAAATTTCAGCATTTGCCAACATCAATAGTGCTTGTTTGGTTTCACAGTTAAAACTCTCAAGCTTGAGTTTGCAAAGGTAAACATGGTTTAGCAATTTTTTTATGTTTGATTTTTTTTTTTAGAATCAATTTTTGAGCTGAAACAAACAACTATTTATTGCTTTCACGTTGAGCTGGAATCGATTCCAAGTTCCAACCTTTTTTTTATTTTTTATATGCATATAATTCAGTGTAACCGGGACACGCCTAATCCGAGGAGTGTTCGTGCTTCATAGACAAAAACAAAAAAATGACCTTTCTACATTCGGGTAGGGTTTGGGTATGGGTTCGGGGTGGGTACATATATCCCCGTTACCCGTCCCGTACCCGTATTTTGAAATCGGGGAAAACCCATACCCAAACCCAGTCAAATTGGGGAAAATCCGTCAAATCGGGGTTGGTTTGGGCGGTTACCCATGGGCACGGGTTTTATTGCCATGTCTAATTTCACCTTTCAAAGACATCTCATGTTTGTTATTAGCTCATATAATTTATTTTCCAAAAGCATGCTTCTTGAATATGTAAAAGCATGATGTTTTGATTTTCTGTTTCAGGGACACTTACATATGGCTTTGATGAAATGGGAAATTGCCATGAAGAAACCTCCAAAGTACTCTTTTGTAAAAGGAGAAAAACCTTTTGTTCAAGGAAGGAGAATTACCTCTATTTCTCTTCAGTAATTCAGATATTTTACTAAGTAATTCAATGTATATTTTTATTGTAAATTCTTGCAATTCGATGGTGCTAAAATTAATATGTGTCAAGGTTATTGATGAAAGCAATAGTTCAACAGTTAAAGTAAAAGGAATAACAAAATAAAGTAAAAGGAAAATAAAAATGGAATCTGATTACTGACAAGTCATTCTCAACTTTTTCACTTCATTAGGCTTTTCTCTTACTCCATTTATTTTCAAGTCTTTTTGATTAATCTCTATAAAAATTACTTGATGAACAAAAAAAGAGGTTTAGTGTAACATAATATTGAATTATTGATGAACCTTAATCTACTATATATCATAGAAACAAAGTAAGTAGGTGAGGATTTGAAAGCAACCAAGCTTCTATGCTCTTTCCTACAAAGACTCAAGACTTTGTTTACACTTCTATAGTCAACTTTATCATTTCTTTATATCTATATGAATCTTGAATTGCATTGGCACCAAAATCATCATCATTGTAAGGATAATTCATAATCGAATGGCATATACCACTATAGATGAAGCCTCTTCATCTTCTTCTCCTTCCATCCAAACATCAAGATGGACTAACCATGTTTTCTTGAGTTTTAGAGGTGAGGACACTCGCCATGGTTTCACGGATCATCTTTTTGCTTCATTGGAAAGAAGAGGGATCAAAACATTCAAGGATGATCATGATCTTAAGA
>Ga0315914_1007219_pt1 | contig 15474 bp, 18 predicted proteins | sample MpolenodulesMG_FD_203920 | JGI IMG/M metagenome (GOLD analysis project Ga0315914, IMG submission 203920) | Medicago polymorpha root nodule microbial communities from Los Angeles, California, United States - elongated nodules | ecosystem: Host-associated > Plants > Roots > Nodule | place: USA... | reverse complement strand
CACTTCTAAATTCTAATTCCACTGGCCACTATTTATTCTTTTTTACGGTTTTATTTCACCTATTAAACGCTTGTTACCTTCATTTTGGTGTCATAACACTATTGTTTGAGTTTCCTCTTCAAACATGGGAGGTTTCTTTCTCTTGTTGTTCATCACTTTAGTTTCTTTTCTCACAACATTCTCAACCTCTAAAGTAAAAAATCTTAACCTCATCACATCACAAATTCTCACAACCAATCAGACCATGTTACAACATAAATAAAAGCGAAAACTGATTGATCATTTTTTTAGGAAAATGCGGGGAACCATCTACAACACCTTAAAATAAAATGTCACAAATGATCAGGTGACATAAATGTAACCGAGTGAAAGCATAAAACAAAGGGAAAATTACACTCCCCCTCCCCCCCCCCCCCACAGGTCTATCAATATGATACAAACACCCCTTCTAGTTTTAAAACATATTTTAAACTCCCTTAAGTTTTAATCAAATATACAAACACACCCCTTTTTGATTATAACCCTGTCAATTTTCCGTTACTTTTTCCACCATTAATAGTTAATCCACTTTAATCCACTCATTGTGAGACCACCTTTTTGAATCAAACAATATAATCTTGAAATAAGAGAGCTACACCATATTGTTGAAGCAAACTTTTTTTTTTAATAGTACAAATGCTAATTGGAACACTTTTTTGTTGACATACAATACAAAAGAGGTTTGAAACCCCACAAATTAGAAGGTATGTAATCTTCCATTAACCAGTCAAGCATAGACATGACAAAAATCACGTATGCCACTTATGCAATCGCTGAATTCTAAAACCTATGTTATTTTTTTTTTTTATTTTTGGATGGGCCACTGCACCATTTTACAAAGATTTTGATGTGCCGAAAAATAAAAAACATCAGAAAATTGTTTAAAATCTCGCAAAATGAACCTATAATTGTTAATTTTATAATTTTTCTGGGTGGGCTTCGCCTCTGGAAACTGTCACAGGTTCTTAGTTTTGTTTCAGTACATGCATTGCTCAACCTCTTGACTTGTCGAGCTAGCTTTCTTTGTTGATGGGTTGCACCGATAGAGGGAGTAAACTGGCGCATCAACTCATGGTTTCAGATGTGCTGCACATTATCTGGCGCCTTTGGATTGAAAGAAACCAGCGTCTTTTTCAAGACAAGGTTGATAACATGGCTAGTTTGATACATATTGTGGCAGAAGTTAATTTTTGTTACACTTTGACCATAGGGGTTAGCAACTCCTCTATGATGGACTTCAAGATTGCACATCTCTTCCATATTCCGCTTCGTTCTAAACCGGTTGTTTCTCCTCTGGAAGTGAGATGGTCACCTCCTTATATTGGATGGGTGAAGACCAACAGAGATGGCTCAGTTTTTGGATAGCCCTTCTGGGATTTTTAGGGACACCAATTCCCAGTTTCTAGGTGGGTTTTCTCACAACATTGGTTACGCAAGTCCCTATTTGGCTGAGCTAAGCTTTGTGCAGCAATGTATGCCCAGTGGCTAGATAGTGATTCTTTGATGGTGGTGCGGGCTTTTAATCAAAGTGTGGCGGTTCCTTGGGGTGTTCAGACAAGGTGAAATAATTGCAAAGCCTTGGTGTGAAACATGTCCTTCAAGTGAACTCATATCCATCAGGAAGGATATAAGGTGGCTGACGCTTTAGCCAAAAATTGTCAAGGCTTTCCTAATTTTGATTCTCAATGGTGGGACGAGGCTCCCCTTTTTGTTCTTCCTTTTCTAATTTGAGATAACATTGGCTTACCTTGCTCTAGAATGATGTAATTAAATTTTTTGTATGCGGTTCAGGCCTCTCTTACATTAATATCATTTCTTGGTTTATAAAAAAAATATTTATCATAAAAAAACATTGTTTATAATTTACACTCATTAATGTAGTAAAAAATGCGGACATGCCAGTTTGAACATTATTACCTATAATTTTTGGCAATAAAAAACGTGGACAGGTTGAACGCTAGTAATATATTTTGTCACGACCCAAAATTCACAATCGTGACCGACGCACAGACCAGAACATCCTAGTCCGGCAAGCCTATTGACGACACTTGACACACTATAATTTAAACAATTCCAAATTGACTTTTACTTAAAATGATATCCATTGAAATTTCGACAGAGTATCCTCTGTATTTTGAATATTTTCCAAGATTTAATCTTGTTTAACAACTTTTGTATCCTCATCCAAAGTTTCAAAATGACATAATTACATAATGGCATGTCTCAAAATAAAATATTTCTAGACTTCAAATAGCTACAGATATTTCGACTCAACATATACATAAACAATAGAGACATCCATCAAGGAGGCTACCAGAAAGAGTGATGTCACTGAACTTCGAATCTACTAGCAGCTTTCTACTTAATTTCTTGGGAATCTAAAAAAAAAATAGAAAATGAAAGAGTAAGTCACAAGGACTTTGTAAGTGACAACAACCACCACCAAGTAGAAGGGAAACACACAAACTCACGAATGATTATTTTTCTCCAATCTAATTTCAATTTACAAATCTAGTAACCTGTATAAAAATATAATTAATCCACGGTCAAATTTACACATGAAAATTTGCATCCATAAAATAAGAATGTGTTTTAAAACCCAAATCAGTAAAGAAGTGGAAATCAAATAACAACCTTAAAGGAAGTATAGAATCGGGTATAATTAAAAAGAATCAAAATAATCCACTTTAAATAAGGTATAGAAATCACATAGTTAATGGAATCAAAATAATCGAATTCATATAGAATATAAAAAATCAGATTCAATTTAATAATACCAAAATAATCAACCTTTAAAGAAAGTGTAAAAATCCAACTTTAATGAAAATAATCAAAATGGGTGAATCGAGATCTATCTCCATCTCGTTGATAGCTCTTGCCTACTAGGAGTGGCCTTTCTCGTAGTGGTAGCTCCATCTAACGGTAGCTCTTTTCTCTCGACTCAAAACAAAGTGTAAAACATTTTCAATTAGCTAGGGAGTTTACATCTCATTGATAGCCCTCTCCTCCTAATGGCGACCTTTTCATAGGGGCGGCTCCATCTAATGGAGTAACTCTACCTAACCGAAATCACATACTAGGTGCACATAGGTTGTCGTCATTATAACCGTAATTTTCAAAACCCCATTCTTAAAACACATGTCTAAAACCATATTTCATGTCTAAAACCATATTTCGCAACATAACGAAACTTGGATCAAAATACGTTCATCAAAACTTAATCGAAAACTTACTACTTATCATCATAATTAAATCCAAATCCAAATCCAAATCCAAATCCAAATTGCGTACACATTAATATCAAATCCTTTCAAAAACACATTTCAAACCATATGCTTTACAACGTATGAAAACTAATGCCAAGATGCATGAAATCAAATTTCAATTCTTAAATCCAATATTTTATCAAAAACAATTCATTTATTTATTATTCAAGGGCTTTTTTTTTATGGATTCAAGGGCCTTGTTATATGGTGCGAAGAATCATTTAATTTGTTGAATTCAACGAATCATGGTGTGACTTTTTTTTTATGACAGTTAATAGTGAAAAAATAAAAAAATATATAGTTGGGATTCAGCCGAGTACACACGCCGTGGTGGTTTAACGAATTTTCTTTTGCCCTATTTGACACTTTTCCTTTTCTATTCTAAGAAGGAAATCGTTGCATCGTACGGGAAAACACTTAAACGAAAAAAATGACTAAAGAGGTAAATATGAACGGTTGTTTGAGATTTTCAATTTTGCCCTCGTCCTATTTTTATATTACCACACTAGTACACTACCAATGAATAATAAGTGGGTTTTTATGTTCGTTAAAGTGTAAGTTGCACTGCGTAGCCATGTTCTTTTCTTTTTGGAATGTCATTAATCAACATAAATAATAATATTTTGATTAAACGGGATGCGCTCCCTCTTTCAAGCGTCCCCTTGTTTTTGGGTGAATACAGTATGTGGTCACTACACACGTTACCACATTTCAAATTTTAATTTCCCACATTTCTTTGCCAAATTGCTACTTATATCTTGCACTAAAACACATATATAAAGAAACAATTTTATTTTCCCCTTAAATATAATTACAACTCAATGAATGTGGGCATTAACTGAAAAGCAAAAATAAATTAGAAACAACATTTATTTTTCGAAAATTAGTTTATTACCACGTGAATAAATTTAGGAATGATTTTGGGTATTGAATCCTATAAATAAATAAACCCTCGCACTCACTTTCACATTACCAACATCACTTCCTCTCACTCTCTTTGAAGATTGTTTTCTCTTACATAGAAAAATGACCAAAACTCTAGGATTTTTGCTACTCCTGCTCCAACTAACCTCTTTCACTGCATTTGTTGAAGACCTTTTTGATGCATTTAATGATATTTTCGATTTTGATGGTGGTTATGACCCTTTAAGTGCATTTTCTAAAGAGTCTGAAACTCTTCACAAACCATCACATGCTCATTCCCTTCACCACCAATCTCCCGCGCCTTCCCATCACCACCACATTTACTCACCATCACCTTCTCCCTACCCTCATCACCAATCACCTGCTCCCTCACCTCACCACCACCATCACTCATCATCACCCGCTCCCTCCTGTCGCCATCAATCGCCTCCTTCTTCCCCCCACCACCAACCACATGCTCCTTCCCCCCACAATCACTCACTATCACCTGCTCCCTCTCTTCCCCAGCAATCTCCCGCTCCCTCCCCTAACTACCAATCTCCCGGTCCTTCTCCTCACCACACCATCACTCACCATCACCCTCTCCTTCCCGTCACCACCACAATCTCTCCCCATCACCTTCTCCCTCTCCTCACCACCAATCTCCCGCTCCGTCCCCTCGCCACCAATCTACCATTGTACCTGCAAAACCCCCAACCCATCACCACCCTCCTGCTCACTCACCATCGCCATTGCGTCCCACTCCCGTCCCTAGAAGTGTCATGGTTGTTCGAGGTGTTGTTTATGTCAAATCTTGCAAGTATAGTGGTCTTGACACCCTCAAGGAAGCTAAACTGCTTCTTGGTTTGTTTCAGGCTTTATACTTAAACAACATTAATTTATGCATATGTAGTTTTATGTTTTTGTCTTTTATATTTTACGTAGTGTTTATTTTTTAAAAAATTATATACAATATTTTTTTTTTGTTAAATAGTATATACATTATTTGTTGGTCTTGTTTCATTGGTATGTCAAACTTATGCATGTTTTGTTTTGAAATTGAAGGTGCCGTTGTGAAGCTCCAATGCAATAACACCAAGTACAAGTTGGATGAGACTGATAAAGACAGTCACTTTTCTCTCGTAGGCCCAAAGATCATTACCATTTATACTTCTAAGCAGTGCAACGTTGTTTTGGTCAGTGCACCACATGGCCTAAAACCCTCAAATCTCCATGATGGTATCACTGGTGCTATTCTTAAGCCAAAAACACGATTTGTATCAAGGGTGTTCCCTTCATTCTCTTCGCCACTCAACCACTTGCTTTTGAGCCCTGCTGCCCTCGTTAAGAAAATATTAATTTAAAATTCCAAGTTTACATAGACCGTTGCATTTTAGATTTGTAGGTTTTAATTTTTGCTTTCATGTTAAAATAAAGTGTTAAGAGCTTAATCTATCAATTTTGAAAAGAGAAAAAAAGAAAGAGAGCTGAATATAAGATTATGTGTGATTGATGGTTCTTGTAATAATTGAGTACTAAAATAAAGATGTTATCACCTTTATTTAATTAGTTTACTGCAATGATATGTTTATCCTCTTTATCATGAAAATTGTCACATTTCTCGACATAATAAGTTCTAGATTTTTGCATCTATGAATAAATACTATCTTGTATAGATATGAGCATCATACCTAATAAAATATGGATACAAGTACACGAATACGACAATTCTCTAAAAACTAAGGTACTCGTGCGTCGTAACAACATTAAAAAAAACACAAAAATTGTTTAATAAATATTCCATTATTATTCTTATTTAATTTAATGGGTAACTCTGTGTTAGCCTATATTTTCAAAAGAGCTATCTTAAATACAGTCAAATCAAGGTTGACCTTATGCTCGAAGAAATGAGTGATGCTCTTTTATTCTTATACATCTAATCGAGATTGGACTTGCTGGAAATGCTCAAGGCACGTGTTTCGGTTCGACAGGCAAAGTGTATCGAAGAGCGGTTTGTTTTGGATAAGGTCAAGCAACAGATATTACCAAAGAGCGTATATTCGAAATTCAAATCGAATAGCTATCTGTTGTCCGTTTATAGCAGTTATAGTTTCAAATCCTATGTAGGTAGTTACTTCTATTAGTATAAATAGTAGTTCCTCGCAAGAGAAAGTGGTCACAATCCAATCATACAAAAAACATTCACTCAAACTATCCGCATTTAAGAGAGAAACGAGTCACAAGTTGCAATGTATGAACATGTGTACAAATTTACATTCAATCAATGCAATTTAAGTTTATTTTCTAAAGTGTCTTTGCAATTTACTTGTTTATTTCAAGCAACATCTTTTATTAGTATTTCGAAAGTGACTTCGACGGATTTGACTAAGTTAAATTTGATAATCATCTTCATAATTTTCTTATATTATTGAAGAACACTCATGAGTTTCTGGAAAAGAGAAAAACAATATGTCCTTAAGATTTACTGGTTGATCTTGCAAGTAACTATTTTTAAACCAGAGGTTGTTTACCAAAAATCATTGTAAACAAATTGGCACGCCCGGTGTGACCTTTTGTGCGTTTTCCTTAGAAATTTTTCTTTTCAAAGTTTACTTGATCAAAATTGTTGGTTTGTGTTATGTATGCAATTAAGAAGTAAAAAACAACTTCCTGAAATAACACGCCCTCCGGGTCATATTGGTACTTCGATGAGTGCCGCTAATGCATCAGACACAATAACAAACCCACTAGTTCCACGGGTTGGTACACAGTCAATACCAACGAGTAGTACGAGTCTGGCGATGACATTAACGGGATCAACAATCCTTGCCCAAGTGTCCTCACCTGCACACACAGCGGCCTCGACAACTGCTCCAATTTCACAGGCGATCCCAACAAATTGAAATGTACCAACCCATAGGTCCATGCCATATGGCATGCCATCTTCTTTGATGCAAGGCCTACACACAAATCCATCAACTTTTTCGGAAAGTTTCAATGTGTCAATGCCCCAATTATTCGATCTTGGGGTTAGCGTTCCTTTTCGAACGCCCCAAAAATCATTGACCAATGTTTCCCTAGTTGCTTTAAGGCAACAAATGGAGGATAAAAACCATGAGATGGTCAATCAAGTGACACAACAAATTGGTACAGTTATTAATCCGTTAATTCGGGATACCAATAACAGTTATCAAGCATTGTCTGCTCAAATGGAGCGGATTGCCAATTTCTTTGGCGCTCCTCCAGTGCGAAATACACTGGTGCCGCATAATCGAAACGCAAGGGCAATAGAAACCCCTGCAGAAGGGCTGGATAATCAAATGCCCAGAGATATGGCACAAGAACAACTGGTACAACCACAGGTTCAAGGGGAGCCTTAAAGAATTCCAATAATGGTGAATAGACACCAAGATGCAGACCAAGTGGTCATGCAAGCCCGTCGAAATAATTATGAGGGCCAAAACAACATAGCAAATGTGGTCGAAACCGTGTTAGCACAAAATGGTTTTAACATGGGTTTACATAGGCCCAATTTTGTGTCGGCTTTGTCTGAATATGTATTTAATGTCTGAATCACCAAGGAATTGGAAAGTCCCCAAATTTACTAAGTTCGTTGGGGAAACCAATGAGTCAACAGTCAAACACATTGCTCAATATTTAATGGAGGCCGGTGATATAACAAATAATGAGAATTTGAAAATGAAATATTTTCCAACTTCTTTGACAAAAAAATGCCTTTACTTGGTTCACAACATTGCCTCCTCATTCCATTTTTAGTTGGAATCAATTGGAAAAGGCTTTCCATGAACAATTTTACATGGGTCAATCAAAAATTAATTTGAAGGAACTAGCCAGCATTCGACGCCGAACGCACGAGTCAATTGATGATTATCTGAATAGATTCCGACTCCTTAAGGTTAGATGTTTCACTATAGTACCTGAACATGAGTTGGTCGAAATGGCTGCTGGTGGCCTCGATTATTCCGTTCGAAAGAAACTGGATACTCAATACCTTTGGGATATGGTACAATTGGCAGATAGGGTATGTTAGGTCGAAAAGCTTAAGGTCAAGAAAGCTAGGATAAATAGGTTCCCAAAAAAGGAGAAAATAGCCTATGTAGAAGCAGGCGACAACGACCCAGAATTTGATTGGGGGTCAAACACTGTTGAAGATAATGAGATTAATTTGGCAGAATTAAAAGATGGTCCACCTTATGCACGTAAATTATTAAGGCCATCGAATGGAAAGAATCCTGAAGAGCCTAAAAATGACAAATATCCACCTAAGACATATACTTTAGTTGCTAATGGCATAATACTGGTGCCAAAAAATCTAAAGATACCTCCTTTGGAGCAACGGAAAAAGAGAGGGTTTTGTAAATTTCATGAGTTTTTAGGCCATAATTTGTCTCGTTATACTCGTTTCAGGGATTCTGTGCAGAAAGCTCTCGATGAGGGGAGGCTGAAATTTGGAGACAAAACTAAACAACCAATGCAAGTTGATGCTGACCCCCGTAAAGAAAGCTGATTTCATGTACGCTGAGATAGTTGATATAAACATGGTAGACATCTCTGAGGCAGGGGATACTGGAATTCCCCTGCCTATTGAAGCATCAATGCCCGAATAAAAAGTGCAAGTGGATGCTGAGATGGTTACTGAAAACCATCAATCTGACAATGCAGTGGTTACTGAAGACCAGTTTGCAGAAAAGATGACAGTAGCATACCCAAGGGCTGAGGAAGATTTGATTGATTTCCTCAATACATGCAAGATTTCCAACACCAATGCTATGCTTTTCCCCAGGTGCAGTGCAGTCTTTGACAAAGAAGCTGCAAAGTCTGTGGAAGGTTTTCGTCCAAGATCAAAGAGGAAAGGGAGATGGGCTGACAACCGTCAAAAGTTTGGTTTCAACAAAACAGGTGTTCCCTACAAGATGGAATCAATAGAGAGGAATACAAACAAAAATCAAAGAAAGACTTTCAACCCTCCTGCAAAGTCTCCCACAGATACGTGGGTGTTTTCCGGCGGCAAGAAATCTGGCTATTCTTCCCCACCAACTAAGTGGGTTAAAAGAATTGCCACCACTCCCAACCATAAAAAGGCATCAAACTCCAACCAATATGCCTACAACAACAATTACAAAGGGAAACACCCTATGAAGAAGAGACAATGGTGTAGATATCAACGCCAGAAGAAAGAAGATGCCCTGAAAGACATTACTAATGTTGGCAAGACCAAAGGAAAGCAAGTGGCAGTTTTCAAAATGGTTAAGAAACCAGCCACTGAAAGAATTTTTCCCCTTCTGTCAACTATTAAGAAAGATCTTCCAAAAGAAGATGAAGAAATGACCTCAAATTTCTCTAATTCTGAGCCTAGCCTTGACATAGTCTGCAATGTTTTGTCAATATTGCCAGTTGAGTACGATGTCACATCGGAGGTCAATGAAGTCGAAACTGATTTCACAGAGGAGATGGCTAACCACAAGCCATTATGCTATTACGTGATGGACAATGGATGTTTGAAAATCAACATGCCATTTTCGAGAAGTCTGACTTTCCAATGACTCATAATCTCAAACCTCTATTTATCCAAGCCAAAACAAATGGCGTTGGTGTAAATAAGGTCCTTGTGGATGGCGGTGCAACTGTAAATTTACTGCCTCAGTCTTTCCTAAGCAAGATTGGCCTTGTCAATTCTGATTTAAAACCTCATAATGTAGTTCTCACAAATTATGAAGGAATGACTAGAAATTCACTCGGTGTTGTTGAAGTTGAATTGATAGTGGGAAGCGTTAGTAGGACGACCCTGTTCATTGTGGTCCCATCCAAAGCAAATTTCAATTTTTTGTTGGGTAGAGAATGGATCCATGGCGTGGGGGCAGTGCCTTCGACACTACATCAGAGAATTGCTATATGGAGAGAAGATGGTCTGGTGGAGACTATTGAGGCGGACCAAAGTTATTTCTTGGCTAAGATGAATAACATTACCAAGAACAACTTTGACAAACAATTGGCAAGCATTTCACCGTGTATATCTCTTGGCCCTAAGTACGAGGTCCAAGACAATCAAATGTTTTCTATGAGCTACACCCAAATGCTGGTTTCGTCTGGGAGAGAGAAGTTGTTGATCAAGACTATGTAGTTGTTGATCATGGAGAGACTTCCTCGATAGAATATAATGTGCTCAGGACAAGAGCCTCAACTTACATGAAGAGGGTTGATAGCCCTACTCCAACTTGTCCTGCATATGTGATCTCACCAACTGGGTGGGATGTAGACAAGTGAACTATGTCCAAACCCAATTTTTGGGATAAAATTACGGCCTATGTGGCCGAAAACAAATCAAATATGGCTAAAGAGGCCGAAACTCTACAAAAAGAGGTAGTCGAGACCTTGTTAGAAGATGCCAATGATGACCTCGTTGATGACCAAAGGTTAGATTGCATATACGATGATGAACCTTTGGGCTTCAAAGAAGATCCACTAGGATCCACCACAGAGATGAGAGCGCAAGATCCTCTAGAAGAAGTGGACTTAGGGGATGGCTCTACAAAAAGGCCAACCTATGTTAGCGCCAAGATCACCAACGAATTCAGGGATCGAATTGTGGAGCTTTGGAAGGAATACAAAGATTGTTTCAATTGGGACTACAACGAAATGTCGGGTTTGAGCCGGGAAATGGTGGAATTGAAACTGCCTATTCGATCGGATAAGAAGCCAGTGAAGCAGATTCCTAGAAGGTTTGCGCCACAAATCCTATCAAAAATCAAGGAAGAGATCGAAAGACTTTTGAAAAGCAAGTTCATTAGAACTGCAAGGTATGTAGATTGGCTGGCGAATATAGTTCTCGTTAAGAAGAAAAATGGAACCATTATAGTTTGTATTGATTTTAGGGGTTTGAATTTGGCTACTCCCAAAGATGAATTTCCTATGCCTGTGGCAGAAATGCTAGTTGATTTGGCAGCAGGAATTGAATATTTAAGTATGCTTGATGGTTATTCAGGCTATAATCAAATCTTCATTGCTAAAGAAGATGTATCGAAAACTGCATTTCAATGTCTAGGAGCTTTAGGCTGTTATGATTGGTTAGTCACACCATTTGGCCTGAAAAATGCCGGTGCTACATATCAAAGAGCAATGAAATCGATGTTTCATGATTTAATCGATGTTTCATGATTTCATAGAAAAATTCATGCAAATTTATATAGATGATATAGTAGTAAAATCATCTTTAGAGGATGATCACCTGAATCACCTTCGTCAATCATTCGAAAGAATGAGGCAATATGGATTGAAAAAGAATCCTTTAAAATGTGCATTCGGTGTTTGTGCAGGTGACTTTTTAGGTTTTGTTGTACATAAGAAAGGAATCGAGATCAATCAGAACAAAACCAAAGCGATCATGGAGACTAAGGCTCCTTCAATAAAGAAAGAGTTGCAGTCCCTATTAGGAAAAATCAATTTTCTTAGGAGATTTATATCAAATCTAAGTGGCAAAACGCAAGCTTTTTCTAGTAAGTAATTAGTTAGTAACTAGACGAAAGATATCGAAAGCGAGTTAACCCTAGTAGTATGTACTTAGGAGGTGACATTATTAATATTGAGTAAAATCTAATGAACGTAGGATGTAACTAGTTATTAACTAAGGAAACAAGTACTGCGATATTTAAACCAAACCTGGTAGACCATTCTCCTCGACCCTTGGTAAGGTAGACACTGATAGGGTTGCCCGTTTGCATAACTACTGAGAGGGAGAGTGTGCTATGAGATACCTAAGATTCATAGATGGGAAAACCCTTTAGGAACATTGGCCTTCATTGCCTTTGGGAAATTTAGGAATGTCAACTTAAGTCTATGTTTCAATTACCTTTGAGGGAGTAAGGCCCCCACACTAATAATCATTACGAAGATGGCAGATCCTATATGATTTAAAATCCTATACTGTAGCGCGCGTATAACCTTAGTGTGGACCAGTAGGTGCAACTCAACATTGGAGGGATAGACCAAAAACAACTGAGAGAGTAAGGCCTCGCACGTAAAGATCACCGTGCGATCAGCAGGTGCAACTTGACGACCGATTAGCTTAGAATGTCCCAACGGCCTCATCACTTAAATAGTCTACTTAAGATAATTAAACACGACATAAATGTTATTTAGTTCCAACAAATGAATAAGGAGGATTCAAAGAATTGTAACCGCTGCTTACTTTTCTGCAACCAAAATAGGTAACTTGCTCTGTTGCAAACAGATAAAAATTGCAATTTCTATCCCTCAACTCTTTTATTGTTCAAAAATAAGTAACGTGAATTGCTTGGACAAAACGACAATTCTTGTGGATGCGATACTCTCCTTACAATTTATTAGTTGGTAAACGATTTGGTACACTTCGCTAATCCGACCATCAAGTTTTTGGCGCCATTGCCGAGGATTGTTGATATTTTCGATTAAGCAATTTAAATTACTTATTCGTAATTGTTTTTATTATTTATAAAAAAAATAAAAAAAGAAGGGTATTGTAAACATAATAATTATTCTAATTATTATTATTATTATTATTATTATTATTATTATTATTATTATTATTATTATTCTTTACGGTCACTCTCAGAACAGTGCTACTTGGGTATTTTTGTTTATGATTGTTTCAGGAAATGATTCATGGATAATTTTGCAACAACCCAGTTCAATCATTACAACAATACATACCATATGGAGCCACGTCGATCTAATTCCTTTGCAATAACTCGTTATCCACTTGATCAAAATGAAGTACATGATAATTTAGTCCTCATTATTTAAAAAAAATATAATTTAAACAAAAAAAGTAAAAGGAATATTGGGGGAAAACATATTTGAAGGAAAAACTAGGGGTGTTCACGGGTCAGGGGTAACCCGTTCATCCAACCTTACATGCATTTTACCTAGACTTAGTCAAGTTTAGGTCCAATCCAAACCAACCCATCAAACCCGAAGTCGTTTGGTTTAGATGACAATTGTATGATTTCGAATTCATGTCCCGCGATACCAAGAGATTAAAAATGTTAAATTTTAATGCTTTTTAATATTGCTAGTTAAAGACTTTTATTTGTTAAATCTTGTAGTGTTTCAATTAAATTCAAATGTTAACTTTTTTTCGCAGGTAAGAAGAAAAGGGTTCACGTAGAAGAATAAGAAGAAAAGAAAAAAGATAAGTGTTGGAAAAATGTAGGCGCCTTTGTTTAACCATACGCTTCTTTCCAGTTACGTGGGGTATTGACAAGGGTTGTTCTTGGCTTTTCAAAAAGGTGATTTGCCAGGGGTTTGACAGGCCAGCTCCTGGCAAATTTGCCAGGGATTTCTGTCCTGGAAAATATCCCTGTGAAATCAAATTATTTCTGGTAGTGAAAGAGGGCCGAACCCTCAAACATTAAAATTTTAAATACTAAAATTTAGTCTAAATGTTAGAATTTTCATGAAATTGAATGACATCTTATCATCTATGACAATGTTCTATAACAGTATATATAAAAAAAAAATACATGAATTTTTAGGGTTTGATTTTTCATTATTCTAGTTATACCCTTAAATAAATAGCTTTTAAGAATGTTATATTATTGGTGTTATTGAAAAATATAAGAATATTTATTATATTTGTTATAATATTGTTAAATGATAAATATAGTTTGTTATTGTTTAAAAGTCACAAAATTCTATACATATAATTTTTAAAAAAAAATCAAAATTTCACCTAAAAATATTGCTTATTATTTACACACTTACCGTAGGAAAAGAAGAGGCAGACGGGAAGTATTATGTTTAATGACACATCTACCTAACAGAGACCAACTTGCTCATCATCAAGTTTGATATAAAAAATACTGATTATTTTACCCAAATATAGCAATTAAGTTTGGATGGTTGCTTCCTTAAAAAAAGTTTGGATGGTTGCTCAAACAGACCCCCTTAAAATTGTTCTCTTTGCTGAAACAATTGATCTAGAGTACGGTCCGATCGAATTTTACACACAAAAATAACCGATTGGAACTGATTTAGAGTACGATCTGATCGAATTTTACACACAAAAATAACCGATTGGAACTTACGACCTGGTTGGAGTGAAATTGATATAGCCATATTTTTTTTCTAACCATCCTATGTTTGATTGGGCCGGATAACGAGTTTGACCAAAACCAATTTAACCCGGTCCATAAACACCGCCTAGAGAAAACAAAGGGGCCAGAATAGAAAACCTAACATTCAAATTCAATATTGTGTTCTCACAAAGGACTGAGTAACAAGATGACTAGCAGCTCCGTTTCGGTATGTGTATAATATTAATTTTTTGTATTGTTTCCCTAGATTTTGATATAGCGCCCACACTGCGCTACCTGCTGTGCTAATCCAGTAAGAATAAATTTTGTATGTCTTTTTGATTTGATCATGAATTTCTTTTGCCCTGTTATGCTATAATAAATCTCTTTTACCCTAGATTTGGATATTGTATTATTTTTTTGTTGATTAATGTGTTGGCAATTGTGGCACAGATGCAAATATTCATAAAGATCGTGTATGGAAACAAAAGGTTCCCCCTCATGGTTAAGAGTTCAGACACGATACTCGATGTGAAGAAGAAAATTCATGACAAGGAAGGGATCCCAGTGCACCAGCAGCGTCTATTCTTTGACGGTAAGCCAATGGAGGACCGCCAGACTCTTGCCAATTACTACATCCAGGAGAACTCAACCATTGACAGTCGTTCGGTTGCTTATAGAAGTCGACCATGGTTTAACCTCGGATTTCGCGGACTCGCAGACTAGGTGACCATCACACCTCATCGGCGACCCTATAAGTTGAGAAATAAAATATTATTGATAACTTAAGAGTGTTTGACTTTTGCATTTCTTAATATGTTTTGTCTGGAGCTGTATAATGATCTTTTTTATTCGGGATGGTTTTCAACAATTTAGGTAACATATTTACTTCTAAAATTGCACAATAACTCTTTTTGTTTTGTCTTGAGTATGATTCAATTGAAAAGAAAGTGGTGAACTGAATCCATTCCCTATACTTCAAATAAGAGTGGTTTGATTTCATATAGAAAAATATACTTAGAAAGAGAGAGATAGAGCTTGGTCTTCATAGAGTGAGAGTGATAGAAGTTTTGATTCTTCCATTTTTGGTGAGAAATCACAAAGTTGTATTGAATCTTTCCTTTCAATTCATTCTTGCAAGGCTTCCATGACAATGAGAAGCTAAATCTTCATTGTTGGGATTAGAGGTACTTGAT
>Ga0315914_1007217_pt1 | contig 15476 bp, 11 predicted proteins | sample MpolenodulesMG_FD_203920 | JGI IMG/M metagenome (GOLD analysis project Ga0315914, IMG submission 203920) | Medicago polymorpha root nodule microbial communities from Los Angeles, California, United States - elongated nodules | ecosystem: Host-associated > Plants > Roots > Nodule | place: USA... | reverse complement strand
TCTTATAATTATGCATCTAATTCTAATTGGTGTCCAGACACTGATTTGTCTACCATGGTTTCTGCTCTCTCTCAAGTCATTGGAACATCATCTACCAATCATAATAACCCACACATGGCACAATCAACCTCAATTACTATGGTCAATGAAGAATCTCAACCACCTCAACCTCTTCTAGATCAAGGTTTGTTTCTAAAATTGTATGTTTGCTTTTTGTGTTCATCTAAATTTAGCATATGTTTAATTAGTTTTCTAAATGGGACAAATTTATGCTATTGCTAGAGCTTGTCCATTTTTGGGGAAAAAATGGAACACATTTTTTAATCTAATTTCCGAAAGAAAAAAAAAAATCTAAACCCTCTAGAAAAGAGTGGCGACAATCTGGAGTTCAGTTTTGAGGTAAATAAAATTTAATCAATGGTTATTTCGGTCATGATTCAAACTTCAATTCTCTCAAAATATTTGTTTTTATTTTGAGTTCATCAATCACTTGAATTCATTTTTGTTACATTATACCCATTAAAATTGGATTCTTAGCTAACTACGTATACTTGTTAATTTCTAAGTATATGTGCATCTTTTGACGGGCAAGTATACTTTAGTCTTATTATAAATGAAAATGTGCTGATTTTTCTTCAGCCATAATCATCGATCTATATGACCTTATACTATTATGTTATCTTTTTGCTGAGATGTTACAATTGTGTGATATATTTTTTCTATTTTATTTTGAAAAAACTATATTCTAGCTCCTATCTTTAAAAAGGAAGAGTTTGTTTGAAGGTCTACCTAAATCAGTAATATAGATATTGTTAGATTGAACATCATCAGTTCATATGGGTTTAAACTTGAAAACCCACAATTGTGTATAAGTTTGGTGGTAATTGTCACTTAAAAAGAGTTTACTTCTAATCATTTTAATTTAGAATTCGTTAAATTAAGTGGTGATGAATGAATATAAATGAGTTGTGATTTTTTCTCTGACTCTTACTAGCAAGTACAATTATATTTGGTTATGCCTAGCTAGCTAGTAAGCTCAACTTTGGAAATTTAATAAACATTTTTTAAATCTGTTACTAAATCAATTTCAGGCTAATTCTCTGCGTATATAAAGATTAAAACATTATTAGATGATCCACATATATAATAGTACTATTTTATTTATACGTTGCTCAATCCCTTTCTGGATAGTCAAAGTCATTTTTTAAAAGGAATATTTCAAAAAATTATAACCAAGTCAAGTAAGCTAATTATTTTTTGGTTTATTAATTATCTTATTCTGAGGCATGCGCAAAATAAAATAGAAAAATATAGCACCGATGACACTGACATGTACACTTTGAAGGGGAACAAATAAAGATATAAATCTTATTTGGGAACATGTAGACAACTTTGACTAGTAATAAACATTTTTTTTTAGGGAAGTAATAAACATTACACTAGTAACAAACATTATACATGCCGATTAATCTTGTATTTATATTTTAATCATCAAAATTATATTGTTTCTACAATAAAATCATATGTTTCCAAAAAAAATTATACCATGGTTACTAAAGTAAAAGTAGTGTCCTAATCTATGTATTCAATATGAATGTTGCTATTTTCGGCAAAAGATTTTATCACGAAGGCATAGCGAATCATTTGTTACGATTAGATCTCATGCTTAGTGGAAAACATGAGTGAGATCGAAGTAAATATAATGGGCCGCTAGTTATCACACGTCATTTGCGATACATTCGCTATATTAAGCATTTCACATTCGCATATATGTGTACAATAAACACGCCACAATAGATTTATGTGTAACAAAAAACACATTTTTTAGTCTTAATCCTTCTTACTCCATGAAAAAAAGTTTTGTTTGGTCATTGTAAGTAAAGCCTGATCAATGAAAAATATTGTTTCAGTCAGGGTTGAACTCGAGTAGTCCTTATTGATACGACTTGAATATGTAGAAAAGCATACATAACTCCATCATATATGCATGGATATGATCTTTTTGCAGTGAAAGTAAAAATGAGTTAACATGTGATTCTCATTTTTCCTTGTTTTGCATGTGATGTTAATGAAAGAGGTAAAAAAGAAACCGCACTATAGAGGAGTGAGACAGAGACCATGGGGAAAATGGGCAGCTGAAATACGTGACCCAAAAAAAGCAGCTAGAGTTTGGTTAGGAACATTTGATACAGCTGAAGATGCAGCTCTTGCATATGACAAAGCTGCACTTAAATTCAAAGGCACAAAAGCTAAACTTAATTTCCCTGAAAGAGTTACTCAATGCAACAGTTCTAGTGCTAATAATGCAATTCAACAAAGTGGTTATGTTTCTAATTCTCATGATCAACAAGTTTTCCCAAACTTGTTTCAGTATGCTCAGATTCTTTCTAGTGATGCTGAATTCCCTTATTATGCTTCTCATCTTTTCAATCAACAACAAGAAGGAGATCGTCACCCACCAGGCGAGTAGAATCTAGAGACTCCATGCAATCGTGAAATCTCATATTCACGTAGTTGAGATATCAATGGTTGTATAATCAAGATTGAACGGTAAAAAAAATAAAATTACAGGTCGTAGTTTTATAATTCAAAAAACCAAGTTTGAATATAAACCGGCCGATCTTCATCGTCAAACGGCCACGATGTCGGGAATGTCGGGAATCCTTGACTGCATGGTAGTGCATGGTAGCCACATCCATAATATTTATGTCAATTTTGTTCTAGAAACTAGAGTCAAGCATTTATATGTCTTATGAAAATGGATTAAATTAAAATTTTATAAGTGTATTTTTTTTTTGAATAATTTTTTTTATAAGTGTATTATTTGGATCATATATATCTCTAGTAAGTTTGAGTCCAAATACTTTCTTTTCTTACATCAAATCCAATGAAGTATATAGTGACTAGGGGGAATTGCAATTTAACAAGATTTTTCACATTTTCAAACTCTTGTTAAAGGGTCGGTTTTGGGACCATTTAATTGAGAGTCTTGCATATATAATCCAAATAATTGTTATGAATGAACAACTCTCAAACTTGTAAGTATTTTTTGTGCAACTGAGTGTAAGGCAATGTACCTCTAATATGCACTCAAAATAGAGGTTTAGCTAGTGGTGGACCTCTTCAATTTTGTTAGCTATAAAGGTTAACATACAACTTTTTTTGGCATAAATATATCATTTTAAAAAAATTATTAACCTAATGTTACATATAAAATTCAAGAGGTTCACCATTTAAAACTCTTTTTTGAAGTGCTTGTTGGGGAGAATCCTAATTAAATTCAAATTGTAAGATATTTGTGTTGGGGAGTCCGAGGAGCTCCAAAAGCGGCAATAGGCCTTCAAGCGTGAGTCACCCACATCATTAGTCTAATCCACACAGGCATCCCGCTCTCGCTCTCCACTGAGCCTAACCAGAGCTCTGATACCTTTCCAACAATCTCCCCTTCAAGCGTGAGTCACCCACATCACTAGCCTAATCCACACAAGCATCTCGCTCCCGCTCCCCACTGAGCCTAACCAGAGCTCTGATACCAATTGTTGGGGAGTTCGGGGAGCGTCATGAGCAACAATGGACTAAACGTTGAGGACTCCTAGAGACTTAAACAACACATCTCCACCCAAAACCTCAAGGCATCAGGTATATGGGTCCCCTCTATTAAACGTTTCCTTCATTCCTAGCTGATGTGTGACATAATCACTCACCCAACAATTTGAAGTATATTGTATTTTCATCTATTATTTCTCTATTATCTTTTTTAAAAAAGAAGAGAAAACAAAAGTGTGAAACTAGTTTGTATATCAAAACTCTTCAAAGAAAAATGGATTTTGATATTCTAGAGTTTGACCGAAAGTTTAATACATATATTCAATAATTGCTTTTGTCAGGATTTTAATTTTATTTCTTTTGAGCAAATTGTCTTTAACTAGTCTTCATGAAATGCTTGAGCTCTTTGATATATATTTTAGGACTTGTATGAGTGAAGAATAAAGGAAGTGAAAGAGAGGAAAAAATAATAATAATTAATAGACTAGATAATCAAGTGTCTTGCGACCTCTCTTTAATGGCTGATTGTGAGCGAAGTACGCAAGAGGACAATAAAACAGAATAAGCTTCATCCATTATTACATCCATTTTCTGTTATTTTTGTGTTTATGCATTTCATAAAGATTTTCTGACACTGCATTATTTAATAGTCCTGTGCTCCTACATGAAGTTCTAACAAAAATAACAAGATATTAAGAAAAATTATTGAAGTAATATATTTGTAAGAAATATGTTTTAGTTTTATAGGAGAGGTTCACCATTTAAAAAAAAAAAGTGTATGAACGGCTCTTGTCGGTTTTTGGCGAACCCAGTTCATAGGATCCTGAGACCGCAAAGTTATGGGATTGTATGATTGAAAGAAGACTTATAAGAATTATTTGGTATTACTTTTATCAATAAGATGCATCATCTTTTTGGTAGGCAGAACCATAAGAATTTTATAGTTAAACTTGTTTGAATTGAACTAATTTTAGAAATAATTTTTGAACCATAAAAAAAAACCATGAGCATCTATCCTTGACATTTTCAAATTAAAGCTGGAAATAATTTTTGTCAATGTATATGGGATAAGCTTAATATAATTTTTTTGGGTATACAATGAGTATGCGCATGGAGAAAAGTGGGACAACCCCGCTCGGTTGGTTTGCCAAATCGAATATTGCTTTTCTTTGTCTTAAGGAAGTCAAAAAGTACGGCGCTTTCATAAACAACCGACAAATTTTGTGATGAATCAAAAATAAAGTTAAATATTTTATTTTAGGAAAAATAAAGTTAAACATGTAAAGGTTCAATTAAACCAAAAATGGATTATATGCACGTGATTGTATTGAGATTTTCTTCTCAATGCATTTAATTAATTCAAAATGAAAGATACAATAGAAATTAACCGCAAGAATTTGGTTAATGATAAAAGGATATATTTTAAATTTGGAGATTTAGGTTTGAACTTTGTTAGTATTCTCGAGGGAGGAAAATGTAAATCATTTTATAAGAACCAGACTCTTGACCGTACCGCACGGGTCGTATCGAGAAGAAGTTCAACGAATAAGTTGATGCAATGTAAACATATATAGTTAATAGAAGTTGTATAAAAATTTAAAAACATGTTCCCTTCTACGACAACAATAACAACAAAATGAGAAGGTAGTCTACATATGAAAAAGGTTTGAGCTTTAATCATCAAGATACATTACGAAATACTTCGTGATAAACATTTGAGGTCGTAGTAATATTCTCTCCATCTCCATCAACGATCAGTATTTTCAAACCTTGTTTTGAAGTGACTCTTGAAATTGCAACGTACAACTGACCATGCGAGAACATAGGACTCGACAAATAAATTCCAACATTTTTAAGTGATTGTCCTTGACTCTTGTTGACTGTCATTGCAAATGAAACAGAGATTGGAAATTGCCTTCTTTGAAATTTGAAAGAAATTTTAACATCAGACGGTGAAAGAGATAACCTAGGTATGAAAACTTTTTCGCCGATATTACATCCAGATATAACATGTCCTTCAAGAACAAATTTTCCCATTCTGGTTAGGGATGGCAATGGGTACCCAATGGGCAGAGTACTATAGTACCCATCTCCATACCCGCGCTTGTAAAAAATACCCATACCCGTACCCTCGTGGGCAACAACTTAAGTGGCCTTCCCCATACCCTATGGACACCTAAGTGCCCATACCCGCACTTTAACTATGAAAAGACAATAAAAAAAACACCACAATTGAAATAAAACTATGATCCAATTTTTTTTTAAATCAACTCATAAAATAGTATGAATCGTAGTATTTAACCAAATAAAAAAACAGTGTGAATCGTAGTATTTTGCGGGTACCCATCGGGCCTGGGTCCAATTTCCATCCCTTTATAAGTATGAGATTCAAGAAATAGTTACCTGAAAGCAGAAGAGAGAGATAACAAAAAGCAACGAAAGGCAACAGGCGGCAAAGATTCAACGCAATAGGAGGCCAGGTTTAGGTTACTGTAATAAGCAATTTTTAGGTTTAGGTTTAAGCTTAAATAGTTAGGTAAATTAATTAATTAATATATAAAAATTATTTATTCTACTATATAAATACATATATGCGGGTTGCGGGGCTGGGTAGTATAGTGCTCATACCTGTGCCCTACCCTTTTAAGTTTACGGGTAATTATCCGGACCCATGCCCATACCCATGAAAGCAGGGTTTTATCCTACCCATTGCGGGTATTTTTTGCGGGTACCAATCAGGCCTGGGTCGAATTGTCATCCCTAATTCTAGTTATGATTAACCTTCTTCCATTGCATAATCCTAACTTTAGATCAATATTTCTCAAAAGCATAACTGGAACTCCAATCTTCAATCTGATCTTGTGATGTGGAAGTCCTGAAGCATTTATTGTGTTGAGAAATTCTGGAGTGTGGACATCATCAATTGCATCATCATTCGAGTTTTGTGTCAATGGGCAATCATAACTCAAATACGTTTTCTCTTCACCGGACATCAAATCTAACATGTAATTGTTTATCTAATCCATTATTGAGTTTGTTGGAGCAAGTATCGTTTTGTCCTGAAAATATGATAGATTAGTCATACTATCTAACAAATTTGGATACGTGTTGTCAACAATAGATTGAACATGATTGCCTCAACTCTGTATAAGTAGATCAGGAGGAATTTGAAGAGATATATTCACGTCATTTATGAGCCCAACTTTCCCATCACCAATTGCCAAAACCCAATCAGAGAACAATCTTCTTTCTTCAATATCATCGTGTGATGCACCACTTAGAAGTCTCATTTTTTGTAAGGGTGAGAACTTCACAATAATTCCATATATATGAAGAATTGATTATGGCATTTACTATTTCTTGTCTGGCGCCTTTTGGTATAACATGTAGTATTTGTCGAAAGTCTCATCTAAAAACAACAACTTTTCCACCAAACAAAATGTTCTTAAATTTCTTGTCAACTTCTCTCATCACATCGTGAAATGATCGATCAATTGGTGTGTTAAGCACATGCAAAATGTTCCATCAAAATAGAGTCAACAGTTTCCTTCGCTTATTGTTGTATGATATATGAAAACTAAACTAAAACTAACAACTATAGGGATTCCTTCTTTCAATCATAAATCAAAACTATTTCTTTTCTTATATCATAAATGTTAAATGTATAGGTATCTTCAAAATGTGTCGGCAATAATCATTGAGTAAACACATAATTGTACAAACCCGAATGCATTTAAGGACAACTAACAAATAATAGTGATTTTGTATCTATGTTAATTCTGATTGGCTCATGTCTATAACGTAAGCTTACAAACTTTCGGAATTCCATGAGAGCATGGCATGGTGTAATCATAATTAATGATCCTTTTTCTACTATTAGAAACATATGTTGTTGAACCACTAAATAAGCATGCCAAAGTTCTGATACATATACGATTGCTAATTCAATGAGATTATGGACAACATTAATACTCATATATTTAGCTTGCTTTATTCACTTGCACATTTATAAGCACAACTACCCATTTTAAAATTATCTAAAAAAAACATGCTAAAACTATTTATTATTTTTTTCAATGTGATTTTGACAAAAAAGTCATATGAATTCGGTAGCCGGGTACGCCGTCGACACCAACTCGATATGGTTAGTATAGATGGCATATCAAGAACCCTTATCACAAAAGAGACATCCAGCCACCATGCTCTAATTGATAGGCCTTGTTCGGTTGTTCTATTCCATGAGTGGAACATAGCTTTCCATCGTAGTTATCCACGACAACCTCAAATTGATTGAGTCCTAGATCGATCAGAGTGACATACCTATTCAACTCATTGCCTATCTCCTTCTTGAGAGTCGTACCCAATAGCAAATAGTTCTGTTTTGAAAACATGCATCAAAACAAAACAAAAAATGCACTTTTTATTGTTGGTACTAACATTATACATGGTTGACCTATGTATATAATGGAAAATAGAAACGACAGTTGAAACCAAATATAAAATAAAGAAGGTAAAAACAGTGGCAGATCTTGAGTTTAATTCTCGGGGGTGCCATTTTATAGAGTATGTATGCAATATTGTAAACTGGTGTGATGGTGCAATTTCATGCTTGTGACATGAGTGATGCCGGTTCAAATCCCACCGGGACCTTTTACATGCAATATTATGCCTAATATGCTATTTATATAAAAGATGGGGGGTGCAGTGGCACCTGGGGGTCTCTAAAGAGATCTGCCCCTGGGTAGAAGGTTTGGATATGAGTTTCACGTTTAAGAATAAGTTTACAGCATGTGCACAAAGAATAACAAACTCTACCTAAAATGTCTATGTAAATTTAAGCTCAGCTTCAAAACTAATTTCCTACTATAAAGCCAAGCACTTTAACAACAATTAAATAGCAAAGCAGTTTCCTTGTGCTTCGTTATTTTATAACAATATGATGGGGAAGTGTAAAAGTCAAGTTTTTGATTAGTTTATCTAAGTACATGAAAGGTCATGAAAGGAACGACTGAGATTAAGTGTGCGGTTGACATGTTAGATTAGCATTAATTACATGATTTGAGAGGGAAAAATGGAAGTTATTAGGGCAACACTGCCAACATGGCAAGTGTGGCTTTTATAATAAAGGATTCTTTAAGATGTAACGTTTTTCCTGTCCTAGATATAAACATCATTCATTCACTTTAGATTTTTAATTATAAAAGAAAATTTTATGTTGTACTTATCCATCATATTCAACATAAAATTGAGTAATTACATTGTCTAAGGGTGTGTTTGTTTCAAATTATATTCGTTGATTCCGGGAAATAAAATGATAGAATGTATATGCTTATGTTTGTTACAAGTTTACTAAATTTTATTCCCGGGTATAAAATGTTCTTGGGAATAGAAAAAAATTCCAAGGAAAATGGTGGGAATAAAGTTCCCATGAAGATGAGAATAAATTCATATATAGTTACCTATTATAATCCGTTCCTAGAAATATTATAAAGTTAACCAAACATATTTTTCCTAAATACCTTGGAATAAAATTCCCATCTTTATATTCCAAGGAATGTTATTCCTAGGAATAAATTTGATAAGCTTAAAACAAACACACCCTAAAGCTTCTAATCGGTGCTTATTTAGGATTTTATAGTTTTAAGTTGTTTTTATTGTTAATTAGTCATTTTGAACTAGTAATACCTGTTGTGGATGTTTGATGATATAAGATGAGGAATGACTCTGAAGATAAGGGAAGATAGCATAGATTAAGATTGTTTCGCTGAAGATTGAAAAGATGCAGCTCCCTGTATCGCTAGTCGGGTCGTACAACTAGTACGGACTCAGGGTGCCACTAATGACCATTGCTTAAGGAGTAATAATTATGAGTTGGCGCCAATGATTGGATACCAGGAATAATATAATAATATGTATGGAGTAGTTAGGATAAGATAAGGACAACTCATAGGAAAATGACTAAAGGATACAACTTGTAGTGGTTGACATTGTACTATAAAAGGATAACCATGTGTTGGTGCCAAGGGTCCAAAATTTTGTTAGTGAATTAGGGAGACCAAGTTTCAGCTAGGGTTAGTTGTAAGTAACACCCTAAACCCCACATATTATTTTTTTTAAAATAAAAATACAATAATTAATTTAACATGCAAGGATGTCACACATCTTCTTCAATTCAAAAACACTTCATTTAAATTTTAAACGTTGCAGCGGAATAATTTTCCAAATATAAAAAAAAATCACATTTATAATTCCACATCAAAACTGAATTCAAAAGAATTCTAAAGCCTAGTCTAAAATAAAATAAATCCCCAATCCCTAGTGTCACAGATCAGAGCATCAAATCAATTAAGATCCCCAAAAGCGATAAGTAAACGAGTAGACTTCAAAGCCATCCTCAGAGACTCACAGCTACTAAACTTCTTCTTCCTGCAAATCTACACCATAAGGGTCTAGGCGCCCAACTCGCCACTAGAGGGTGAGAATATACTCAACATAAGAAATGCATAAACACATGTATAGATCCAGATAAAAGAACACTTCAATTACATTTAGACATGTATGCATCACAATTAGATAATATACACATTTAAATATAGAATTTCATATAATAAAAATCAAATAGGCATCAATCAACATCTTATAATAACATGTGAGCATCAACAATCATTTATTCATATATAAATTATTCACATAATTTAATAATCATCTTTCATCATTTAATAGCCGCAAACATGTCACCATTTTTAAATAAACTCGTCTTCAACTATAAATTTTATATATATATATATATATATACACACACTACATTGTCAAATATACCACATCTTCAAATATATATATTTATATATATAGATACTACATCTTCAAATATGCTTGACAATGAATGTAATGTCCCTAACTCGACTCTATATGCATGTGGTACCAAACCTATCACCATCGTCAAATATTTTGGACATCAGAGTTATGTTACTGATTTTGTCCACACCATCGTCAAATACAACATTGTCAAATAGGACTGACCATGAATGCATGAACACCAAACAATGACTCAACATATGCACATGTTTAAATGACCCGACAATTACACATCTTTAAATAGCATCATCGTCAAATATCACATCTTTATATAACACATCTTGAAATCACACATCCTTAAATTACACATTTTTAAATCACACATCTTCAAATAACACATGTTGACAAGTAACTATGGTATCACAAACACACCAATATGGAGCATAAAACACGTCTCAAAAACATTTTAAAAATAATAGGAATAATTTCATTAAAACAAGCATCTATATAAAATCACTTTAAATATAAAATATATTATTTGAGATAAAATAGTAGCAATTCTTCGATACACATGTATACATGCATAATCTCTTAAAAGTGTATTCATAGAATGAAAATTAGCCAAAGAAGTCACAAATAGAATTAAAACACTAAATAAATATATGGGGGGGTTAAAATATGCATCCCATAAAACGATTCATCTATAATTCAGTATCTTTACTAAATCATATTTAAATTTATCCTTCTAACCTATAATGTAAATACTAATTTATGTATTTAAAATCAATATATGCAGCTAACATCAATAACTTAGTGAAGAGGTAATCGAACAACACATGTATATGTAACCAAAAATAAAAGAATAACACATGTATATATATATTGGAACAGTAACTCGGAATTTCAAAATCATAGCAGGCATCGCAAAGGAATATATATATCATAATTAATTCATAGGCAATCAAGAAACTAACCGGCCTCCATAAGACTAATTATTTGATTTTCATAAAATCCCCAATGTTAAGTTTTCATTAATTTAAATCACAACATCAAATTAGAGCATGAATTTGACATGAATTAATAAAAAAAATCATAAAAAAATAGATAATGGAAAACAAAACCTTCACTACTCATATGTTCATACAACCGTTTATGGTGAATAGAGACTCTCTCTTACCTCTAGTTTTATCGAATAGATGAATTTCTACGGTTGAATCTCTCCCTAAGCTCTTCTCTCTTTGCCCATTTTCTCCACAACCTTATTTTTCTTTGCCACTTTGTTTCTCTCTTTCTCCGTAACCTTTTTTCTCTAATTCTCTTCTCTATTTATAAGCTGTAATTGATTTGTTACCAATTTTTTTCCAGATTACTATATGTTCTTTAGGTTTGTTGCTAATCTTTTTTTTGTAACTACGCGACCTTGCTATTTACACTTTCCTCTGCTTAAATCATTAAAACACTACTCAGCTCACTAACTACACCTCTTTTCTATTCAATTTTTCTAATTCACCTCCTTTCGCACTCTACTTTCTTTTTCTCAATAAAAACTAATTTTTTCCTAAACGTTATTTTCTCTCACTTTAACCAACTAACCAATCCATCTAATTTCCCCTTCCCTATTCTCTCAATAAATACGAATAATTAAATTAATAATATCAAACAAATCAATACTATTAATAATATTAATATTAATATTATCTAATAGTAATACTAATAAACTAATATTAAAAATTGGGGTGTTACATTAGCAACTTTAGAGTCCTCACTTCATCTCATCTTTTTCATAAATGGGCATCAGTGCTGGTTCTTAGAGTATTAGAGTTAGATTACTTGGTGATGCTTTTAGCTTACCACACTCCTTCAAGCATTGTAATCTTGTACTACCTCTAGTTAATCTATTAATTTAGCTTTTCATGTTTTCATTTATATTTTTCTTCTTCATCATCTCCAAGGCTCAGCTCACCATGAGTTGAACCCCTTCTCGTGGTTTAAACATGGTGAAGTTATAAAACCCTTTACTGACGATATATAAAGCTATAACGTCATGCTCCTTTCAAACAAACTAATTTAACTCAAAATCTTTAGGAGTGAGAATTGATCACCTTTACTTCTTATGGTTCCTTGAGATGGAAAGGGTGTGAGAATGAAAAATGTTTGTTTGATGTGAATTTGTTCATAAGCATCAAAAGGTGAAGGAATTAAGAGAGACTACTTTGCACAAATACTAGATCTTGTAGGAGGCTTCAAGCACTAAGATCTAACTACGACTCTTTTCATAGGCCAAAGGCTCAGCATAATAACACTTCGGTGAGAAATGTCGAGATCCTAACCTAGCAATGTTGCGTATTAAATTTTGTGTGACTGTACATCGAAAGTATGTCTTCATAGGATTAATACGAAGGCTGAGTGCAAAACACTTTCAGTGGCCACCGGGTTGACAAGAAGCCGTAAAAAGGTGTATCTCTGTAAATCAGAGTAAAACTCTGTCATAACTGAACTTAGTTTAAACCACACTTTTCACTTTGATAATTTCTAAATCTTTTTAATTGTTCCCCAACTTTTAACTTTTATATTTACTGTAGTGACATATGATCTACTCCCTCCGTCCCATTTTAAGTGAGCATATTGTTCATTTCACACATGTTAAGAGAAAATGTATAAGTGAGAGAGAGAGAGAAATAGTTTTGAATGTTTTTTCAAATATTAGTGCATTCCACATTATCATAAATGCAAATTAAAGTAGAACATATTGAATTGAGAGTAATGAAAGTAATATTAATAGAATTATAATTAAAAAAAGAGTAATTAATATTGTATTGAAAAGTGAAACGAGTCAATTATTTTAAGACATTTGTTTTTTTTTGCAAATGACTCTTTATTATAGGACGGAGGGAGTATTTTAGTTTTCTAGCATCATGGAGATACTTGAGATACCTGTTCATACTCTTATGAGTGATTTATACAATAACTTTATGTAAACTAAAAAAAATTATAAATAAAAGAGAGAAAAACTATTACTTTTGCTAAATTAACCTTATATATTTACTTGAGACTAATGCAAATGATATTCATTTTGTATCCTTTTTATGGATATAGACAAACACAATGTTCATGACAACAATGTAAATGGGATTAAAAAAAAGGAAGAAATGAAGTTGTTTTCATTGCGGAAAATCGAAACATTTCAAGAGTGATCGTAGGTTCTTTAAGAAAAACTCTAATCCACAAAAGGATCATCTTGTTGCATAGAAGTAACTATTAGAATATGTAAATATAGAAATTTGACTATTAGTATTGTGATTGATTAACAGAATCACGAGTAGATACTTGCATTATGTGTATTGGAAATGGTTGAGCTGGAGGTGGAGTAAAAGTTAGATTGTTCTAGGGTGGAGTGGTATAGGTTTGGGATGGAAGGAAGGGTGTATCATTATCCAAAAAATTATAACCAACTGTTGTAGGAACATTTGAATTAGTTAAAAGGAATGTATTTTCTTCAAAAATAACATGATTGATATTAACTAAATTAGAAGTAATCATTATTATTAAAGTTGAATATTTTTAATAAATTGATGAATATGATTGATTGAGAAAACAAATATTTATACTATGTCATTTGATTGAGAAAATACAAATATTTACACCATGTCATTATATCACACATATGAAGTGATAAAGACATATGTAAGTGGCTAGAGTTACCCCAATGGTTACATGAATTTAATATGTTCTCGTCGAAGAACATAATAATCAGCTAAATGAGGTGTAATGAAAATTCAACGATGGTTGACAGTTGTTCTTTGCGGGGTTCAACTTGCAAAAACACTCTAACACTTATGTTAGTGAGATCTCAAGATGCTATGAGGTGATTTATCATAATGAGAATGCGTACATGATTTCGGTGTAGGCCACTCTATTTATAGACCCTTTAAGTTGATAAGTTGGTTATACCCTTATGACTCAATAGTTAAACGACCGTTTGATCATACAAGGTATTCATATGTTCTCTAAGCATATTATATGATGTGGATCTATGTCGGTGCATGTGATCAACAATTGCGGGTGGACATCCTATAAAACCTAAGTTGAAAAATGGTCTCTTGGTCTTTGAGGATAGAGCTATGACCTGGTCCAGAACGAAATCCATTAGTAATCCTTAATGACAGTTTTTTATTTAACCCTATTAATTTCTCACGTGCTCTACAACATCTCATATTATATAATCCAAAAGGTGTAAAAGCATGTTAAAAACAGCCTCCAACATCCTACGACATTTCATATTATACATTCTAAAGCAAGTGTGGAGGGTGGAAAAAGAAAAACTCATCGATGATTAATATACGGGCCTTGAATGAAATTGGCTAAGCCCAATACCCATTTGTATATATAAATAGATCCATCCCAAAAACCAAAACCCTAGAGGCAGTGTTACACTTTCATTTCACTCGCCGCATCTTCTTCTCTGCGCATCTCACACCAAACCTTCAACAATGGTGGCCGCAAAGAAGACCGTAAGCTTCTATCATTCAGCATTTCTTGATTTTCATTATGATGTCGTTTCAGATTTAGGGTTTTTGATTCTGAATCGAATTTTTGATTGATTTTTACAGAAGAAGACTCATGAGAGCATCAACAACAGGCTCGCTCTTGTCATGAAGAGTGGAAAATATACCCTTGGGTATAAAACCGTTCTCAAATCCCTTAGGAATTCTAAAGGTAATTTTTTTATCCATTTTGTTGTTGAAGTATGTATTGGGTCGTTTTTATTTTGCTGATAAGCTATGAATTGATTAGATTGTGAGGACTTATTTGAAATTGTTTAGATGTTTTGTAATTTGAACTGTTGTAGATTGATTTTGTAGTGGAAATAAGTGATTAGTTAAAGTGGTTGAAGTTTAGTGTTATGCATTTTGATGGAATTAAGTGATTTTGGAGTTTTGAATGTTGATTTGGTAGTGGAATTAAGTGATTGGTGAAAGTGGTTGAAATTAAGTGATATGCATTATTGATAGAATTAAGTGATTTTGGAGTTTTGAATGTTGATTTGGTAGTGGAATTAAGTGATTGGTGAAAGTGGTTGAAATTAAGTGATATGCATTATTGATAGAATTAAGTGATTTTGGAGTTTTGAATGT
>Ga0315914_1007211_pt1 | contig 15478 bp, 10 predicted proteins | sample MpolenodulesMG_FD_203920 | JGI IMG/M metagenome (GOLD analysis project Ga0315914, IMG submission 203920) | Medicago polymorpha root nodule microbial communities from Los Angeles, California, United States - elongated nodules | ecosystem: Host-associated > Plants > Roots > Nodule | place: USA... | reverse complement strand
GATTATTGATCCTGCACACTTGAACAAATTGTTTAGCATATCCAATTGATTATTTTGATACCTTGTTATTGTCAAAACTCAATAGGTGACTTGTGAAACACCCTTGTTCCAACAAGATGGTGGCTGGTGTGTTGTCTGCAATAGGTGCACGACCGTGCGTGAATGTTACACGGTCGTGTGTTTGTCAGCTGACATATCCAGTTGAACCAACAAAGATTAGAAAAAAAAAATGTACACAACATACCAAAGCATGCCAATTACTAGCACGAGCCATGTATTTTGTTAACATGCAAACAAGTTCGGAGCTAATATAATTTACAACATAATTACATTTGGATCCATTGTTCATACCATATCCTGACAAAGTTTGAAATGGTCCTAAAAGAGGACTTTCAAAATGCAGCCAAAACAAAGCATTAAAGTCGAATAGGTGTAACTTGATTACTGTGGACCGGCTGGAGGATATTGGATGTTGAGGTGTTGCATCGGTGCTGCAAGCATTCCTTTGACGATTGCAAGCTCATCATATGTCCTGTCAACCTTATCCTCCATCCTTCGACGCCAATCATCGTCGTCTTTCATTCCTTCCGTAGGTTGTTGCTCCTCCCGGTAATCACCCATTTCTTCATCTTTGCCAGCCTGCTCTTTAGGTACCCGTGAATCGAAATCCATATAAAGCCAATTTGCTGGATTTGTTACGTCAGTTCTCAATGTATCTGGCAACAAGATTGAATCTTCGCCGAATACAAAGTTGGAAGATTGGTTAGTCAATAACAAGGGTTTGGTTAGTCGGTATAGTAGTCGTGCAACTAAATAGCGCGTGACCATTATTCTTCGATTTAGTTAACCAAATAAAATATGAAAAAATAGTAGTCACACAATTAAAAAAATGTGGTCACATAGATCATATATTTAGTGATACAAAGTATGCACACATTAAGAGTATTAACCTATCTGAACCTAAATTTGAAATAAAAAACTATACAAGCATATGTTCGTACTAACTCACCTACATTTATATAGTCACATATAAATTTATTGTTGACGATTTCCACGTATACTATAAAATCCGAGAGAAACATATATATTCTTAGATGTATTCCAAACACTTCCTAAAATGTTTTCACTAGTTGACTCTTAAGTTAACCAAACTACAGAGCATAACAATATAATACTCTCTTTTTGCTTTTGATTCTGACACTTACATGTTTCAAATTCTGACCTCCGTGTGTGTAGGACCTTCTCAATTTCTAAAAATGTTTTTCATTTTCATTTCGTGTTTTTGATTAATCACTTTAAAACATCTTTTTGTTTCTACTTTATTTCCTGTTTTGAAGGATTTGTAATGAAAATACGATTCACCAATAATTATTATGAAATTTTTTTATTTAAAAAATTAAAAATATAAATTTTTTATTACTATTCTAAACAAATATTGACATTTTAGATTTATTCAATAAACAATATATGTTATTTTTAATATAAATCACATACATCATTTATTGAATTAATCTAAATAATATATTGTTTTTGGAAATTTCTTTATATAGGCCCTGCAGGATTTTAAGAGCTCTCTGGGTACAACCGGGATGGACTTCTGCTATGGACAAGGTAAGGTTCTTTTTTATGTTTCTTTCCTTCATCTTCATGACATGACACAACCCATATTTCTTGAATTTAGCAGTAAGTTCTTGCACTGTTTTTCTTATTTGAGACAAGTAATAAATCTAGAAGATCAATCTTTTACAGTGAAAACAATTAAGACAAAGTTGTTAACAATAGTGCAAGGCTTGGTGTATGGTATTGAAAAATGCAGGAAGAATTTTTGTTGATGACTATAGATAAGTATGTCAATTGTCGGATTTTGAACTGCAGATGAAGGTAATTTGCAACGTTCGAGAATCTTAATGTGACATTTTATTTTGAGGGAATCTGTTGTATATCAGCTTTCTGTTGTTTATATCATGGATGTCTTGTCTCCTTGTACTATATCATGATTCTAGTGTCCATTCATTTCCTTCCCTGTAGTTATAGAAACGCATAGCCACACAATCTTGATAAAAGTATCTGGTACAACATCAATGTAGGTACACTCTACCCAGTCTATGAAGTGTTACAAAGTCCATACACTATTACACTGCACTATCGCGTGCCAAACATCCATACGATCATGCAAATTATAAGGAACACTCTTGGTGATTCCATTTAAGATTAAATTATGAGTAAATAACCAATTTAGGCTTTGTCTTCGTAAGTCTATGACTTCAATAAATTTAACATTTTAAAAGTCAAAATGTTGTTGAAACTAATGCAAACATACTACTATTGACTTCTTTAACCATTGCCATGAGGACAATGGTTAGCAAGACCTAATTAAAAATATACAAATCACCATCCCTATGCACATTCACCATTGACTATTGACGTGACTTTGTGGTTTTCCAAATACTTCTTAATATTTTTTGATAGATCCAAATTCATTCAGACACTCACTTAGATTTTTTTTATAGATCCAAATTCAATAAATGAAATGTGCATTTAATGAACAATGAATGCTATAGTTAAAATGTGTTGTAATTTATTATAATTATAATTGTACTTATGAAATTGTAGGTAGGACCGTGTAAATCTATGTTCTACTATGAACATTGATGTCTAGAAAGGATATATGATATATTCATAGACTCTTGTATTTGATGTAAGATGAACAGTTTGAAATAGTTCAAACTTCAAACTGTGTTATTGTAACTGTTTCTGTTTATCATTTTGTACATTGCAATGTTATTTATTTTACATTATACATTAAACATACTACTTTCTCAAACTATGTTTATTGGATTGAGTTGTACTTTGAAAATTTTAAAAGCATTGTCATCTATGTATTTTTGAAGTTACTAAATGGTCTCTTCTTTCCATAACCTACCCATCACGTCAACCACTCATCTTTCTCTTCAATTCTTGGCTGTTTATAATTAAATGTACCTATCTACCAAGTACAAAAAACATATCTAAACACTTCTGTATACAATGGCTGAAACGTACCACTCCTCACCTCTTGAACTCATATTGGATCTCAACAACAAACTCTTGACAAATTCCCTTTGAGTGTTGTTCTTCTAACAACGATTGTTCCTCTGAGTGAGTTGGTATGTTTCAGCCATTATATAAAGCAATCATTATTGAGAACAAATTGTAACACCCCATTTTCCCAACATATGTAAATAATACAAATAATCAGAGTATTCAACGTAAAACGGAATGTCACACTTCATTCAAGTAATAAATAGAGTAAAATTGTCATTTATTAAAACAACCCTGTCAAAAATTCAATAACATCGCAACGGAAAATATATTCATAGTTCAACAACGTTGGCGCTACGACCTCAACGTAAACAACTTAATTAAAATCTTAATTCAAAAAGGTTCAACAACATGGTTCATAAATAATACGCAACAAATGGAAAACAAGCAAATATCCCCATCCCGAACAGTGTACTTATAAATAATCAATGAATTGTAGGTGGGATCGCGTAGTATAAGTCAAAAGTATAACATGAACAGTTTGAAATAACTCAAAAGTATACTATAAGTCTCTTTGTCCTTTTTCATTAAATCATAATATAAATTAAATATTTGATAAATCACATTTATAAATTAAAGGTACAATAAATCGGAAATGAATAAAAATTGAGTAGAAGTTGTGGAAATTAAAATTTTTCATAAATTTATAATATGAATAGATTGGGTGTAATAAATAGATACTTTGGCCACTATTATAAACAAAATATAACCTTATAATTTGTAATTTTTTTTATGTATATTGAAGTTATAAATTAGTTATGTCAGTACAATGTAATCAATTATTAAAGTATATTTCTGATGTAATAAACATCAATTATAATAAAAACGATAAAAATAATTCAATACAAACCACATAGCACTTTCCTTATAAGACTCTTGTTATTATGGTAACAGTTGTGGGTTTGATTAGTCGTTATGACCTCTTTATCTAACTATTAACATTCTTCCAAGTACTTTGTCGTTAGGGTTAGAGTTAGAAGCTTGGTTAGTCGATAACAAGAGTTTGATTAGTCATTGAACGTTCATCCAAGTACTTTGACTCCAAGGTTCTTTCAGTTAGGGTAAGAGTTGTGAGTTTGATCGGTCGTTATTAAATATTGTAAGTAGTTTAGGTCCAAGGTTCTACCAAAATAGTATTTTAAAACCTGAATCCAATACACCCCTAACTTAGAATAACAAATGAAAGAATTATTATAGATAATATTTTTATGTCGAGGTTAGAACCCCAAACTTTGATATATTATATACTGTCTATACCAACTGAGATAAGGTCACGAGGACAATAACTCATTTCTTTTGTAAAAAGAAGCAAAAAAGTCATTTCTACGCCTCTTAAAATAAAATGTGTCTACCCGTAAGATTTGGCCTTTAGTATGTGACCCATACAAATATCAGTGGATTATGTTAACTATTCGATCACACATGTAGAGATCATAGAATCAATAGCAACAAATCTCATTAGAATTAAAAGGCTCGTGCACATAATATTATAGAGATAACAAATGAAACAAATATCTCTCTTGGTCCCTATAAATATAGTGACTATTCTCTGAAGTAGTTTAGGTCAACGAATATTGTCATTGGGTTTAGAGTTGTAAGTTGGTTCATTAGCCGGTGAACTGTATTTACATTCGTCCAATTACTTTAGGTCAAAAATCCACGTAGTGAATATATTGATTAATCAATTAACATTTATCCAAGTACTTTCCGTATAAGATTCTTGTTGTTAGGGTAGGATATGTGGGTTTGATTAGTCGATGTGACCTCTTGATCTAACAATTAGCAGTCTTCCAAGCAGTTTAGGTCGAAGACTATTGTCGTTAGGGTTAAAGTTACAAGCTTGATTAGTCGTTAAAGAGTTTGATTAGTCATTGAACGTTCATCCCAGTACTTTGACTCCAAGATTCTTTCAGTTAGGGTAAGTGTTGTGAGTTTGATCAGTCGTGCTGGAGTCTTTGTAGTATTTTAGGTCAAACAATCTTGTTATTAAGGTTATAGTTGTCATTAGGGTTAGAGTTCTAAGCTTGGTTAGTCGATAACAAGAGTTTGATTAGTCATTGAACGTTCATCCAATTACTTTGACTCCAAGATTCGTCTAGTTAGGGCAAGAGTTGCGAGTTGGATCAGTCGTGCTGACATCTTTGAATTAGTTTAGGTCAAGGAATCTTGTCATTAAGTTAAGAGTTCTTGTTAGGATTAAAGTTGTAAGCTTGGTTAGTTAATAACAACAGTTTGATTAGTCATTGAACGCTCATCCAATTACTTTGACTCCAAGATTCTTTCTGTTAGGGTAAGAACTGTGAGTTTAATTAGTCGTGCTTACATCTTTGAGAGTTACAAGCTTGATTAGCCGATAAATATTTTGATTAGTCGTTGAACGTTCATCCAATTACTTTGACTCCAAGATTCTTTCAGCTAGGGTAAGAGTTGTGAGTTCGATCATTGCTGTTGAAGTCTTTGTAGTAGTTTAGGTCGAAGAATATTGTCGTTAGGGTTAGAGTTATAAGCTTGGTTAGTAGATAACAAGAGTTTTATTATTCAATGTACGTTCATCCAAGTACTTTGAGTCCAAGATTCTTTCAGTTAGGGTAAGAGTTGAGAGTTTGATCAGTCGTGTTGAAGTCTTTGCAGTAGTTTATGTCAAAGAAACTTGTCATTAGGTTGAGAGTTACAAGCTTGATTAGTCGATAAATGATTTTATTAGTCATTGAACATTCATCACACTACTTTGACTCCAATATTCTTTCAGTTAGGTCAACGAATATTGTCATTGAGTTTAGAGTTGTAAGTTGCTTCATTAGCCGGTGAACTGTATTTACATTCGACCAATTACTTTAGGTCAAAAATCATGTAGTATTTTGTTATTCAATGTGTTTAATAAATAGTTGTGCTTTGTGGGAGTTTAGGTCGAAGAATCTTGCCATTGGTCGGTAATATAAACAAAATTTAACTTTTTAGACTTTTGTATGTGATGTATATTAAAGACCACATACATCATTTATTAATTATCGATTTTCAGTTTTTGTATTTTGATGAATTTCGGTTGTTGTATTTTTTAATCTTGAGTTTTATTTCTAAAATTGTGTTAGTTGTCATTAGGGCAAGTGTTGTGACCCCGACTGTGTCAAAACTACACACGACCGTGTAAAAGGACATAGTTAAAACTCAGTAGTGATGAGATTCCAGTGACGACCATCAACACGACCGTGTGATAAAAACGCACGGTCGGGTGTGTTATTTAGTCCAATTCCCACGTGAGTATCAAAGACAGGGCCCACGACCGTGTCGTTATGGCCCACGACCGTGCGTCTTTAACTTACAAAGAAAAAAAAGGTTTTTAACCCAACCATTCGCCCATTACCATTCGTTTACCATCTCCAACTCAGTCTCAACTTCTCAACTTCTCTTAAAAGGGTTATTCCTCCCAAAGTTCTCTACCTCTCCAAATCTTCATGAAAACCACCCAAAAAATTTCAAAAAACAAACAACCAAATCAATCCAATACAAGAACCCATCTTTTATCTTCTCTCACGCACCACCATCATTCAAGTAAGTTATCTACAAACCCTATAATTGTAATTGTAAGGGTTTTTGGGTATGAATTTTGTTCTTGTAAATGTCTATAAATTTGATTCTTAATCTTTGTGTTTGTTAATGGAAAATGAAAATGTATGTGGGAGTGCTATATCTTCATTAGTAGGGTGATTTGGATTTATTTTATTTGGTTTTCAATTACAATTTACCCATAACTCGAATCAAAAGAGAAGGGAATTTTTTGTTGTTGTTACTAATACTGCTTTAATGGAAAATGAATTGTTAATGGGCATGTTGGAGTGGTTTATCTTTATTATTATGTGGTTTTTCAATTAGGATAATAAGGTCTAAGGGTGTGTGTTTTTTTGTAAGGTTTCATGTGGTGGCATTTAAGATTTATGTTTAACAAGTTTCTCCTGTTTGCGACAGAAAATCATAACATTGCCTAATGGCTTCGAAGAGAAAGGAAACTGATGTTGTTGGTAGTTCCAACGACAAGAAGAAGAAGGGTACGCCTAATGAGATTGGAATTATTCTGAGCAACAAATCTGAAAAGACAAGGTACAATAAGCTTTTGAACAGACAAATTCAACTAAATAGGTATCCCAATTCACATGTTTTAGATGCATTAGGTATAGAAGACAACGTCATGACACTAATTGGTAACATAGGCTGGAATGATTTCGTCGGACAAACACACTATACCTATGAAACCTCCACACGTGAATTCTTGAGTACCATATGTTTTGATATGGATAGAGAAAATGTCACAGACCCGAAACACACCGTTTCATTTAGTTTGTGTAACATAGAGTATTGCATGTCACTTCCTGAATTTTGTGACAAAATGGGTTTCGCAAGCACGGGACTCATTCATGTATCTCATAGCGGGGACACTAGGCCTCAAAATTATGACCAAAATGAGTTTTGGTTAAAGATAAGTGGGAGGGACCATTTTGTATCTAAATCTGCCAAGGCTAGTATGATACATAACCCTGTTTTCCGCTATGTACATAGAGTTATGTCCTGCACCATTTTCGGTAGGCCAGAAACGGGAACGGTGAGGAGTGATGAGCTATTCATATTATGGGCTATGATTAACAAATGTCCTGTAAACACTGGCTACTGCCTACTAAACCATTTGGCATATGTCGCGGCTCAACCCAAAGGTAAGATGGTGGCGGGGGGGTTGATTACTTTCATCGCTTGGAAGATGGGGTCGGTTTTTCCGATTGAAGAAAGCTACATTGAGGGGAACTATGCCATAGATCTTGATTTTTGTAAAAATATGCATATGGTTAGGGATCTAGATGGGAAGAGTAAGAATTTTCAATTGTTGATTTCCAAGGAAGCTTCAATTTTATTGCCCAATCCATCTAGAACTGACATCACAAATGTAGAAAATTGGCTTTATTATAACATAGCACCACAGGTACCGTAAGACCAGCCTACCCAAGATGAAGAAATGGGTGATGACCATGAAGAACAACAACCAGTTGGAGGAATGCAAGATGACTCGGATTGGTGTGGAAGGATGGAGGCTAAGGTCGACAAGATCGATGATGAGCTTGTACAACAAAGACAAATGCTTGTTGCAATGATGCAGCACTTCAACATCCAATGTCCTTCATCCGGACCAGTTTAATCATGTTACACCACTTGGATACTTTATTGCTTTGTTTTTGTTTTTTTTTTCATTTTGAAGATGCTCGTTTAAGAGTTGCAACCCTTGTTGGAATATTTTATGCACAATGGATCCAAGTTTAACTTTGTTGTAAAGTGTTTACCTTTAAACTTGTTTGCTAAATATGTTCTAAGTTTGTTCCATCTTTTCTATGAATTTGTACTTGGTTTGTACAATATGATTCAATCTTATGCATAACAAACACTGCATATTTTTTGTTATGTATTTTTACAATACTGCATAACAAACACTTTAATCACGTCTAACCAAACACAACGATGAAATGGCCTTATAATGAGACACCGCGATTTTCGCACGGAGGCGTCGGCACGGTCTACCTTCGATAGATTTTTGAAGTTTCTACCCGGTCAATTTTTTCTAAAAGCAATTATCTCCTTCAAATTAAGCATTCATCACAGGTTGAAGATCAACTTCACCGAGAATTAAGAACAACAAATTGATGGATTGATAACAATGACTTTTGACACAGTCGTGTCTTCTATATGCACGGTCGTGCTTAGTTTTCAGAAAATGGGTGAGAGGGTACCAGTGAAGTTTCGCACGACCATGTACATATGAGACACGACCGTCCATGAAATCAAGGTCAAATTTATTACATTATTTCGATGTTTTGCATGTTCCTAAGTTAATTAAAATCATGTACGGTCTGGACAGAAACGTGCATGATCATGCGTATGTTCGAATGTAAATGATGTATGTTTCCACTGTAGAAACACACGACCGTGCCACATTTGTTCACGACCGTGCTCCTATGTAGTTGTAAAACTATTCAGGTCAGTGAATACAGACACGACCGTGTTAAATCTAAGCACGACCGTGCCTAATTACCGGTGAAAATATAATGTTGGAAAGAATAGGTTTATTTTTAGATTATTGTTGTTTTTAGATTATGTTTTCAAAGTGTTTGAGTTTTTGTAATGTATCTCTATCAAAATTTTATCCTAATTACAGATTAGGTTATGGAAGCATTTGAGAATTTAGCCAAAAGCAAATGGTGAAAATGTGGCCAAAGCAAATTTGAAAATTTGGCCCCAAGGAAAGAGGGAAAATTTGGCCAGAATCAAAGAGGGAATATTTTGCCAATAGCAAATAGGGAACCGAAATTTTTTGGAATTGAATTGACTAAGTACATGAGACAATGTTTTATCCAATGGATAAAACAGTTATGACAGAAAATCAGGTTTGATGTGTACAAATCAGGTTTGATGGATACCTTTGACTGAAAAGGCTGTTTTGGATGGGTACCTTTGACATAGTAAAAGTTGTCTCCCTTATAAGACAAGGAGAAAGGGACAAAGTAGACAAGAACCAGATTTTTTTTATTCTTTCTTTTTTCCTAATATTTTTGACATATTTTGGTTGGTTAGACCATACAATTAGCATTTATCATTTGTTGGTGGGATAGTAATTACTAACTTTTAATATACAGACCAATGATTTTTTTAAAAAGTGTATATATAGAAGCACAATCTCACAGAATTTTTAGTCTAAGTCTGATAAAATGAATTTACAGAACTTAATTGAATGGTATAATAATATTTTACATTCATTTTTAGAAAAAAAAAAATTAACGTTCTTATCATATATTGGGCCAAAGGTTTGATGAAGCTAATGGCAATAAAGAAGAAAAATTGGAATGTAATTCTTATAACAGGATGTGCTCATCAACATCAAGAAAAGGTATGAAAACTAAATGTATTTGTAACTTATGCAATTCACTACTTCTGTTGGTTTTTTTATTATTTTTGATGATTTAGTTAAATGTTTGATCACAAATCATGTATATGAATTCGCCATCTAAATTTATTTAAATGTACTTAACAAAACATCATTTAATTATTTAAAACATGAAACAAAGAAAATATCATAATATAACAATGATTAAACGATTACATGAAGTTCACATTACTTATGCTAAAATTTATATAAAAAGACGATACATTAAGTAGGATAGCATTAATCGGTGGAATACACTAGTTGGATAATAGAGTTGTAACATGTAAATACAATGGGTCCAATGTGTTTGTCCTCCAACGAAACATGACTTCAACATCAGAGTCGGTTTCAAGATACTTGATATCGTAGATTAATTTCCAGTCGTTATGGACAGTCTCCAACGAGTAGTATGGCGTTATATAGCAAATTTTGTTCACCTTACGATTTGGTTCATGATACCTCATGAAATAATCGTTGAAATAGCGAAATAGTTCTGATAGCGTCTCGACTGGAACCAAATACCAAGCGTCAAAGACTTCAGCAATATGATCCAATTTGACGTTGCACTTTACAGCTGCAGGCGCTGATGGCTGCGTTGACATGTTGTAAACAAATATTTAGTAAGTTAGGATGGGAGTAAATATGAAAGTGTGTGAGCTATTGAGAGATGAGGGTATGTATATATAGGGAACAAGTAATAATATTTAACACAATTTTATTAAATTAAAATTTGGAAAATGGAACTTTATTGTGACTATATCTACCTACGTGGGCCCACCAGGTAGACTTTTTAGCCAATGAGACATGGTGTAATGTTTGTTATACATATGAGAATAAAAAATGTCAACCTAGTATATGTTGGCCAATGAGAATGACACAAGTTATGTAGCCTTTTAGAAGGTTAAAAAATCTGTCATCTTTTTTATCATTTAGGGCATTGCACAGATTTCTGTGTTTGTACAAGCAAAGTTATTCTTTAATCCCTATCCATTCTGTCAATATCATTGACATATCAGAAAACCTTAGAGAAACAAAAAATTTGAAGACAATGGCTGAAGTAAATGATATCCATCCTGAAGAACTTCAAACTGCTCCTCCATTAAGGTAACTGTACAATAAACTTTTATTGAATAATTTTGTGTGTTGATAATGCTCATACAAAGTTGCCATAAGAAAACTTTTTTTGTGTTGAAGATGTATGTTGTTATTAAAACTTATAAAATATAAACAAGTAGACTTGGAAACAAATATCTAACACCTCATAACAGGGAAAAGGGTTTAGAAATTTTATTTTTCGTAGGTTAACAATATGTGTTTGTATTCTTCTTTTTCATGATGTATTATTCGATTTTGTTAAAAGTTATAAAAGAAAAATAAGTTATTAGTGGAAATATCTAAAACCTCACACAAAGGGTTTACCCATTTTTTATTGGTCTTATTTTATCATTATGTGTTTTGATTCCAGTGCTTAATGATGTATTACATGATGTTATTAAGAAAAATTCTTAAATCTAAGCAAAGTTTTAATTTTTTGGACTTGCTACATTTGCACGGTCGTGCGTATTGTCTGCACGACCGTGCCTAAACTTACTAGAATGGTTGTCTAATAATGTTGTTTTACGCACACGGTCGTGCTCATTAATAATGACACGGTCGTGCGTGACATACTGTGTTTTGCTTTTTTGGAAAAAAATATCCAGCGATGTCGCAAATGTTCTTGTCTTTACTATTGGTTATGTTGTGTACGAAGTGCACGGTCGTGCGTATTGTCTGCACGACCGTGCCTAAACTTACTGGAATGGTAGTCTAATAATGTTGTTTTACGCACACGGTCGTGCTCATGAATGGCACGGTCGTGCGTGACATACTATGTTTTGCTTTTGTGGAAAAAAATATCCAGCGATGTCGCAAATGTTCTTGTCTTGGCTATTGGTTATTATGTTTCCGAAGTACATGTTAATAATATGGTTTTTTGAACATCGTAACCACACATTCGAAAACTTAATATTGTGTAGAAATATGACAATGGATGTCGAAGATGACTGTGATTTATCTGCTGCGAATAAGGATTTGCCTACACCTACTCCAAAAGGATTTACTCTCGAAGATGTGATGGACGAGATTAAAGGCTTGAAACTAATGGTGTATGAAGTGGCTAATAAACAAAATACTGTTGAAAAGGTATACCTCTTTTTCTTGAAGTATGCTACTATTTCGGCAATGTTGCTAGGTATTAAATATTTTTATTGTATAACAGAGAATTATGGATGAGGTGGTAGGATTAAGGGGTTCCATCTTTGCCATTCAAGCGATTGTTGAAGCTCTGGAAGTGCTTGCAGTTTCACAAGGCAAAGATACTTCCACTAACTGTGAAAAGCAACCAAGTCATGACCCAGACTTGCTTATGGAACAAGAACGTTTCGAGAAGGAACTTGCCGACATGGATTGGAGTTCTAAATATGGAAATGACGATGATTACTTTGGCGTGGGAAGGTTTGGCTGTAGCAGCAGCGTTTTTGCTGGGGTGGAAAGTATTGCGGATCAAAGTGCTGACGTAAGTGTGTTGCAGAGGAATGTTTCAAAAACCATTGAGAGACCATTCGTTCCAGATTACTGGTTGAAGGAAGAGACACATGGTAGGAGCAATAAGACTGAGAACCAAACTTTGCTGATTAGTCGTAGCGACTTCAAAAGACACACGCGAAATAGTCAAACAAATACAGCATTCTCTGGAGACGGTGTAAATAAGAAATTGTTTATAGAAACCCCTTCACCAACTCCAACACCAAGTCGTTTGTTGAAAACAAGTACCAAAGTGTCTCAAACCGGAAAGAAGGTGACGGTAAGACAGGAGGAAGCTACACCAAAAAGAACAAGGAAGTCGGTCGGGGAAACATCAAATGTAAAAAATTACTATTATTATTAAACTTATGTTTATGTTAAACATGTAATATGATAACGATGTACGTAGCTAACATGCATATAACAAGCAGTTTTTTTTTTTTAATAACATTTCAGGGCAAGGAAATAGCTGAACCAACTTCAATAGAGAAGAAAAGAGTAATTGTTAGAGATGCACAAGTGTGCACCTATCTTTTTAATCATTCATCAGATGGAAATTTGAGAAACGAGATACTTGTCTGGACAATGGGTCTGACGGCATCAAGAGCTCAACTTAAATGCCTGATGCCCGGCGAACCCATAAACGAAGTGGTATGAACCCGATTGAACTTTAAATTGACTTAAATTGATTATGGTGACATTAACTACTTTTATTAAATTTATATTTGAAGGCAATTGCATTGGCAGCTGGAAGGATTACACGTAACCAAGTTGATAGCCAATCTGTGTGGACATTCCCCCCTTCTTTTGCGGTAAACTAACATATCTATAGTTAAATTTTCAAATTTTTACAAGTTATGTCATCACATAAGTACTGATACAATAGACTGGATTTTATTTTGTTTACAATTAGTTGGACTTGGAGGACAGACTGAGCGTGAAAGAAATAAGAGAAAAGTACAAGGATTGGATGACTCCTTTCCCAAATTTGAAGTTTGTAAGTCTACAACACAATATTGGATTATTATGCATATATTGGGTGGGCAAGGTCAATCATTTTAAAACGAAATCCATTATAATTCTAACTTCATTGCATCCTATTATTGTACAGATATACATTCCATTGAGGGTTGCCGAAGATTATCAATGGTACCTGATGGTTGTAGATGTTGAAGAAGGAGCAAATGTTCATGAAACAAGGCATGATTGATAAAGCAGAAAATGGAAAAACTTTCTTTACCTCACTTTCTAAGGGGATAGGAAGAATTGCAAATTTTAGCAATCAAGGTGGAGAAAAGCGCCAAAAAGCAAGTAGGAAGTCTCGGGGAACAGAGGGGAAAAATGGCAGGAGTAGGAGATATTCTCTCTCATAGGTATTGCTCTTCTTAGTTAGAAGCTTTTACAGCAACTGCTATTATTTCTACCTTTTCAGGTGACCATCACAATGTGTAAATGAGTTGGTCAAATGTTTCTCTTCATCTTTGGTCCTTAGTTTCGCAATTGAACTTGAATGTTACCACTCTTCATAGTCCCTGCAATCTAAGACGATTCCAGATGACACAGAGACACTGCTTGTTGCAATGGCTACCAACAGGAAGCATCATTAAACACTACATTACAAGATGTGGAGAATGGCCTAGTCGCAGAGGCATAACACCTCCATTCCTTTCTGTTGGCGTCCTCAAAATGATACGATGTATTTGTCAAACTTGCTCCTTAGGTTGCTAGGAAAGGAAAAATGTAATATGCAACAAAATACTCAGAAATGACTCGTCGTGTATTTAAATTTCCTTAACTTCCCATACAGCAATACAAATCCTAGTTTGAGTTGCGGAAGCGAAATAATGTGATCAGTAATTATCTTAGACCATTCTGCCAAAAATCTCATTGGCACATAATCGGCATGCAACATGCTTCACAAATCTGTTTGGTAATATTGGGGCATGTTTTATCTCAGGAAAATAAAATGCATAGACATGTTAAGACATAGTACCCTACATAGTAGCAGAATTCTTGAGGTGTGAACATTTTTCTTTGCCAATGCAAAGAAATAGATCTTTATTACGATTTCAGTATTCAATTTGTTTTCGAAATGTTGTGTTTCATGTTTTTCAATTTTCTGATTTTTCTTTCATAATAAATACTGTCATACCCCAATTTTTGACCCAAACTGTCACTGACACATGTCGTTGGGCCCTACGTTCGTACGCAGTTTAATCTGATCGATCTCTGACGTTTTCAGTGAAAAATTCGGCAGAGAGGTATTTTAAAATACCTCATATTGAATTCCGAGTCGGGCCCTCTTCTCTCTTTATTTTAATTTTATTCATTTTTAATTTCCATCTTTTATTTTTATTTTTAATTAGCTGTAATTTTATTTTTACTCTTTTAATTTCTTTATCATTTTTTTTTTCTAAGAACCTTATTCTTTTTTTAGTCTTTATCCTTTTTGTTTATTTTTGTCCAAAAGTGGTCCAAGTTCAAGGAGAAACCGCTGTTACGCGCTCCTCCCATCCGATCCAACCTTCTCAGCCTCATCCACAACATGAGTTCAGGAACAAGCTTTCCCATCTCAATCCAAAATGCAGATTTTCTGCAACAAACACTTGGCCAAAGTCCCAATCCTTCCCTATAAATACCTGCAAAACAGACAGAAAAAGGACGAAAATTTGCACAGCATAAATCAGCAAAGCAGCCAGAACCACCGTTCTCCCATCGGAGAAGAAGAAGAAATGTTAGAGAGAGGAGAGAGCATAGGGAGTAAGAAAGAGAAGAGAGAGAAATGCATGTTAGGAATGAAAGAATTGGGTCTCACACCCCTTTTATATGCTCTTTTTTAAACCGGTTCGGTTCACCTGGAACCGACCCAGGGTTCGAACC
>Ga0315914_1007209_pt1 | contig 15480 bp, 7 predicted proteins | sample MpolenodulesMG_FD_203920 | JGI IMG/M metagenome (GOLD analysis project Ga0315914, IMG submission 203920) | Medicago polymorpha root nodule microbial communities from Los Angeles, California, United States - elongated nodules | ecosystem: Host-associated > Plants > Roots > Nodule | place: USA... | reverse complement strand
GCTTGATTTTCCTTTACTATTTGAAATTCACTATGTTTTGTTTGAATGAACGATGATGAACCAATGAGGCTTTTAGATTTTTTGTTTGAAATTCACAAGAGAAAATAGAAGATGCACGACAGTGTAAAGTAGTTTTACACTGACATCTAATGAGCATATTGTATTATGCAAAATCACAAGATATTTTGAGATTAGGGCCCTGTTTGGATAAACAGCTTATTTGTAGCTTATATAGCACAAGCACTTATTATGATAAGCTCTTATGCATAAGCTATTTCTATACAAAATGTAAAATAAGGTTAAATTGTTTTGGTATATGTTATAAGTTGTTTTCATAAGCTATCTTGGAGAACTTATGAAAAAAAAAGCTGACAAAAGCTTATGAAAAATGTCATAAGCTGTGTTTATAAATTATCCCAAACAGTCTCACAAAGCTTATTTAAGTAGATAAGCCCTGATAAGCAAATCAAAACAGGCCCTAGTTGTATGACATGACAGATTGATGGTTTCTTATTGGATGACAGTGTAAAACTATTTTACAATGTCAGTGCATCCCCACTAGATTCTAAATTCAATGTAATTAGGCTTGCAGTTTAGTTAAATTTTATTTCATATTTTCTAAGCTATAATGTCAATATTGGTGCTGTGAAGGAAAAATCTGATGGAGAGAAATGGGAGCATGACAAGGGATGTTGAGAGAAAAACGACTCGTGTCTTGTTTTGTGGAACTCAGTTTCCAGGTTCTCATCTATATACAACAGAGTATTTGCAGAATCATTCATCTATCAAGGTACATCTCTGTTAGGGTAATGTATATATTCCAACTTTTGTTCACCCTTTTCATTTTGATATTTTCTCTGCTTTTTCTTGTGTCGATGTTTTAACTTTTAAGTTGCCTGGAAGTAAGAAAGATAGATAAAAACCACATGTTTAATTTTATCACTATTTCAACAATAATGATGAATGGTATTATAATTGTCTTTTGCATTTTTAGTCTAGTTTGGTTGTTTATATGAGATCATCCTCTAACGAAGTGGATGGTCTCGAGTGATTAATGAGCATCAGTTAAGGCCGAATCGATTGGGAATACCCAAATTTGATTCCTGGCTGGAACAATCCTTAGTCAGACTTTACTTTCCTTCAAGTCGAACTTCAGATCACCAAGGCCTTGTGAACCGAAGAGTTAAAACCAACGAAATTATGGAATCATCCTCATAGTTATTAGGTTATTTCAAGCTTAAATATAGCCGAGATTTGATGAATAGAAACATAGTTTGTTACGTTAAGTGGCTTCCTATTTGACTTATAGTAAATTAGATTACCCCACACCGTAGAGTTATGAAAAAAGAAGGATGTGTTTCTTGAACCAGAGGAAATCCAATTCCTATTTTGACAATATATTTGAATAAAGTTCCATGAGTGTACTATTCAATTTGGTTAACATATTACCTTGACTCTGAATTAAGCTTCTTCGGTGCTTTCCTTTGAACTGCTTTATGACGGATGAGATGCCGATCTGACAATCACTGGAACTGGTATGATGGAATGAGTTGGTTATCTTTAGGACGTAGGAAACAATGTGTCAGTAGTAGTTATCTTTAGGACGTAATAAGTGGTAGACTTATGTATACTGGTATCTAATATCTATCATATGTTCATTTTAGTGCTATCGTTATTCAGTCCTATTTCCTTAATTTAAATTGGTATCTATCATGGGTCTTGTGGTTTTACACTATCCATTTTATATGTACTTGCTACTCTTGTCAATGCAGTTTCTTGTAGTTTAAGCTGATACATAATTTGTCTATTGCATTTGTAGGTTGATGTTCTCCCTTTGGAAGAAATTCCCAAGGCTATTGCCAACTATCATGTTTGCGTAGTAAAAATGATGAAGCTAGATTCAAACATAATTTCTCGTGCAGTTCAGATGAAGCTTATAATGCAGTATGGTGTTGGGCTGGAAGGTACCGTGATTATTGTCAGTCGAGCTTTATTGATGGATTTCAGAAAGTTTCATTTTTTCGTCTGATTATTTATTAATTTTCCTCTTAGGTGTTGATATCGATGCTGCAACAAAGCATGGAATCAAAGTTGCTAGGATCCCCAGTGGTGCTACTGGAAATTCAACTGCATGTGCTGAAATGGCCATATATCTAATGTTGGGTCTTCTCCGTAAGCAAGTATAGTATCTTCAATCTAGAAATAAAAAATGTCCATTATTTCTAAATGAGATTGCACGATGAAAATAACTATTTGTCCACATTTTTATTGACAAATATTTGAAAGCAAGGGGGATATAATTGAGAAGAAAATACTTAGCCTGGTGATGTATAAGAATGTGTTTCAGTTACGCTATCCTGATGGAGATGACTCAATTGTTTTGCGACAGAATACTGTAATTTATAGTATCATCAATCTAAGCTGCTAGAAACTTTTTTAAAGGGGCACAAGAGATATGCCATAATCTGCATGACAAAACCAGGAGCACTGAACAAATCAAATGTCAAAAAGAAACGAACCAATTGTAGAAACCATGTTCAGTTTTAAAGGCGGTCTTTCTCTTATCGCCAATACAATTTTCTGGTAACCACCTCGCAGGTCAACTAAAAGAAACTGGATCCTCTAACATGTCCTCATGTTTGGGTATGGGAAAGCCGTAATTGCATTGCCATAAGCTTGGGTTGAGTAATTTGTGTCTTCATCTAAACTTTGTTGACATAGTGAATTTTTGTTTATTAAACTAAACTAAACCCTGTATCTTTTTCTCTTCTCGCCATTCTCCTTTTGTGCACCTGGTTACAACAACATTTCCCTTTTGTGCACCTGGACACAAAAAATCTGTCATGCATCAATTTTGTGTTTGAGTTTCAACTTGCTTAGTATATGTACTATATAAATTTTTATATCAAAATATCTGAGTTTAATTTATGAAATATCATATTCGTATGTGCAGAATGAAATGCAGATTTCCATACAGCAAAGGAAGCTTGGAGAGCCTATCGGTGATACTTTATTTGGGAAAACGGTGAGTATATTCATTCTGCATCTCATACTACTTTCTGTTATTGTTTTATATTCCATGGGACATTGCTTTTGATGATGGTTAGTTGCATACATTGATTAAAATGGATATCAACATATTCTACCGAAATAAAATCTATATTCCTACCTTAAAAAGGAGCGTGAAGTGGGTAGATGATCCAGGCAATAATTTTTGTAGGTGTCTGATGGACTTTGGTAATATTATGAATAACATATACTAAATATATATAGATAGTTTACTTTTGGGATATCCCGTTTCATGAAAATTGTTTAAATTAGGTTTTTTTTTTTTGTTAAACAATGTTTTGTGAAACAAATTATTGTAGCAATGTACTATTCATGTGCTTCTAGGCTGTGTCTGGAGAGGCTCTGAAATTCATGTAAGGAGATCTAAAATTTAGTTTAACATGTAACTTGTTCCTAGGAATCTCCTCTGAGCATTGCTTTAATTTTGATATTTTTTTTATCAAGGCTTGAATTTTAACATTAATTTCAACAGTTATCTCTAATAATAACAAGCAATTAGGGATGCTACACATGAGTAGGGGGCGATACAATTATGGTTAGTTGGGTTGTAAATAGGTCGAGTCAAACAAAACATTTGAAGGTATGATTGTGACTTGTATTCCCATATTTATATTTACTGAAATAGATCGGCTTGTTGGGTGTAAACGTTTTTTTAGACAATGTAAAGTCATGTATTTTTATCTACTTGACCTAGTTGATTCAGTAACTAAGATCGGCTCAAGCTAGGTCTGATGTAGGCTAGGCCATAGGCTCCAATGACCGGCCTAACCTGTTCCGTTGAAACAATCGTTAAAGATCATATTTTCTCTTTTTTACATTTGTTTCTTCCCTCATGTGGTGCAACTTTTACATCGTAGTATTTGCAAAAACTAAAACAGTGGAAAACTAATTTTTTTTCATGATAATGTAGATATTCATTTTGGGCTTCGGGAACATTGGAATTGATTTAGCACGGCGATTGAAACCATTTGGTGTAAAAGTTATTGCTACAAAACGGAGTTGGGCTTCATATGCACAAAACACTAACGAATTAAATAGAAGTATTTTCCTTCCCTGTTCTCGTGGATTACTACTCTTTATTAAGACTAGTTTGTTCTTCTATTTCTTAACGTATTCTATATTATTTGTTGAAGATGATGTTGATGATCTTGTTGATGTGAAGGGTAGTCATGAAGATATATATGACTTCGCGACAAAAGCTGACATTGTTGCTTGCTGCTTAAATTTAAACAGTGAAACGGTTGAACTTTTTCCAATCCTTTATTTATTTGTTTTTTGTGAAGTTCCAAGCTTCTACTTCTGTTATTTCTAGCTTGTTTGCTTGTACATTTGTCTTTTCATTATAATTTTCTTTTGCTTTTGCTTGTGCTTGAAAGCTTCAATAACATTAACAAAGCATAGTATGCTAGAATTTTTGGCATGCATACTTATTGACTTGGATATGATGTTTTTTCAGGCTGGTATTGTCAACAATAACTTCATTTCTTCCATGAAAAAGGTTTGTACCATACGAGATTAACCCCTCAAATTTAGTTATTTCACTCTTTAGGGCAGATAACCTCATAATGTATGTACAGGATGATAGGAACTGTGTCTATGCCTTTATTCTTTGGTGTGTGCGCAGATATGATACTTGATCAAGATATGATTGCAGAAGTAAATAGCTAAAAGTTTATTTTGCTTTAAATAGTTGTAAGTTATGAATTCCTTTATTTCAGGGTGCCCTTCTGGTGAATGTTGCTAGAGGTCCTCTTTTAGACTACGTGGCTGTGGTCAAAAACCTTGAATCCGGACATTTAGGAGGGCTAGGCACTGATGTTGCATGGACGGAGCCATTTGATCCTGATGATCAGATATTGAAATTTAAGAACGTTATCACGACTCCTCATATCGCAGGCGTTACAGAACACTCCTATAGATCCATGGCTAAGGTTTGTGTGGCTGTTTCATATTCCACTTATTCCAGAATTATATGGATCTGTAAAATCTAGATATTTTTTCTTATGCTTATAGTGCTTTTGTACTTTAACTTTTCGAAATCATATTTTACTATTGATTTTGATTTTTTGATAAAAATAAAAGCGCAAAACTACTGTGAAATCTGATACTTTTCTTGCCTGTTGTTTTACTATAGGTTGTTGGTGATGTGGTTCTTCAACTTCATGCTGGAAATCCTTTGACAGGAATTGAGTTAGTCAATTGAATTGGTGCAAAAAGTTCATAAAGTTGCTGTACTTTTTTGATAGTTTATGATCATTTTCAAGGGTGTAGAAATACTTCTAACATTATTTATAAAATTGAGGCCAGGCAATGGTTGTTGTGTATTGAGCATTTTGATTCTATAGTTCGCGAAAACCAAATAAGGCGAATGATTTTTGTCTCAATATTACCTGTTATTTAGCTAAGTTTACTCTCAGAAAACCAAATTGAGATGAGGTCCCTCTGGTTTTCTAGAAAACCACATGTTCTGAAAGTTTACTTGTGTTTTTTAGATATGTACAAACACATCTAAAGTTGTGTGAAGGTGGGAAAAGTTTCTCCCTTCCTATCCAAAACACCTCAAAAGGAAAACAAATTAACTTTAATTTGGATGAGTAATTAAACATGCATTAAAAACCTAAAGAATTGCCAGATGTAATGAAAATGGCTTGAAGACATACTTTTTCGTCTTAAGAGGAAGGCTAGGGTCACATCCTCTAACACACACCTTTGGGCACACTCTCATCTATTGGAGCCACATCCTAAGAGTGAGTTAGAGTCATGTGACCCTAGCGTTCCTCTTCATTTTAATATATGTAACATATTAAGTCGGGAAATGGTTGACTGATAAGAGTCAGGTGACTACCTCTAGTCATAAACTAAGAAAACTTTAGGATTGTTTCAATTACTATTTATATTTAGCAGAATTAGGTTCCATTTAAATTTGAAAATATCTTTTCAAACCATTTATCCCTCATGTCGAAATCTAGGGGTGACGAATTATCTTTTTAACAAAAACTTTAACTCAATATAATTCGTTAAATGATATTTTTGCTTGCCTCGTATCAGTGCGGATGTCACCTAGATGGGCATTTAACAGATTTTGAGATATTAAAAAGGCATTTTTATTAAAAATTATTATCATCTTCATGCTAATCACATATAATTTCTCGCCTTTTATATAACATCATGCTTAATGTAATGCTATCTCTGGTCTCTATTATAATATAAAGTACACTTTTTATGTTCATTCAGTAAATAAAAGTATCTAGTTCTTAATATGGATAAAGTACATCATTTACCGAATAAATCTAAAAAATAAACTCTCTTATAATAGAGATCGGAATAGTAATAAAAAACTATAATAAAAAGTTTACTCTAGTTTAAACTAAGTAAAGAGTTTCACGTATATATCATACATTATGAAAAAAATTTGTTGAGAAGTCTATGTTGTACGCATTCAATATTTCCTCATTCGTAATATGAATCATTAAGAGTTGTTTATCACAAGTAACCAACCTTATGTGTGAGGAAGATGTTACAACAGGAATACTTTTCAATTTTATTCGCTTTTGGTTTGTAGTGAGATTTGACAATAGAAAAATATAAAGTGTTCTGCTGAGTTGACAAAATGTATGATTGTTAGATATTTTAAATTGTGACCCTTTTAAAATTTAGTCTTGTAACTTACAAAACTTGTATACTCCTAAAATCCTTGGTAGATACTTTAGACAATTAATTTAATAAGAATTATATTGTGGTTGATAATATACTGATAAATATTAGACAATTAAATTAATAAGGACGGTATCATTTATAATCATAAATTTTAGTTAATTATATTAATATGGCCCATTAATCATAATTAGTTACACAACCCTAATAAATCAAATGCATGCTTCAAAATGCCATTGAACTCGTGAGAGGCATCGGGTTCACATCAAATTAGGTTTACAGCGTGCTTACAACTTACAAGGTATTCCCCCCTCTTCTTTCTATATGTTTGTTATTAGGTTACATTTCTTGATTCTTAAAAAACAAAAACTTTACACACAATTTGGCAGACTAATATTTCTATGTTTTATTTAATAGTTAGTTTTTTCTCTATTCAATTTAATTTCTCAGACAACAATGGTGAGACGCAAGATGCAACTTAAGAACGACAACAAAAATGAAGAGGACTTTATCAGTGATTTATCTGACTGCGTTCTCCTTCACATACTCTCCTTTTTAAACGCCAAAGAGGCCGTTCAAACTTGTATTTTATCCGAAAGATGGATCAATCTCTGGAAGGCTCTTCCCATCCTTACACTAAGTTCTTCAAACTTTAGAAGCTGCACAAGTTTCAAACAATTCCTGTCTCAGATTTTCTTTCTTCGCGATCACTCAACAGCTATCCATACTCTCTGTTTGGAGTTGGAGTACAATCATTTTATGGGGATTAGCCTATACCAAAAGATCATAGAATATGGTGTTTTACACAATGTCCAACAGCTTCGAATCAATTATGCTATTATTCAACACCTTCCACCATGCTTCTTTTCATCTCATACTTTAACATCCCTTCATCTTTCTACTTATTTTTCATTTCAGTCTGGCTCGACACAAATATTTCCAAATTCTCTCAATTTCCCAGCATTAACCACTTTGTCTCTAAAGCACCTTGCATTTCGTTGCAGCACAAGTGATGAGGATGGTTGCGTCAACCCCTTTTCCACGTTTAACTTGTTGAATACTTTGATTATTGACCGCTGTGTACTTCTGGATGCAAAAAACCTTCGCATTTCAAGTACCAAGCTTGACAATTTAACTATATGTATGTATGATAATGATCCTAGGAACAATTTCAGAACCTCTTTCGGCATTGAGTTATATGCTCCAACTGTTCATACCTTTGATTATAGTGGTGAAGAATATATTCCAAAACTTGTTGGGAGCAAGAGCTTTCTCTCTTTTATCAAACATGTAAATATTCTTTTATTGTGTTTTTACGAATTATGAAACCATCAACTCTATTCAGCTGGCTGGTTGAACTTTCTAATATCGAATCATTGACTATCAATTTCCATTACCTTACGGTAGTTTATATTTTAACATTAATGCTGCTTTTTAGACTGTATTTATAAGTTTTATAAAAATTATGACTTGCAACTGATCCTAATACTTCTTGTTTGTTTGCTTATAGGATCTTTTCTTATTTCCTTATTTATTGAAGGTTAAGCTCCCTTCATTGTTGTGTAACTTGAAGTCACTGAAAATAAAAGTGTTCGAACCTTCAAGAATACCTTCCGAAACAGTAGACTTTTTGCTTCAAAACTCACCCTCGGCAAAGGTTGACTTCATCAAGCCATTATATGGTTAAAGGTGCATCCAACAACTTTTTAAAGATAGATTGTTTCGTTTAGTTATTTCAATGGATAAACTAAAAAACTCTTATTTAGAGAAACAAATGTGTAGTGTATGCATTTTGATGTGTGCATCTTGAATCACACGTACTAGTTATATTCACCTATGAAGCACGGATACCTCTAGGACTAGGCATGTCGCGGTCTCCGGCACATGTCGGTGTTCGACACTCCTCTGACACTCGTACGACATGTGTCGGACAACTAAGACTAGTGTCCTAAATAAAATTGTTTTTTTCTTTACTTCGACACTCGTAGACTAGTGTCTGACACCTATATAACACTCATGAATCGTGTCGGACAACTCAGACAAAAGAGTTACATATGTGTTGAGAAACTTTAACCAATTAAGGGGTTATAGAAATTAAAGTTGATTACAATGTTTTTAGCTTTTTTGATAGTATATGAATAAATAAAGGTCAAATACTATGGTATCTTGTTTTAGAACTTTTTTAGTTGAAATAAGCTGCTAAAGATAAATTATTATGTATGTGTTTTGATTTTCATTTTAGGTCGTCTATAAATAAATTAATATATATGTAGCGGTGATGGTGTCTTATATTTTTTACTTTAGCGGTGTCGACGTGTTCGTGTTAATGTCGTATTAGGTGTCCGTGTCAAAATCCGTGCTTCATAGATATTCACAGCTGATATAAACTTTAGTTGCTTGTACATTTTCAATCTTTCGACAAGAAAGATTTAATCTTTTTACTTAGATCTGGTTTAATTCATACTACCTATACATCATGATAATTTTTATATTTGTTTGTGTAAATTAAATTTAATTGGCTTCATATGATATAATGAGAATGGTCTAGAAAAGGATTAGAACTAAGAAAACTAATACCTATATATATGTTGAGAAAACTTAAAAACTAGAATGTGCATAACGGTAATGAAATTGATTTTCCATGCTTATGTATGCATCTTCAGTAACACGAAAAGGGATTAATGCACAAAATAAATCGTATGTGCTTAAATTTTCCCAATGTAATACAGACATTGCATTTTAATAATTGACTTACTTATGACATGTTCATAAGCTCTTTAAGATAGTATATGAAAAAAAGAGCAAAATTATTGTGAAATCAAAAGTACTTCTAAATTTTTTAAATCATATTTTACTATTGATTTTGACTTTTTGATAAAAAAAAAAGAGCAAAACTACTGTTAAATCTGATGCTTTTCTTCCCTGTTATTTTACCATAGGTTGTTGGTGATGTGGTTCTTCAACTTCAAGCTGTGCGTCCTTTGACAGGGATTGAATTAGTCCTTTGAGTTATTGCAAAAACTATTTTGATAGTTTATTATCATTTTCAATGGTGCAAAACACTTTTAACATTATACATAAAATTGAGATCAGACAATGGTTTTGTATTGAGCATTTTAATTTGTTCTATATCGAAAGCGTGCCCAATGCCCGACATTCACATCGCACGACACAAAATATCATTCAGTTAATTCATTTTCTTAAATTATTATCAGTTTTGATGTGCCAATGTCTTGTCCAGTATCTACGTTAGTGCTTCATAGATTGTAGTGAATGTTTGTCAAAATATAAAGTTGTGTTGAGGGTGGAAAAAATCACTGTTAATACTGGATATATACATAAGTTTATTGTAAATTATTGTTAAATCAGAGGTCACCTATAATCTAAATTTGAATTCTATAAAAATATATAAGAAGGCATGCCATTGTGATATTTAATTTAAATTAGAGGTTTTTTCTATCCGAAGTAATCCTATTTGTCACGTTATGAGAGTCTAATCTCTTTCATTTGACTCAATCCTTGTTGGTCCTATAACATTTGATTTGATTCATTAAGAATTAACTGAAACATTTGAAAAAATAAATTATGAAACTTTAACCAAAATAGCAGATTCACTTATTTGTTAATGTTAGTCTTGAAATTACTCAAAAAGAATAATGTTGGTCCAAAAAGTTGGTTTACGGTTTATGTCCAAAACGAGTGATGAGTGATTCAACATGTATTAAAAACCTAAACAATTGTTAGATGCGACGAAAATGACTTGAAAACATATATTTTGTCATCCTTGAGGGTAAATAGTTATTTTATTCTTGAATGTGTAACGAGTAGCACAATATTCCATAAATGTAGCGAAATTACAATGTGGTTATAGTTGTAACTTCTAGATGAAATGCAGACCCAAAAAAAGTAACCATACGAATCTAAATGAAATGCATAACCAAAAAAGAAATGTTAAATGAAAGAATTGTTCAATTGTTTTCCGATACTAGCGTGCGTTACAAATGTATCTAAAGACCTCCTAATTTTTTTTAAGCAACAAAGGATACCATAATAGAGAAAGGAATCAACTAATTTTTCATCTCAATACTCTAAGATTGAAACCGTAAACCATGATAAGTTTTCTCAATCTAGTCAAATCTTTGACAAACAAAAGGGAAAACAAGGTCCAAACACAAAAATCACAAGCTACACTGTGTACAATAACATGTTACTCAACTAGGGTCTTTCTGTAGGAGGTTGAAGTCTATCATGCCTAATGTAATCAGGAAGTTCATTGTCATTCCCAAAACACACTATGCATTCTCTGGATGAAAGATTGATGACATGCAAAGAGTTGCTTTCATAACCCCATCTTCTTGGGTTACTCAATGCATAAAAATATTCTCCTGAAGCATAAAATAATGCAATATCGCCTAAAGAATTAAGCAAGACATGGTAAGCAAAATAACAATAGCTGACTTTAAAGGTTGATGTACAAATTTCCATCTTTTTTCTTGTAAATGGATTTATTAGGAGAATTGAATTATTGGCCGTTGTCATGATGAAATATCCGCTAGAACATTCTGAATAGGCTAATTGCTTGAAGTGGTCGATCACCTTTGAGTGATAAATTTTGTGGTTAGTTGTTGATGATGGAAAAAAAATTCTTACCATGGTAAGACTTTTGAACAAGTAATGGTTCTTGGGATGCTAAGAAATTTCTCCAATAAAGTTTATGAAATTCTCTCAAATTCTTGCACACACAAGCAAATTAGAAGATGTCATCAAAATCAAGCTCTCTGAAAATGATATCAATTAAATTCCAAGGAACTTCACAGTTCTTCATTTCTTTCCCTTTGTATCATAACAATGACAATGTCAGATGATTTATAAACATATTCATATGCTTTAAACATGTGAGGAGATAAAGAAAGATATATTTCCCCAAATAAAAATAAAGACCAACATCGAATACAATCATGTAACTTATTTATTTAATTTTTTTTCCCATTGAGATCATTGAAACAATGGATATTTATTTTCATTCTCACATGGAAATTAACATAGATACTATCAATGAGCTTCCAAAGCTCTAGAACTTTGAAATATATGGATCCAAGAGCTGATTATGTAAAAACACATAGAAATATGCCTTATGCTGTAATTGCTTGATTTAGGGGATGCCAGAGAGAGGCAAAAACTGAGATGGACCTCAGACACCACCTTATTAATAATTGTGTTGATGGAAGCGCACTGATTGTTGAAATTTCAATTGTTTCTTTCCAACCATAAGCTCCATAAAATATGGGTGATGGCTGAAAGTAATATATGTTTCACCAAGTAATAAGCCAATGCCAAATCTGCCTAGCAAAGGAGCACTGAAGAAGGAGGTGATTTGAAGTTTCAGCTGCTTGCCTGCAAACATATTGATACAATATAGCAACCCCGTTTTCTCAAGTTATCATCAGTAGGGAGTCTATTGTGTAAAAATCTCCACACAATGAAAGATCTGGAGGGAGGAATAAAAGCAGTCCAAATCTGCTTCCCCCAGCTATATACCGGGCAGAATCATCCAAGAAAGAAAGAGCGAGCTTATTAGTAAGAGAACCATCAACAGCAGTGTTCCAGTTCAATTTATCAGGGATGTTATCTAAGGGAAGATTGATTTGAAGGATGTTGTCAACAGTGTGCCTATCCTTGTTATGAAAATAGGAAAATAAAGTCCTTGACCTTCATGTTAAGAGAAGCATGCATAGAAGCAGGGACATTCCAAAGCTCCACTATGGGACGGTCAGGCAACTTGTCCAGCAAGAAAAACACTTGCTCTCCATTATCAATGGTCCAAGTAGAGTGTTGATAAATCATAGAAATTAAAGGCTTCAAGCCCAACTAGACAGAAGATACAAATATACATCCAAACATTTTCGTGGTTTATAGAAAACATGGAAGGAGAAAGTAGTTCCCTTCCATCAATACAAAATATAATAAATAACAATCTTCTAACAAAATTTATAGTAGAACTTATCCAAACAAGTTTATTTAGTCAAATTATTGGAATATATACTTCCAAACACAAATAGTAAGTTACACAATGTACATTAAGCATGCTACTAAACTACAGAATAATCCACCTCATAGTGTAGATGTTTAAAACACCAATCCAACAAGTATGGTCTTTTTCTAGCAGAAGTTCTATGTTGATCTTGCCTAATGTATTTTGGCAGTTCGTTGACATCCCCTAAAGATACGATACATTTGATACATGAAAGATTGATGACATACAGAGAGTTTCTTTCAAAACCCCACCTTTCAGGGTTACTCAATCCATAGAAGTATTCACTCGAAGCATATAATAATGCAATGTCATCCAAAGTTTCCAACTTGACAAAATTCTTGATTGTGAAGTCGATCTTGTACACATTTAATATTTCTTGAAATGTAATATGAATCACTAAAAGTTGTCCATCACAACTAATCATCCTTATGCGTGAGGAAGAACTAACATTGGGAGTACTCTTAAGTTCTAAAAATTTGATATTTGCATTATTCAAGTCGAGTACACCTATGTTGACCTTGTCGGTGACGACGTAAATAGTATTATGAAAAACAACAAAGTCAACAACCTTCCATGGATTTCCCTTTGTTGAATACGTAGCCCAACCAAAATTTCGAGATTGGTAGACATGCAAACTGCCAGAACTTTTACATAAAGCTACTAAGATAAACTCATTTGAGCCTTTGCCAAAAGCAAGTAAGACATGGTAAGCAAAAATAGAAAACTTTACTTTAAAGGATGATGTATTGATTTCCATCTTTCTTCTTGTGAATAGATTCATTAGCATAAATGAATTATTTTGCGTTGTCATGATCAAATATCCGCTAGAAGACCCACAATAGGCTAAGTGCCAAAAGTGATTGATCACCTTCGAGTTATAAACTTTTCGGTCGGGTAAGCTGAAGAAGGAAAAAGATTTCTCATAACGGGAAGATCTTTGAACAAGTAATGGTTCTTCAGACGCCGAGAAATTTCTCCAATAAATTTTATGAAATTCCCTCCAATTCTTGCACACACCAGAAAATTCGAAGAGGTCGTCAGAATCTAGTTTTCTAAAAAAGACATCAAGCAAATCCCAAGGAACTAACAAATTCTCTGCTACCTTCTTCTTTTTTGACCCTATGTATCACAACAATGACAATGTAAAGTGATATTTATAAGCATAATCTTTTTTTATATTTCTGAAATATATGTTGTTTTATTGTTCATCTCATATTATCATAGAAAACAAGGACATAAAGAAATAATTATTTCCACATTATTCACGGACAAAGCTGGAGATCCACATATAATACAATTATTGCAAATGAACAATAGATGTCCATTTTCATCCTCACATGGAAATTAACATTCTACCATAAATGAAGACAGCAACAGAAAATGTCATATTAGAAAAGAAGACAATGTTATAATTCAAAATGTCATATTAGAAAATACACTTGGCATAATATAATGTGTTTATATAAATCGACATGTGGCTGGTGATCTTAAAATCAAGGTAGCTTGGAATGTGGATAATTGGGTTCTCATCTACCAATTTTATATTTCATTAAAAAATTAATTTGCAATTATCCATTTGTTACATTGTCAATTGTGGGAACCCTTCCGGACAATAAAATGCATGAACCCCTAAAACCTACTTTTATTCTCCAAAGATATATCCTCCGTCAGTTTGTAACATGAAATATTTCTATCATCAATTTAGTTCTTCAATAATGCAGAACTGGTTCAAAAGAAGAAGAAAAAAAATACAAAAACACAAACAAAGAACACACGAGGTTTAATCACGGAGTTCGCCAATTTTGCCTGCGTCTCTGACTGCATAGTGATTGAAGTGCCTTTCTATTATTCAAGCTTAGAGTTACAAATAACAACTTGTGTTTAAATGTTCCTGTCCAGCTTAAAAGAGTACCCCTAAACCTCAAGCGATTTATCCGCTTATCAATAAACTATGAGCCAAACCCAGCAAATGCAAAGTGTCGCAACTAATCCTTTAATCGTACAAAAGACCATCAAATTAGACCCTAAATTAGTACTATGTTACACTCAAGTATCTACGTAATCGCATAAATAAATGTATACAAATTTATCAAGATATGTTTGAGTTCTAACCATTCTCAAGCTGAGGTCGAAGTGTGTTTCGATATGTCTTAGGCAAGAAGATGTTGAATCCCAAATTTAAATCTGTATGCCCTTTAAACAAATCCTCGACACCACTTGTATCAATTCTACAAGCCTTAAAATCCTTCATAAGTTTTATCAATGAGTTAAGATCATCTCCTTTTGCTAAAACTAAATGGATAATATCATTTGGTGAGAGATAGATACAAAAAACCATGTAGTGGGTCCTACCACTACTATTAATTATTTTCAAACTTCTTTATGTTTTTATCTCTCCAAATGAAAGAAATTAAGAGACTAATAAATATAGAGGATCTTGACTCGCTTGCCACCCCTTTGGACTAGCCCTATTCATAACAGCACACCTATCAGAATATTTACCGTTCCGATAAAAAAAAGGCATCATGTTGGCAAATGATATTAGGGTATGAAACTATTTACCAACTCAATCCTTCTATACTATATACAAAGAAAACTACCCCTTTCAGCACTTTTGGGTTGAATTTTTTTTTTCTTCAAAAATACCCTCAATTTTCAATACAAATAACACATGTAACAAATAGATAAAAATAAATTTAAATATTAAAACAAATGTAACAAAC
>Ga0315914_1007208_pt1 | contig 15481 bp, 6 predicted proteins | sample MpolenodulesMG_FD_203920 | JGI IMG/M metagenome (GOLD analysis project Ga0315914, IMG submission 203920) | Medicago polymorpha root nodule microbial communities from Los Angeles, California, United States - elongated nodules | ecosystem: Host-associated > Plants > Roots > Nodule | place: USA... | reverse complement strand
CCTCCCCTCCCCTTCGTTAAAATCCCTCCCCTTCCCTCCTAATTCTCGAACCAAATGGACCCTAAGGGGGGAAGTATATAACAAGTAGGGGTGTAGAAAGTAAAAATTTAAAAATACACTTATTTTCATTTAAATTACATTATCAACTTGAAAAAAATATTGAACATAATGAAATACATAAAAATCCCTTAAGAAAAATACATAGTAGCAAATATTTCATTATCAAACTAGAAATCTTTTGTGAGACTCAACCTACTTCCATCCTTAAAAATAAGGTGATTATTATTTTTTATTAGGTCAAATTGGTAATGTCAGATGTTTTCAATGACTAAGGACTCATTTGGATTGGACTTATTTTGAGTTTATACAAATAAATAAGTTTTTATGTTAATTTATAAGTTCCTACTAACAAAAATTGTATCTTTATAAACTGACTTTTCATAAATTACTTTTAAAAACTTATGAAAAGTACGTAAAGTTTATTTATTTGCACAAACTTAAAATAAACCTAATCCAAACGGACCCCAAGTAGTAAACTTATTTGCCCAATAATGACTTGAATGACGCCTAGCATCAGTAGCTAAATAAGGTGTTTTTTATTTTGTTAAATGTCTTATTTGTTTTGTCTTTATTTGATCTATTAATTGAGGAGTCTTCTTGAAAAAGTGGAGGAGTCAGAGTTGGAAGGCCGATCACGTCGTCTGACTTAACAATTGCATCATTTCTTCGGTTGAGTTATCTCTTGTGGATAATATAATTGTGTAATAATAAAAAACAATGTCCATCAATCATGGCTCCGTTACCCCAATATCACCCTCCATATATTTTTTTTCTTTTCTTTGTAAGGGCATTGACATACAACAACCAACCACATTAACTAATAGACCAACAGCTATTTGAAATTTAATGGCAAATTGTGAAGTTTTCTGCATCTTGCAAGCCATCACCTAATACTGGTGTTTACCAATCTTTCTCTCTTGTGATTTGTCAACGTTAAAGTGAGATAACTTAACTCTTGCATGTTTTTATAGTTGTTGAATGAAATCTTGTATCTTGGACTCTTCCCAAAATTTACTACTTGCTGTCTATCATTTGAAATTGGGAATTGTGGGTTATTTGCCTAAACAAAGATGAAATTGTGTCAAGAAAAAAATAGCAGCCTTAACTTGACTCATAAGTAACTTTAACTTGCCTAAACAAAGATATATTGTAGTTCATCTGCTGTTTTTCTATATATGTTGAACAAGAGTATCAGTAAGATAGAAATGTAAAATTAGCAAGTTGGTGATTTTCTTATTGCTTCTAATTTTTAGTTTTGTGCATCACTGTTTCATCACCATTAAGAATGATTTTAGTGCTAAGAGATAACTGACCATCATGCAGGTAATCTGTATAAACCTGCTTGTCTGCTTAGAAGTTTTTTGTTGAGCGGCTTGTTAGCTATGTAGCACGGACACTTTAAATTAAATGTATGTCTGAGGATCCAACATGTGTTGGTGTCTAACACAAACATGTGTAGTACATTCGAACACTTTCATCTATCAAATTTTTACTAGTATATGTCAGGGTGATATCCAATGGTTGTGTCTCGTCTCTATAAGTGCATTTATAACTTATGTTAGCCACTTAATGTAGGCTACATGGCCTATATAAATGGTAATATAAGACCCTCATAAAAAGTTTTGTAAAAAATAAAATGAAATTGGAAGGAAAGATGAGAAACTGAGCGGTACTTAGTACTTCTGCAAAAGTTTCTCAGGCATGGTAAGAAACAGTCACTTGTACTACTGTTGCAGATTCCAGAAAAGAGAAAGTTTATGAAAGACATCATGCCAAGGAAGAAGGAGGCTTCTGCAGCTTGAGAAGAAAGAAGTATTTTAATGTGATTTCAAATAGGAAGCATGTTAGCAGTATTTGAAGCTTACGTTTCGTGGAGTTATGCAATACTCCATATATATCTAGCTCTCTTTCTGTAGAAGTAGAGCTTCGATGACATGTTTAATCTTCTACCTTTGAGATATTGAAGAAATATAAAATGATTGTAAACATATGAAACTGAAGGGCAAAGATTTAACATGCCTAGTAGGTGTCTTAAAAAATAGTAATGTTTATTCGTATTTTTGTTCTTTTTATTTTGTTAATGTTTGAAAACTACGAAAGATATATTTTTTTATGAAATTTTTATTTTGATTGAAAGTAAAAATATAAATGTTTTATGCTTTTAAATTATAACAATAAGTATTGAAAATATACGTAATTTATTATGACAACTCAGTCATACGGAAGTTGTCTCAAAATAAGGAAAAAACTTAGGTATATGTTTTTCGTATGGTTTTTAACTAAATTCACCATGATTTCCTTAAATCCATAATTCTCTCAAAGTTTGTTATCTCCAAAAAAGTTGTATTTTTAGTTAAGAATCATACGAAAAGCACCTAAGAAATTGTATCTAAGTTTTGTCCCTCTAATAATTGTTCAAATACCATTACTTTAATTTTAATATGACTATGGGATAAGAGGTAATATCTATATTCTTTATAAAAAAAGTTAAAGGTAATATCTAGATTTTTTTGTTAAAAAAAAGAGTTAATATTAAGTAAGATTAGTCGCACTCAAAAAAATCACTCCCTCTTGTAATGTCATTTTAACGAGAAATTAAAAGAATTGGAAGAAGATATGTTAAATGTTATGATATGAAAAACAATACATATGTTTCATTTTTTATTTTTTTAATGGTAAATGTTGGTACTATTATCTCTCATGATTCAAACTTTGAACCAATAACTCCTTTAACATTTTTAATCCCTTAATTCAACTAAGTAGGTTAGTCATTCATCTAATGTCTCCTTTATATTATAAAATAACATAATATGTCCCAATTTTTTGTCTGTACAGTGATATTCACTATAACATAGAGAAAGTAGATTAGTAAAACATCATTTTTTTAAGGTAACATTAACAAAATCTTCTTCGTCACTCCAACATTTTGTTCTTGCTGTCTACAATTATGTGAATTAGGGTCTGCCTCAAATTGGTCTACACTCACAAAATTCTTGTAATGTTCGTTTTTCCACAATTTACAATAAAACAACATATATTTAAGGAAATTACATTGACCTCCCTCGAGGTTTCACTAAACAACACAAACGCCCCCTCTAGTTTTAAAAAAAACACTTATCTCCCCTCAAGTTAACACTATTAATGAAAAGAGCGCAGTTATACACTTTTCCTTTAAAAAAATACGGTTATAGACTTTAGCGCTCAAGTTCTTGTAACTGAGGCCTATCTTTCTGCATTTTTTTCTCATAAATTCTTTGAAAAAGGTTCTATTATTTTCATTTCAACTCTTTGAACTATTTTGCCTCTAAAATTAATGGCACAAATGAAACCTTTCAACTCAATCTCATCGGTCAATTTAATAACAAGTTACCTTAGTTTGTTAACTTAGAATGGATTAGAATGAGAACCATCAGATTAGAATATGCATTAAAATAGTTTGAGGGATTTAATTTTCACTGTGTGCTTCTGTCATGACTGAAACTTGGATTAAAATGCATCACCGCATCCGTACAAAAAAATACCGATTTCCAATTGAACAGTGCCATTTATTAATTTGAAATACTGAAGAAAATAAATGAGAAATAAAGAGGAAATGGAAGGGAACTTTGAATGGAAGAAATATAAAGAATAATTACAGAAATGGAGGAAGCCACAATTGAAATGTAACGGAGGTTAACAGTGTTAACTTATAAGGGAGGTACTTGTCACATTGAAAATTAAGTAAGGGAATTTTATGTCTCATTAAAAAATAGAAGGGGTGTAAGTGACATTTTAGCAAACCTCATGGGAGATTTTCGCAATTTGCCCTATATTGAAAAGAGATACTATTTTTTTGAACAAAGCAAAATGAGATATATAAGCAAGAGAGACACTTCATCCCCCACAAGGTGTGCAAAGATGGAATCACCCAAAAGCTACAAAGAGATACTATTTTTCGATTAAAAAAGATACATTCTTATTAATTATTATATATATTGAAATCTCTGTACCAAAAAATATATATTTATAAATCTAAATTGAAGAAAAATATTGTCTTGTTGAAACAATATTTTTACATAAGCACATGCCTAACTAAAGTTTATAATTACTTTTTTTTCGGGATAAAGTTTATAATTACTTTTAAAATTCCTTTTATATTACGGTATATACATCGAGGATATACAAAAACAAATTATAATAAACATGTAACCATATTTTAATTTATAATATTACTTTATATTTAATTTCATAAAATAAGTTCTACAAATAATTATATAGAAAGAAATATGAAGTCTTTTTAATACAAAGTTTTTTCTTTTGACATATAGTAGTTTTCTTAAAAATGATTTTAATGATGTCAAAAATGAGAGTTTTTTTTTTTTTTACACTATTATAAGAAAACACAAATGAAATCTCATTCGAATAAAATCATTTTAAAATTATCTTTAAATTATTCATATGATGACATCCTTTATTTTAATTTTAAAGAAAGATTTTCATACAATTTTTTTTTATTCAATGCTCTAATTTTAAACTGGTCCAAATTAATTGGTTATTTGATCAAATATCAAGTTCAAACAAAAACTGATAACACGAAAAAATAAAAAATAAAAAGGTTTTTTTTCAGGAAAGAAAAAAAAAAGTTGTTACCAAATAAATACTTTGCTAAAACAGAAAAAGAGTATACAAGGTTAAACATATTCATTGGTTAATTAATTAGAATGACATTTGATAGAGCTGAAAAACACATGTAAAAGATGAAAAGCTCCCTTGGCAGTTAACTGTGAATGAAGAAACCGGCTGCAGTTAACTATTGAAGAAAACCTCGGCAATTAACTGCCGATGCGCTCCTGCTACAAATCTCGCAGAAGCTCTCTCATCCATTATTACTCTCATTTTACCAAGATTTTTCAAATCTCTCTCAAAATCTCTCTAAAAAAACCCAACTAAATCCTACCAAATTTATTCAACAAAATCACAAATAAGTAATCATAAAGCTATTAACTTACATTTTAGTTGTTATAAATGTTTTTTTTTTTTTTAGTTTTTGGGTAGATTTACATGTTATAATTCATTTTTAGAGTAGATGTTACTTGATTAATTTAGTTAAAATGTTTGCATAATGTTTATGTTATAGTTTAGAATTGTAGGGTTATTCTTTATTTTGGTGTTTTATATTTATTTATTTATTTTAGTTTTTAAGAAGATTTACATGTAAGAGTATATTATTTATTTTAAGAGTAGATATAAGTTGAATAATTTTGTTATATTTTACATTATTTTTATGTTTTTTTTAGGGTAAAACATTTTAGGGTTATTTTTATGATTTTTTGGGTTTATATATAATTTACATTCCAAGTGCTTGATGAAATGTTCGAATGAGTTTTTCATTGATTGTTTTCAATTTCTTATTGTGTAGATTTGAATCAATGGTTGGGTGAATCGACGTTCATGCACAATTCAACGGCGGAGAACCTCAGAGGTTAAAGGTTCAATGCCTTGGGGTAACGTCAAGAGGTCTCAAGGATCAACTGAATGAATTCAACCAAGGAGTCAAGCCCAAAGACACAAGGAGGGTGGAATACGTTCAGTATAAACGTCCAACGCTCGACGAGGGGAGAGTATCATTCACTTGGGTGGAATTAACGAACGACAAAAACGTGAAGAACATGTTCTGGGAGCACAACATTTTCCAGTGGATCGATATGCGGGTAACGTTGCTGAGATCAATTGAAGATATCATCAAAAGTCTGATTCCGACAGAAGATCGTGATTAGGTAGGGGATGCACCTTCCAACTACAACAATTATCTTCCTCTGGATGGAGTAATTCAAACTTGTTAAACAGCATGACTCATATATTCGACCGACATTTCAATTGTTCCTTTCAAAAGATTAAATTTTTGTTAGGCTGGTTTAAATGAAGGTATTGAAGTGTCAAGAAATGCACCTCATTCTTTTGACACTTGAATACCATTATTTAAACCAAGCCTAACAAGAATTTAATTTTTTGAATGGAACAATAGAAATACCGGTCGAATATCAGAGTCCTGCTGTTTAGCAAGTTTGAATTTACACCATTCAAAGGTAAGATAATCGTTGTAGTTTGAAGGTATATTTCTGAATGTAATGTAATGAATTTACCACTTTTCGAATTTATTTATTCATTACGCAACTTTTATTCGAATTCACGTTGGACTTAATGAGTGTTTATTCGAATACGCAATTTTTAATCGAAATTATTCAATACGCGATTTTAATCGAAATTATTCAAAGCACGATTTTATTGAAAGTACCATAATGTCATGCAAAATGCGCACGACAAAAAAAAAACATAAAAAAATCCAAAACAATTTGGCATTAGAAGCCATTACATTCATTCTTCCTCGTCACACAAGTCAATCGGGTTGCCCGCTACGGTCCCTGGGGTACCTTCTTTTGGTTGAGGACCAAAATAACATGTCCTCCCGCTCCTCCTCAACCTCGACTGATTGTACACCGCAACTTCGACCCCCCCCCCCTTTTTTTTCGGAACCATCACAAACAATTCCGTGCCATGTCATAGGCGGTTTTTCTTTCTTCTTGCCATCACCTTGAACGTTACCCTGGTTCTGATTTTGAGACATATCTACATAACAAAAAATTGGCGATCAAAACCTAAACCAAACAACAATGCCATAAAATCATAAAAACAAAATCTAAACATAAACCTAAACTATCATCAAAACCTACACCTAAACCTAAACAATTCTACAACAATTTATCAAAACCTAAACCTAACAATTCAATAAAACTTATATAACAATTATAACAATTCATAACAACCTAAACCTAAATAATTCTAACCTAAACTATCCTAAAATCACAAAACCTAAACCTAAACAATTCTAACTTAAACTATCCTAAAATCATAAAACCTATACCTAACAATTATAACAATTTTAACAATTCTACAACTCAATAAAACCTAAACATAAATCTAACATATCATATAAAATTATAAAATCATAAAATCAATAAAACCTATATAATCGAAATTTAACCAAAAAAAAAAAGCAATTCAACCACAAAACAACAATGCAATAAGATTCAAAAAACTTACTTGTTTTTGTTCTTGAAATTAACTTGGAATGAAAGAAAATCGCACATAAGAGAATGAAAACTACAACAATGGAGTTTTGGAAACTCCTATGTCTGTTCTTATAACATTTCCTCGACAATTAACTGCCGAGATTTTTCTCGACAGTCGTTTTTAAATTCCTCAGCAGTAGTTAACTGTCAAGGGTCAATTTCATATTTTATATGTAGTGATATGTGGGAACAACGGTTTTCAATTAATTAATTAATCTATTCGAGTAAAACAATATAGCGAGATAAAAGAATTTGATTAGCGAAGAAGCATATAAGAGCGATTTGAGTTGAGAAAGAGAAAGAGAAAGAGAAAGGTGAAGTAGAACTGCGCTTGTTGTTGTGTTTGTCGTCTCAACAATTTAGAATCAGATGACGGTGTTTCACTTCTTCAACTGCGCGATCCTCACCTTCGGCCCTCACGCCGTCTACTACTCCGCCACACCCTTGTAATTACTTCTTCAATCTCTTCACAATCCAGATCTATTTTTTACGCTTCAACAATTTCAATTTCAATTTCAATTTGAATATGATTTCAGATCTGAGTATGATACACTCGGTACTTCTATCAAAGCCGCAGTTGTTTATCTCGCTACAGCATTAATAAAGGTTGCTACTAATTACACTTCTCTACTCTTTTTTACATCTCCAAACCTAATTAACTGGTCTTTTTTGTTTTCCTTTCTCTGCCAGCTTATTTGTTTGGCTACTTTTCTCAAGGTATCTGAGAGTGATAGCTTTGATCCATATCAGGTGTGTAACATACTTCTCAATGCTAGTTTTTCCTTAATTATAAGGTGTAGGGATAGTGAAATTGACCTTCTGCGTAGATAATTGATTTCTTTATGGTTTTAGGAGATGATTACTATAATTAGGGCTAAGTTAGTAAATGTAATTCATTTTTAACATGAAATCAAGAAAATTAAATGTACAAAAGCTATCCTTAATAAGTGTGAAAGCAGGTATTTTTGCTTATAGTTGAGTACCGAGACAGCAGATGGCAATGATAAATGATAGATACAAGAGAATATTTGTGGAGGATTTTTTATAACTATGCAGGGTAGCTGGGGATAGATGAGTGAGGAATGTATATATATATATATATATATATATATATATATCCTGCTAGAGATAATGATTTAAAGCAGGGATAGGGAGAGAGAAAATGTAGCCAATCATTTTGAGTTAGGGATTTGGGCCACAGGATGGGAGGAAGTAAATCCCTTTAAGATTCTGCAGTATCTCTACCTGTGTTATCTTTTGTTTATTTAGAGATATAACTAACATAATCACTTACACGTCTTCATCTAAAAGCTTAAGCTTTTGGTATATTTTGTTTATGGCATAATGTTACGACTTGTGTGACAAAGTTGTCTTGAATCTAGTGTTTGATCCTTGCCGTTCCTATTTATTATGATAAAAACTTAAATTTTAGCATAAGTAGGCAGTCATGTGCATTATCAATGCATAAAGCCCAAAGGGATCTCGTGTCAGTGAGCATATTAGATATAAATTATTAGTGTAGTTTCGCCCAAAAGCTTAAGCTTTTGGGATAGATGGTTCATGGCAATTTTCATTCGTTGTGAGAAATTATTACAATGGTGTTCGTCTGCTTTTAGGAGCCAATTTTCATATATTCTTATAGAATTCCTTATTTTATTATGTTTGCTGTCTGGAATAATAACAAATGGCTTTGTTTTTCAGGAATTTTTGAAGGCCTTAATAGGTTTTATTGATGTTGCTGGCCTTTATTTTGCCTTAACCCAGTTGACTCACAGAAATATCTCTCAAAATCACAAGTTTCAAGCAGTTGGACTTGGTATGTATATGATACACTATTTCATCTGAAGCAAAAATTAGTTTTAAATTTATGTGCATCTTGGAAATTAGAAGTGATGTTCTCCTTCCTTGATCAGCCTCTGGTGTTTCTTGTGCTATTCTGCTTCTCTAATCTTCACTTGTTGGTGTCACTTCTCCTGTGGCAGGCTGGGCGTTTGCTGATTCTGTACTGCATAGGTTGGCTCCTCTTTGGGTGGGTGCTAGAGGATTAGAATTTACTTGGGAGTACATTTTGCAGGGCCTAGAGGCTAATGCAAATTTGGTATGTTCTTTAGCTAGAAGCCATTTTTTTTTCTTTCTCTCAGATAATATTTTGTGACTGCGCACAGAGTCAAACTAGAGTTTTGAATTTTTTATAATCCAACATTAATTGGAATAATGCAGCAGTTTGTCAATGTTGTTTTATAATCCAACATTAATTGGAATAATGCAACAGTTTGTCGATGTTGTTTTTATAATCCAACATTAATTGGAATAATGCAGCAGTTTGTCAATGTTGTTATGTGGTATAGGCGAAAAGACTTAACAAATAACAATTTGTGTGCAGTTTGTCTTATATGTATTATCTATAATATTAAAGTTTCTGCACTTTATTTGTACAGGTTTTGAGCATATCCCTCGCTGGACTGGGATCTTTGATGTGGCTCCGAAAGAATAAACCCAAGACCCTCATTCCTATTATATACTTGTGTGCTGGGATCGTAGCTACCATGCCATCTATCACAAGGTCTTTACTGAATGACTCATTACACTTGCTGTTAAGTTGTTGATGTGCACTGATGTCATTTTAACTTGAGGAATGCTAGCAACACTCACTTTTGAACACTCTCTCTAGCACTCGCTCTTTTATTGGATGGAATCAATGTATGTCTTACCACTTTGTGTGGGTTCTATTTGCAAAGTGCAGACCCACAATAATTTAAACCAATAAGAGAGTGAGTATCAGAGAGAGTGTTAAAATAGAGCGTTGCTAGCACTACTCTTTTAATTTTAACTGGGATTTTTCTTCTCAAAAAAATCAATATTTTGAATCTAGACCAAGCACAAAAGCTTCAATGAGTGTTGTTAAATAGCAGCTGTAGCACAATTGTTTAGCGGAATCTGAACAAATCACTATTGTTCTGCGATATGTTATTTAGTACAAAGTGTTTCAAATAGATTACAGTGGTGCTATAGCATTGTAGCATAGTGTTCCTTAAAAAAAAAAAACATTGTAGCATAGTGGAATTTAAACAATCTACTATTTTCCGCGATCCGCTATTGAAAACACTGGCTTCAATTGAAAATACCAACTTTTACCTCTCTTTCCTCCGAGTCTGTTGCTGCATAGATGGTATATTATGATAAAAGACCTGTCTTTTTGGATAGAATCACTGGTCTATTAGATATGGTGCTTGGTAGTAGTTATTTTTAAAGTCATTACACCGACTTTTTATGTGCCATACTGTAGTGTAGTGTTTGCTAAACTGTGTCTTCTGCAGCTATTTGAGACGTGGATTGGGGTGGCATCTTCCCAAAGTGGTCGGTTTTGAGCTCTTCACATCCTTGGTGATGGCTTTTATAAGTTGGCAACTGTTTGCTGCATGTCAGAGACCTTCAGCGTGAGAAAGCTGCTACTTAATATGATAGAATCCTACATAACTATTTTCTGAGTAGATTTGTGCTCCACTGTCTGCTTCTTTTGGCAGCAGCCATGCAGTTTATTTAAAATTCATAAAGTTCAATGTTTTTATCAATTGCAGTTTTTCAATATTCTGATTTAGTTTAACACGAATATTAATTTTTTTTGTCGTAGAATGTTGGCTGCAATTCATTAGGAAATTTAGTCATTGGAGCATTTTCTCTCCATTCCATATCTTTGGTTTATCTTAGCATTTTACTTTTGTTTCAAAACAATTGGTGTATTAGAAATTCAAAATATAATTAGCATTTGTTTTCTAATTGTATCCTTGGATATAACTAAGATGACTGTTCAGACTAAAAAACTTAGAATTGTAAAACACCTAATAATAAAATCCAGGGTGTTTTGGTGTTTCTCGAAGCGGTTAATGTTAGTATGTTACTTGTAAATTTTGTAGTATTTACTGAAGGAAGAAATCAAACTCGAGATCACCTTTATTACTCCACTCATTAACTCTTCATCACAACCACCAAGCCAGCTTTATATCCCTATTTTGGTGTTAAAATTTAATATACATCAATTAAATGAATCTATAATCTGGGTGTAAAAATTTTAACCCGCCAAATTATAGAGTGGAGGGTGCATTTTTCTAATGATTTGTAGCAAAAATGCACATTTTATTAGAAATTACAGGATCATAAAGATGAAGATTCATCTTATAGATAAAATAAACATGATAGCTTGATAGAGATAAATAAAAACTCATTAATTGATAAAAATATGTGAATTCTGTAGGTAGTTTTCCTTTTTATAAAAGTCAATTGTACTTGTACACTAATTGAAAACTAATTTCTAACTATACTAACTAATTAACTTAGTGCAACAGTTTCTATTTCTAAACATACTTATGGAAGTATACTTCTAGATGGATAAAAAGTGTTTTTGACTTGTCTTGATGTGGGAAGTATGCCTGTGAAGTGAATTTGGAGGTGGAAAAATAGGCTCCATATTCGCAAAGAAAAATTATATTTTGACATCAAAATTTTGATGTTGAATGTGAAAAAAAACTTGTGAAAGATAGTTTGTTCAAAGTTCCTTCAATTATTTCTAATGATTAGGTATAAAAATATCAATTCTACATCCTTTTATTTCTAAACGGTCTTTGATATCTTAGTATAACAACGTGACATAACAAAATACTCCATTCGAAATGAATTATAAGCAAAAATGGTAGTTGAAAAATTGATGCATATGAACTAAATTTAACTACATAAATTAATTTTTTCAACTACCACTTTTCTTTATAGTACTATTTCATTAGGAAGAAAATAATCATTATCAAAGAATAATTGCTAGTTCCAATGAGATCGTGGATAAAATACATTCCGCAAAACATAGACATACTTGCAAAATAATTTCTTAAGGAAAACGAACGACCACTAGACTATTGGGGAGTCAACGGTAAAATGGAAGTGTTTGTGGACCACTCTTTCAAATATAGAAAATTAAAATTACATCTAAATGATTATGAGAATGAAATGACTAGAATAATCACAGGTTTATTTTCCTCGTAGATATTAACCACTAATCAAACATGGTTGTTAACTTATTATGCATTAGCGATATTGCATTGCATGAGTCGCAAATTTAGGCAAAGGAACCATTACTTGCTAAATTAAGCCAAGTAAAGTATGGTTGAAAGTTGAAACCACCCTCTAAAATTAGAGACACGACAACGCGCAAAGGGTTGAGAACTTGAGACTAAAAAAACACCTTCTAATTTTATGTCACCAACATTATGTATAAAGAAAGGTTCTTCCAATTGTGGATTCAGAAATATTTGCATAGCCTTTCATAAATGGCCTAAAACACAATTTCCTTTCTGTCTCTATAGATAATTATAACCTTTTCTAATTCATCCTCCCTCTTCCCCTTCTTTACCACTTCATAAACAACCTTGAAGGATATACCAAGGTGGCGTTTTAACAAAATGCAAGTCCCGGGCTGGTTTCTGTTGTTCTCATTTTTCCTCTTTTCATCAACATCATTTTTCTGTCATGCAATTTCCAATGAAGAAGCCTCTATCATTGCTCGTCGTCAAATGTTACATCTTCAAGAAAATGAGGATTTACCCGAAAACTATGTAGATACCTATAAAACAGATTTAACATTTCCCAATCCTAATCTCAAAAGTGCTTACATAGCACTACAAGCATGGAAAAAAGCAATTTATTCAGACCCAACCAACTTCACATCAAATTGGGAGGGCCCTAATGTTTGTTCTTACAATGGAATTTTTTGTGCAGCTTCTCTTAATGATTCAAAAATTCAAGTTGTAGCTGGGATTGATCTTAATCATGCAGACATTGCAGGATACATTCCTGCTGAGTTTGGTTTGTTAGCTGATATTGCTCTTTTGCATATAAACTCAAATAGGTTTTGTGGCGTTCTCCCGAAAAGCTTTTCAAAGTTAAAGCTTTTGCACGAGTTGGATATTAGTAACAACCGTTTTGTTGGCAAATTCCCTCATCATGTTCTTTCAATTCCAGATATAAAATTCATTGATATTAGGTTCAATGAATTTGAAGGAGAAATTCCTCCAGAGCTTTTTAATAAAACACTCGACGCTATATTTATAAACAACAACAGATTCACATCAACAATACCAGAAAATATGGGAAATTCTCCAGCATCAGTCATTGTTTTTGCCAATAACGGTATTAGTGGTTGTATTCCTTCAAGCATTGGCCAAATGAAAAATTTGAATGAGTTTGTTGTGATGGGTAATAACCTTACTGGTTGTTTGCCTGAGGATATTGGAAAGCTTGAACATTTAGCCGTTTTTGACGTGAGTGAGAACTTACTTGTTGGTGCGTTGCCAAAGACATTGCAGGGACTGAGTGAGGTTGAAGAAATCTCTATTGCACATAACAAGCTTACAGGTTCTGTTCCAAAAAGTATCTGTAGTTTGCCTAATTTGGCAAACTTTACATTCTCCTATAACTATTTTAACATCGAGGAAGAAGGTTGTGTGCCTCCTGGAAAAGAGATTGAGTTGGAAGACATGGATAATTGTATACCTAATAGGCCAAAACAAAAGGCAACAAATGATTGCAATGTGGTTATAAGCAAACCTGTGGATTGTACCAAGGCATTATGTAGTAGTGGTAAACCATCTCAATCCAATTCTCCTTCAAAACCTCCAACTGAGAAACCAACACCTTCAGTGCCTAAGCCACAACCGCAACCTACACCTTCGCAAACCCCAACACCATCGACACCAAAGCCAACACCAAGTACACAACCGCAACCTACACCTTCGCAAACCCCAACACCATCGACACCAAAGCCAACACCAAGTCCACAACCGCAACCTACACCTTCACAAACCCCAACACCATCGACACCAAAGCCAACACCTTCGCAAATCCCAACACCATCGACACCAAAGCCAACACCAAGTTCACAACCGCAACCTACACCTTCGCAAACCCCAACACCATCGACACCAAAGCCAACACCTTCGCAAACCCCAACACCATCGACACCAAAGCCAACACCAAGTCCACAACCTAAACCAACACCATCCAATCCACCACCAAGTGAGAAGCCAGAACCAAAACCACCAACTCCTTCTACACCCGAAGCAGAACCACCAATTGAGGATGATCCTCATAATGAAGCACCTAAAAGAAGAACACGATCACCTCCACCACCAGTTCAATCCCCACCACCTCCTGTGCATTCTCCTCCACCTCCGGTTCATTCACCACCTCCACCGGTTCACTCACCTCCTCCACCAGTACATTCACCACCACCACCAGTGCACTCTCCACCACCTCCCGTTCACTCACCTCCTCCACCAGTTCACTCCCCACCACCACCAGTCCACTCACCTCCTCCACCGGTTCACTCCCCACCACCACCAGTACACTCCCCACCACCACCGGTTCACTCACCTCCTCCACCAGTTCACTCCCCACCACCACCAGTACACTCTCCACCACCACCTGTTCATTCACCTCCTCCACCAGTACATTCTCCACCACCACCGGTTCATTCACCTCCTCCACCAGTACACTCTCCACCACCACCCGTTCACTCACCTCCTCCACCCGTTTTCTCACCACCACCACCTGTCCACTCTCCACCTCCACCAACTGCATCACCTCCTCCTCCTGTTAATGCACCACCTCCGGAAGATGATATCATTCTACCCACTCACTTTGGCTCTTCATATGCTTCACCTCCTCCACCAATCATTGCTGGATACTAAATTTAAACAAGACCCATAACTTACTTCCACCTTTATTAGATCATAGTCTCAAAGTTGAGGCACGACAAATCTTTCTTTGTCCTGTGAAATATTTTGAATTGGCTTTAATTGAAAGAGGAAAATGAAGATGTATTCATAAACAGTCTTTCAAAAATTGTGATTTACCATTTATATTTGTTGTTGTATCACGTTATAGTGTAAGAATTGATAATATCAACCATATATATAATATATTGTACGGATTCACACATGAAATTATACATAGAGACAGAGGTTTGAAGAATTAACGTTCATCATATAATTGTATAGGTAGATGAGGTTAAGTTTTCATGAAGTCATTTTTACTTATTTATGCTTAATCGTGAATGTTACTAACTCATGATACTTCCAATGTCAGTCTCACACGCTCACTTTAGTGTTCTCTTATAGCTCCGTGGGAGGTATATCGACTGACAAGTTAAAAGAATAAAGAATTATGGTTTCAATGATGAAAACTATTTGTGAAATATATACATACATATATATATATATATATATATATATATATATATATATATATATATATATAAAAAAATATAT
>Ga0315914_1007207_pt1 | contig 15482 bp, 5 predicted proteins | sample MpolenodulesMG_FD_203920 | JGI IMG/M metagenome (GOLD analysis project Ga0315914, IMG submission 203920) | Medicago polymorpha root nodule microbial communities from Los Angeles, California, United States - elongated nodules | ecosystem: Host-associated > Plants > Roots > Nodule | place: USA... | reverse complement strand
ATCGAGGGTTTAGGAGGGGAAGGGAGGGGAGGGATTAATTTTCTTTTTTAAATCACAGACTAGATAACATGTTTGTCTAAAATAAATTAAGTGTGATTGAAGTATTATATGATCGTTTATCATGTTGTTATTTTATTTTTTTTAAAAACTTTTCATAGTGTCCGTAATTTAAAAACGAAAAGTAAGCCCTCCCCTCCCTTCACCTCCTAAACCCTCCATCCAAACACACCCTTAGTTTTCCATCCCTCACTAGCTTTATGAGCAGGACAAAGAAAAAGAAAAAACAACAAATGCTTTTAGGATGATCAGTTTATATTATTTTTTTAAAATTGTAATCGATGTATTCAAAAATATGTAGACATGTCATTTAACATTCTGCACCTTCATTATTTTGTTTGCAGGAAAGGAATGGTGATGGGAAGGCTCAAGATTCAGAGCCCCCAACTCCTCATTCTGTTCTGAAGATGGGACTGAGGTTGGTTACAAGTTACAAATATACCCTTTTTTTTTCCTTGCACGAGTAATTTACAGACTTATAAAATCAGTGATGAATTACATGCAATGCGTCTAGAATAAAAAATGTTATTTCTTTAAGTTGATACATTTTGTGCATTAGTGTTTATTCTACTGCTTGCTGGCAAGTAAGGCGAGTGTCTAACACATGTGGTTGTGGGGTACCTCTTGTATTAGTGTTATTATCAAAAATAGAACATTTTTTATTAAAGAATGTTATATAATAGAAGATAAGGTTGTTTTGGCTCTGACAATATTATATATCTGAATTAAGAATCATCTGAATTTAATGCTTCAATTTATGAACAATCGATAGTCAAATTTGTGTTCACAAAATTTCGGTATCTTACGTTCTTAATTGGCTGCACTTGCAGAGATCGTAGTAGCAGCATGGAGGATCCAGATGGGACATTAGCTAGTGTTGCCCAATGCATTGAGCAGCTGCGCCAGAGCTCGTCTTCTGTGCACGAGAAAGAGTATTCCTTAAGGCAGTTATTGGATCTTATAGATACACGTGAAAATGCATTTAGTGCTGTTGGATCTCACTCTCAGGCAGTTCCAGTACTTGTTTCCCTTCTTCGGTCAGGTTCGTTGAATGTGAAGATCCAGGCAGCAACTGTTTTGGGCTCACTTTGTAAAGAAAATGAACTGAGGGTGAAAGTCTTGCTTGGTGGATGTATTCCTCCATTACTTGGTCTGCTGAAGTCAAATTCTACTGAAGGCCAAATTGCTGCTGCAAAGACTATATATGCTGTTTCTCAAGGTGGCGCGAGAGACCATGTTGGCTCAAAAATATTTTCGACCGAAGGAGTAGTACCAGTGCTTTGGCAGCAGTTGCGAACTGGCCTGAAAACCGGAAACGTAGTTGAAAGTTTATTGACGGGAACATTGAAAAATCTCTCCAGCAATGCAGAGGGATTCTGGAATGCAACAATTCAAGCCGGAGGAGTGGACATATTAGTGAAGTTATTGGCAACAGGGCAGCCTAGCACTTTAGCCAATGTTTGCTTTTTGCTTGCTTCTGTAATGATGGAGGATGCATCTGTTTGTTCGAAAGTGTTGAACGCAGAGGTGACTAAACAACTCTTGAAACTATTAGGCCCCGGTAATGATGACCTTGTTAGAGCTGAAGCAGCTGGTGCTCTTAAATCTCTATCTGCTCAGTGCAAAGAGGCGAAACGGGAGATAGCCAGTTCTAATGGCATTCCTGCTTTGATCAATGCTACCATAGCTCCTTCTAAAGAATACATGCAGGGTGAGTGTGCTCAAGCTTTGCAAGAGAATGCTATGTGTGCTTTAGCAAACATCTCTGGTGGTTTGTCTTATGTCATATCTAGCCTTGGTCAAAGCCTTGAATCATGCTCTTCCCCTACCCAAACTGCTGACACTTTAGGGGCTATAGCATCTGCTCTTATGATATATGATAACAAGGCAGAATCTACCAAACCATCAGATCCTTTGGTGGTTGAACAGACATTACTCAAACAATTCAAACCTCGCTTACCCTTCCTTGTGCAAGAACGGACCATTGAAGCTTTAGCTAGTTTGTACGGCAATCCCATACTCTCAACTAAACTGGAAAATTCCCATGGAAAACATTTGCTTGTTGGTCTGATAACGATGGCTGCTGACGAAGTGCAAGATGAGCTTATAAAAGCTCTTTTGGCACTATGCAAAAATGAAGGAAGCCTATGGCGTGCACTTCAGGGTCGTGAAGGAGTTCAGCTGTTGATATCTCTTCTTGGTCTTTCATCAGAACAGCAGCAAGAATGTGCAGTTGCATTGCTTTGCCTTTTATCTAATGAAAATGATGAAAGTAAATGGGCAATTACAGCTGCTGGTGGTATACCCCCACTTGTTCAAATTTTGGAGACAGGATCTGCAAAAGCAAAGGAAGATTCGGCAAGAATCCTTAAGAATTTGTGCAATCATAGTGAAGATATACGTGCTTGTGTTGAAAGTGCAGATGCTGTTCCTGCATTGTTATGGCTATTGAAGAATGGAAGTCCTAACGGGAAGGATATCGCAGCAAAGACCATAAATCATTTAATTCATAAATCTGATACTACCACTATCAGTCAGCTTACAGCCTTATTGACAAGTGACCTTCCTGATTCTAAGATATATGTTTTGGATGCTTTGAGAAGTATGCTTTGTGTTGCTCCTCTTAGCGACATTTTACGTGAAGGTAGTGCCGCTGGTGATGCATTTGACACCATGATAATGTTATTGAGCGCAACAAAGGAAGAAACTCAGGCAAAATCTGCATCAGCTCTGGCCGAAATTTTTGAAGCTAGGAAAGATTTGCGTGAAAGTAGCATTGCTGTCAAAGCTCTTTGTTCATCCATGAAGTTGCTTGATTTTGAATCTGAAAATATCCTAATGGAGTCCTCAAACTGCCTGGCTGCAATATTTCTTTCCATCAATGAGAACAAGGATGTAGCAGCTGTTGCTAAAGATACATTAACCCCCCTAGTTGCACTAGCTAACTCTTCAGTTTTGGAAGTAGCAGAGAGGGCTATAGGTGCTGTAGCAAATCTTATTTTGGATATTGGAATTGCAAAGAAAGTTGTTGCAGAAGAAGTTATCTTGCCTGCTACCAGAGTATTACATGAAGGCACAATTTCTGGAAAAACTCATGCTGCAGCAGCAATCGCTCGCCTCTTACATTCTCAGAAAGTTAATAATGCTGTTACCGATTGTGTGAATCGTGCCGGCACTGTTCTTGCATTAGTTTCTTTTTTGGATTCTTCTGCCAGCGGATCTGTTGACACATCAGAGGCACTGGAAGCACTTGCCATTCTGTCTAGGCCAGAAGAGACCGGTGCAAATATTAAACCAGCATGTGCAGTTTTGGCTGAATTCCCCAAAAGCATAAGACCAATAGTCCTGTGCATTGCCAATTCAACACCGACATTGCAAGATAAAACAATCGAGATTTTATCTCGATTATGTAAAGACCAGCCTGTCATTATAGGAGACACTATTGCTTCGGCCTCTGGATGTATATCTTCAATAGCAAAGAGGATAATTAGTTCCACAAATGTAAAGGTCAAAATTGGTGGAATTGCGCTTCTTATTTGTGCTGCAAAAGAAAATCCTCAGAGATTGGTGGAGGATCTCAATATATCAAACTTGTCTGCTAACCTTACTCAGTCTCTAGTTGATATTCTTATTTCTGCACAGCCTTCTTTGGGTAATCACGGTGATGATGATAATGACAAGGAATCCATCAGCATATGCAGGCATACAAAAGAAGAGGCCAACAGCCATGAGTCGAAAACTGGAACTTCTATTATACGTGGTGTTGATTTAGCTATATGGTTACTGTCTATTCTTGCTTGTCATGATGAAAAAAATAAAATAGCAATAATGAAGGCTGGAGCAATTGATGTTCTCGCCGACCGGATCTCTAATTGTTACTCACAATATTCTCAGGTATTCAAGTGCCTTTTACCTATCTATCGAGAAAAAGAAATAAACAGTAGATTTGATTCTGATCTTAGTTATTACTTAACAGAGAAAATTATGCTTTAACCTTTCCAACTCCCCTCCACTCACATTTTTGTCCAAAATAAGCTTTAGTACACAGTTTTTAATTACGAGTACTTACACATACCATGTTTCAGAATCTCTGCAATCTAAACTGAATCCCCTCGATCAAAACATCACATTTGATCATTTTTCTCAATTCAATTGCATAGAATTTACCAAGGTGAATTTGTTATTTATCTTCTGAAACATATAAGTTGGGATATAGAGTAAAAGATGGTACATTTTTTTGGGTTTGTAAACAGTAGAAAACCAAAAGAATCAAATGAGTGGAAAGAATGAGATAACAAAAAGTAATTTAAAATAGTGAGGGTGACTGTGAAGTAAGAAAATAGTTAAAGTATTATTAATGTTCAATTTATATAGTATATACTTATATTTTTTAACGTGAGTAACAATTTTTTATTTTTTTGGAAATTTTTAAACAAAAAATGAATAATTTTGAAGTTATACTAAGTTTGCAAAACTTGTTAATAGGTTACCTTTTTACAAAACACGATGATAAAACTTTCTTTACTTGTATCGTAATCAATTCTCGAACCTATATTTCTTGTAAAAACATGTTTGGGCATTCTTTTTAATATTTTTGATTTCAGAGAGGTGAATTGTGATTTTTCCTAGTAAATATTCACTTATTTACACATAAATGCATCCTTAACTTTAAAAGTCAAACATGCATGCACCCTCTTAATGATTGAAATAGTAAGATAACAGATTACTATATTAATGTTATGCTATTTTTGTATATAAACTCTGTTTGCTTCTTTATGGTGAACATGCAGATTGACTACAAAGAAGATAACAGCATGTGGATTTGTGCCTTGTTGTTGGCAATATTATTTCAAGATAGAGATATCATACGGGCACATTCAACCATAAAGTCTGTACCAGCACTAGCCAATTTATTGAAGTCAGAGGAATCAGCAAACAAATATTTTGCTGCACAATCAATAGCCAGTCTTGTTTGCAATGGTAGCAGGGGAACACTTCTGTCTGTGACAAATTCTGGGGCAGCAGGTGGACTTATCTCTTTGCTTGGTTGTGCTGATACTGATATCCACGAACTTCTGGAATTATCAGAGGAATTTTCTTTGGTGCGTTATCCTGATCAAGTGGCTCTAGAGAAGTTGTTTAGAGTTGATGATATAAGAGTTGGTGCCACTTCTCGGAAGGCAATACCTGCCCTAGTCGATCTTCTCAAACCAATTCCTGATCGCCCAGGTGCACCATTTTTAGCTCTTGGGCTTTTGACTCAGCTTGGTAGAGATTGTCCACCAAATAAGACTGTAATGGTAGAATCTGGGGCTTTAGAAGCTCTTACAAAGTATCTTTCCCTTGGTCCACAAGATGCAACCGAAGAAGCTGCTACAGATCTGCTAGGAATTCTGTTTAGTAGTGCTGATATACGAAAACACGACTCTGCATTTGGTGCTGTTAATCAACTTGTAGCTGTCCTACGCTTAGGAGGAAGAGGTGCAAGGTACAGTGCTGCAAAAGCATTGGAAAGTTTATTTTCGGCGGACCACATTAGAAACGCTGACATTGCTCGACAAGCTGTTCAACCCTTGGTAGAAATTCTTAACACTGGTTCAGAAAGGGAGCAGCATGCTTCAATTGCTGCATTGGTTGGGTTACTGAGTGAAAACCCATCAAGAGCACTTGCTGTTGCAGATGTTGAGATGAATGCAGTGGATGTTCTTTATAGGATCCTTTCGTCAAATTGTTCAATGGACCTCAAAGGGGACGCTGCTGAATTATGTTGCGCTCTTTTTGGAAATACAAGGATTCGGTCCACGGCTGCTGCTGCACGATGCGTTGAACCCCTAGTCTCTCTCCTTGCAACCGAGTTCAGTCCTGCTCATCATTCAGTTGTTCGGGCATTGGATAGACTTGTTGACGATGAGCAACTGGCTGAATTGGTTGCTGCACATGGGGCAGTCGTTCCTCTTGTTAGTCTACTGTCTGGTAGAAACTATGTACTTCACGAGGCCATTTCTAGAGCTCTGGTCAAGTTAGGAAAAGACAGACCTGCTTGTAAAATGGAAATGGTAAAAGCTGGAGTCATTGAAAGTATACTCGACATCTTACATGAAGCACCTGATTATTTGCTCGCAGCTTTTGCGGAACTGCTGCGTATATTAACCAATAATGCTACCATAGCTAAAGGACCATGGGCTGCTAAAGTTGTTGAACCCTTGTTTTTGTTATTGGCAAGACACGATTTTGTCCCCGACGGACAGCACAGTGCAATGCAGGTTTTGGTTAATATCCTAGAACATCCACAGTGTCGTGCTGACTATTCATTGACTTCTCGCAAAGTTATTGAACCACTTATCCCTTTGCTTGATTCACCGATATCGATTGTGCAACAGCTGGCTGCTGAGCTTCTTTCGCATCTGCTCCTAGAAGAACACCTTCAGAAGGATCCAGTGACACCGAAAGTAATTGCCCCGCTTATAAGAATTCTCGGTTCTGGTATACCTTTACTGCAGCAGAGAGCTGTAAAGGCCCTAGTTAGTATTGCACTAACATGGCCGAACGAAATTGCCAAAGAGGGTGGTGTTGTTGAGATTTCCAGAGTGATATTGCAAGCTGATCCATCCCTTCCTCATGCTTTATGGGAATCTGCTGCATCTGTTCTGTCAAGTATTCTGCAATTTAGCTCTGAATTCTACTTGGAAGTTCCTGTTGCTGTGTTGGTAAGGTTGCTTCGATCTGGCTCGGAGAGCACAGTTATCGGTGCATTAAATGCACTTCTGGTTTTGGAAAGTGACGATGGAACTAGTGCAGAAGCTATGGCTGAAAGTGGTGCAATAGAGGCTCTCTTGGAGCTTCTAAGATCTCATCAGTGTGAGGAAACCGCTGCACGACTCTTAGAAGTACTGCTTAACAACGTAAAGATAAGAGAAACGAAAGTCACTAAATCAGCCATCTTACCGTTATCACAGTATCTCTTGGACCCACAAACCCAAGCACAGCACGCAAGGTTATTGGCAACTTTGGCTCTTGGAGATTTGTTCCAGAACGAGGCTCTTGCTCGATCTGGTGATGCAGTTTCTGCCTGTCGTGCTTTAGTGAATGTGCTTGAAGACCAACCGACCGAAGAAATGAAAGTCGTAGCCATATGTGCTTTACAAAATCTTGTGATGTACAGTCGACCAAATAGAAGAGCGGTTGCAGAGGCCAGTGGTGTTCAGGTTGTATTGGATTTGATAGGTTCAAGTAATCCTGAAACTTCTGTTCAGGCTGCAATGTTTATTAAACTTCTGTTCTCAAATAATACTATTCAAGAGTATGCTTCTAGCGAAACAGTGAGAGCACTCACTGGTGAGTTTTACCTTGCTTATTGTTAAAATACTAGAAAGTTATATATGCGAATATATACGGCACTCTATATAATATCAAAATATTCTAATATATTAACATTTGTATCTTCAGATTTTGATGTGTTTAAACATGGTCTAACAAAATTTTGTGTTCTTGTAGCCACTATTGAAAAAGATTTATGGGCGAGTGGAACTGTGAACGAGGAATATCTGAAAGCATTAAATTCTCTATTCAGCAACTTTCCACGACTGAGAGCAACCGAACCGGCAACACTTAGCATTCCCCATCTGGTAACAGCCTTAAAGACAGGTTCAGAGGCTTGTCAGGAAGCTGCATTGGAGGCACTTTTTCTTCTCAGACAAGCTTGGTCAGCATGCCCTGCTGAAGTCTCAAGAGCTCAGTCAATTGCAGCTGCAGATGCTATTCCTTTTCTGCAGTACTTAATCCAGTCTGGCCCACCTCGATTTCAGGAGAAGGCAGAATTTTTATTGCAGTGTTTGCCAGGTACATTGGTGGTGATCGTCAAGCGTGGTAACAATATGAGACAGTCTGTTGGAATCCCGAGTGTTTACTGCAAGATTACACTTGGCAACTCCCCGCCGAAGCTAACAAAGGTTTTTTTTATATGTTTTCTCACATATCTATTTTTTCGTTTTTTGTGATGGAACATTTTAGCTTTTTATTAATACACAATCGTCCCTGAAATTTGAATATTACTAAATTACTGATACTGATGTGGCGATCAGGTGGTCTCAACTGGTCCTAACCCGGAGTGGGAGGAGAGCTTTACATGGTCCTTTGAGAGTCCTCCAAAAGGCCAGAAGCTTCATATTTCTTGCAAAAACAAGAGCAAAGTGGGAAAGGTAGGTGTATTTGAAAACTAATTTATTGCATTATATAGTATATATTCAACTTCACCTATCTTGTTTTTACACTTCCACTTAACCCCTTATGTTGTGATTTGTAAACAGAGTAAATTCGGAAAAGTAACAATCCAAATTGATCGAGTGGTAATGCTAGGAGCCGTAGCTGGTGAGTACACTCTATTGCCTGCAAGTAAAAGTGGACCCCCAAGGAATCTAGAAATTGAATTTCAATGGTCTAACAAAGTAAGTGATACAACAACTGATACAGTTCAGCAATAGAGGACAAGCTGTGAGGGATTTTTTTGGATTTTTTGTTTTTTCCAGAGAAATCATGTGTACATAGCTGTTGTTTGTTTTATTTTTTGGTCTATAGTTCAAAACAGAATATTTTTCTTTTGTCATTATATTCTTTTGTAACTTGATCCTTCATTTCCTAGGATCAACACTAGGGGGTACGAAGATCATGCTTGCTTTTGTGTTTCTTGTATGATTCTTTGAGTGTGTTCAATTCAAAGTAGTGTAGCGAGTCTGTTCTATGCTTTTGTTTGGAACTGTACAAGTACAACTTTGATGTATAATAACATAGATATAAAGATTGACGTGTGTTTACATATCATAATAATAATTTAATGAATATATATATTTTGACAGTATTCAAATATTAAACATGAAATGACAAATTAACAAGTGCATTATATACCTCTAAAAAAATGCATTATACAGTACGTGGTAAAGGGAAAATGGTCCCAAGTTTCTAACAACTACAAGAGATTGCCCTATAGGGAATTTCACGAATATTGCATTGCATAATATCTTACCTAATTTTGTTCAACGTTGCATGTCAGCTGGAGTTCATTAAATTTTATTTTTATTTTGCAATTTACACCTATGTTAGGAAGAGTAGATAATATATTGAAGGGAAAATTACAATGACCTCCCTTGAGGTTTCTTCAAATAACACAAACACCCCCTCTAGTTTAATAATTGACACTAACCTCTCTTAAAGTTTCTTAAAACACACGGGCAACTCCCTTCTCAACTTACACCGTTTACAATTCTGTTAAAAATAACAACCATTACTTTTCTGTTGATGATGAGTGATGATAATCTTCTACAAAACCATTAATATATTCCTCTTATTGTTGAAAGCTTTATAAATCCTATTATTTTTCTTCATTTCAATTGAAGAATAAGCCCCATATAAACGTGAATACACCCGTGAAACATGATGAATGATTAGAAATGTGCCATAGAGAACGAAAGACACAAGCGAAAATGGAAGAGATACTCAATAATATATGTGTGATGCTTCCAAGGTGAACCAAAGGTTTTGGTTTTATTTGGAATCCAAGTGTTTCAGAGACAGATTAATAGCAGCAGAGGTAGTGAATAAGTATTTACGGTATAACAAAAATCAATCAATCCAAAATCCAAAATCCATTTCAGGTGAAACAAAAATTTTGGTACGTGTCGGTAGTTTGTTCACAATGAGGTCGTACACATAGTTCCATCACAAAACAAGTGACAAAGGATGTGGAGGGCAGTGCAACGTTTCTTTTTCTTTTTGACGCGATAACTTTAACGGAAGGTAGATGATTTTAACGGCAGAGGATGTTTATGTCAAATGAGAAAATAGAGGGGGTGTAAGTGACATATACACATAGTTTAAGGGAGGTGAGTGTATTTTTCCCTATATTGAATGTGTTCATTTTGCGCATAAATGTTTCTAAAATACTACATCCACTTGTCTATGATTATATTTAAGTCTAACTTGTAATATTCCAAAATATTTAGTAGTATTATTTAAGAGTATATTTTCAAAAATAATAAATATCTCTAATTTTTGTACCAAAAACAAAATATCTCTAAGGCCTTATATTAAGCGACATATTTCTAAAAGACAAAATGATGATTCATGGTTAAGTAGTTTACAATATTGTTCTCTCTTTAGAAAATTAGCCACTGAACCAACTTGATTGCCCTCTGCAATGTGATGACTTAAGATTTAGGATCCGTTTGCACATGTAAGTTACAAATGTGATGTCTACTTGCATAATTCATTCCTACTTCGCCAAAGATGATGTGCTAAGATTTTTCTCTTTCTTACATAGCACAAAAGAAGAAAGAATGAAAATTAAAATAAAAAAAAATTAAGGATGTTATTTTTTTTTATAAGGAAAAATTAAGGATGTTATATTGAAATAGAAAAAATATTTACGTTAAAATATGTGTTATTTGAAAACTATTTGTATTTGTACGACAACTTTTCTCAGACAACTATAGATTTATAAGGAAAAATAAGTATTGATTTTAAAATCAAAACAATTGAGAAATAATGTAAAAACATAATGTAAGTATGAGACGAAAATTTTCACAACAATTGTCATAAAATGATCGCACAAATGTCATTACGTTAACTTGAAGTTTTAAAAAAAAAGTTCCTAAACAAACGTACGATGTAAAGAAAAATGAGAAAGAAAATTTTCCTTAAAAATGGATCTAGAGTCCAATAAGATAAAAAAGAAAGCACAGGAAGATACTGATGCTGCAGCTTTCCTTCAAACATAACATGATGTTCAAATGTCAGAAACTTAATCTGTCAATGCAGGCGGACAAATAGCATTTTCTAAAAGTAGCTAGAATGAACATATATTGAACCGACGATAATTTCGATCATAGTTCAACTACTTTAAACTGTTTGATTTGAAATAACAGTTGAATTGCTCAAATATCTGAAATATATAGTGTTGGATCATGTTTCAACTAGTTAAGCTGTACAATTTTATTTTCCAAACATTGGTCTAAATTACATGATAAATTTGATTGCGCTCACCATAATTTTATTGAAATTTTGAAGTGGGTTTTCTCAAAATCATGGTGGCCCATTGTTATTCAGTTGAAATTGCCGTCAATCCAAGCATACCTATAATGATACTTTGACCTACAATTTATTTTCTGTGTAAAATTTATGAATAATGTACGTGGTGGGGGTGATGCATATTTTAATTAAGTCATAATGTATTTCTTATCCCCTAAATACCGTGATTGTGCAATTTTGATGTCTACTCTTTTTAGTGATTTAAACCCTCTTATTTTAACCAAAAAAAAAAAAAAAACCTCTTATATCTTCCTCTTCTAATTTGGTAATCCCCTACTAATTTGCTCGGATTTTTTTTTTGTTGAAATGATTTAATTCTCATAGTCATCATTACTTTTCTTTAAAATAAAAAAAACAAAAAAACCAGCTCGTATACATGAGAGCGAATGAAATTCTTAATTATGGTTTAAATATTTTGGCGTTTTAAATTTGGTTATAAGATAAAATGTGAACTAACAAAAAAAGCGAAGTTCCAAAATCGCACAATTAGCAGTCAAAAGTACAATTATACCTTTGATTAGTGTAACCTAATTTCTTATATGAATCTTGATAAAAAGAACATTTGAAATTATTTGGATTTTTCACGTTCTGCCAAAAGTTTTAAGCTAAATTCGATTACATGTCTAGATAAACTCTAGATCAATGTAATGCGTGCTAAATATTCTTGTGGTAATCTTATATTACGATCTTATCGGCCTAAGATTATTGAGTTGATGACGTTGAATGACCTTTAAATAGGACATTTATGTCAGTTGTTGTCCTCTTCTCCTTCGCATGTGGCCTTCTTTTCCGGACAAGTAGAGGTAGTGTACATGCATGTACTCCGTCACTCAAGTTAATGAGTGGCATGAGATGATATGTGTTTTTGTGATAAAACTGAGTGTTTTTTTTTTAAGGATGATAAAACTGAGTGTTAAATCTCTAATTCAACTTATTTTATTAATATTTCATAAAAGTCATTTTCCTCTAAAAATTTGAGTGATAAAATTGAGCGTTAAATTTCTATCTAACTTTTCAAATGTCAAATATTATCATCAACATAATATGCAAAAGAATAAAAAAAATTAAATATAGAAATTAAATATATATTAAATTGATAGTAATTTTTTAAAAAAAATATTCAAACAAAATTAAAAAAAAAGTATTTCAATATATGAAACAATTAGATGCGAAAGTATTTGAACTAAATTAATATTGTCATTGTCAATTGAGTTAAAGTCACAATGACATAAAGAAGTTTCAATTGAATTACTCTAATTAAGCTAATAAAAGAAATAGTTACATAAAATATGAACAATTTAATGATGTATTAAATTCTTTTCAAAATAATTAATTTTAATATCATAAATTAAAGTATATTTAATGGCTCAATTAACTATGAGAATCAATGTGAGAACTCCATTTAGAGCTTAAAATGTTTTTTTATTTTTTTATTTACAAAAAAGGTGATATGTGAATCAAAGTGAGAACTCCGTTTAGAGCTTAAAAACAAGGATGGAATCTACGTGAACAAAAACTTAAAAACTATTCCTCTAAAAAAAATGATTCCTTCAAAAAAATATCCTCTAAAAAAAAATTAAAATTTAAAACTATGTACATAAAGAGGATAGAAAAAGTATAATTATGTAACAAGAATTCTTTTTAGTTTATTTTTTGAAAAACGTGAATTCTTTTTATTAGTACATCCACAAAGATGTGCCACAATTTAATAATCACTTAACTTGTGCCATCGGTTTAGCATTTTCCTTAAAATGAAGCAAAAATTTGGGACAGATTATATGAAAAGATTCTAAATTTTAATGACACATTAATGAAGAAAATAGAATATCCAAAAATAGTGTCAAAACTCTGATGGTATATATCAAACGATCTCATCTCTATTCCCTATTACAAAATTTCAAAATCTCATTTCAACTATTCTAGGGTTTGAGATAGGTTATCACATACATAAAAATGAGTCGTCTAGTACTTTTTCATCACAGGGATGAAGAATACTGGGCTCTTGCCCGAACGTGCGATGCAGTTTTCTGCTTGTCGTATTTTAGTGGAAGCGCTTGAAGTTGAACAGACGGAAGAAATGAAAGTTACAGCCCTACGTGCTTTGGGATACCTGATGATGAACAGTGAATCAAATAAAAGAAAGGTTGTAGAGGACGGTGGTGTTATGGTTTTAGTGGATCTCATGAGTTCAAGTAATCATCAAACTTGTGTTCAGGCTGCAATGTTCATTCAACGTTTGTTTTCAGATGATACTATTCATGAGTTTGCTACTAATGATTTAGTCCGCGTAATCTTACCCTTATTTAGAAAACAATATTATTATGTAAAATATATTATTACCAAAATTTTATCTCCTTTACCAATCTATTTTGTAAAAAATGACAATTACAACAATTCTGTGTGTGTTAAGAATAAGTTAGGGGAGTGCGAATATATTACAATGATATGCAATTTGTAATAATATTTCATTATATTATAAAGGATTAATCACCGAGACTCGAAAATAAATTTATGCAGTTGGATCTTGAAACATTTTGAATTAAAAAAAGAAAAATGTTAACGAGTGTCCTTAGAACATTTTTAAGAAATTAAAAGTAGAAACTTTTACATAAAAAATTGTGTTTATTACTTTTACAAATGTTTGACTTGTATTTCAAAGATAAAAATTTCTGTTATGGGTTGCTTAAACAATGTCCTTAAAGCACTTTTTAAAAAAAATAAAATAAAGGCACACACATACAATTTACAAATACACATAATTATACAGAGCGGAAGAAGAAAGACATGCACCGAGAGGAAGAAAGAACGTGTATACGAGAGAAATATGAAAATGTAATTAAAAAATGGGGGTAAAATGGTAATATTTAAATTATAAAGCTCAATTCCATTGCTTACACCCTAAATTGGGTGGAAACAAAAATTGAAGGATTGGGTGGTATAGGATGGAATGAGTTTCATTGTGTTCCATTCCACTCCATTCACTTTTTTTGCAAATTCAAACAATGAAATCGATCCAAAATATATTTTTAAGGCTTTTTAAATATGTTTTTAGTCTTTACATTTTGCGCCCCTTTGAAGAATAGTTTCTACATTTCATTAGATATTTTTAAAATCCTCACATTTTATATTCGCTATCAAAATTAGTCCCTGCTGTTAATTCTCTAACGGAATGTTGATGTGACAGTTAATAGATCCCAAAATATAAGGACTATTCTTCAAAGTCACGCAAAATATAGGGACCAAAAAACATATTTAACCCTAAAATAATTGAGACTCACTAACTGCCACATCAACATTTCGTTAGAGAATTAACAGCGGGGACTAATTTTGATAACAGAGATGAAATGTGAGGATTTTAAAAACATTTAATGAAATGTAAGGATTATTCTTCAAAGGAGCGCAAAATGTAAGGACTATAAACATATTTAACCCTTTTATTTGTAATAAAACAGATTGCTCAATTTTAAATGTATATATAAATTTTTCATTACAAATGATATTCAAATTTCATTTGATTATAGGAGAATTAGTCACTTTAGTCCTTGAATGGGAAATGAATAGTCACTTTAGTCCTTGAATGCAGAGAAATTGCAAAACAGTCCCTGAATGTAAACTCTGTTAGTCAAATTTAGGGACTAAAGTGACTAATGAAGTGAAGTCTACATTCAGGGAGTAAACTGACTTACGGAATCTGCATTCAGGGACTAAATTGACTAACAGAGTCTACATTCAGGGACTATTTTGCAATTTATCTACATTCATGGAATAAATTGATGACTCATTTCCTATTCAGAGACTAAAATGACTAATCACCCTTGATTATAATATATCGTGGTGTTGGAATTTAAGTTGTTGACATTAGTCGTATCGGCAGTCCGTGTCTGGTAATTGTGTTGGACTCTGATTCATAGCAAATTAATATTTGTCTCTTCAAATTTTAATGTGTGGTCTAACAAAGTTTTTTGTGTTCTTGTAGACAATGTTGAAAAAGATTTACGTGCTAGTGGAACTGTGAATGAAGAATACCTGAAAGCATTAAATTCTCTATTTAGCAACATCCCACGGCTAAGAACAACCAAACAAGCAACACTAAGCATTCCAAATCTGGTAGAATCCTTAAATACAGATTCAGTGGCATGTCAAGAAGCTGTCTTGGATGCACTTTTTCTGCTCATAAAAGGTTGGTCAGCATGCTCTGCTGAAGTCTCAAGAGCTCAGTCAAATGCAGCTGCATATGCCATTCCTTTACTGCAGAACTTAATCCAATCTGGGCCAGTTCGATTTTTTGAGAAGGCGGAATTTATATTGCATTGTTTGCCGGGGACATTGGTGATGATCGTCAAGCG
>Ga0315914_1007206_pt1 | contig 15485 bp, 6 predicted proteins | sample MpolenodulesMG_FD_203920 | JGI IMG/M metagenome (GOLD analysis project Ga0315914, IMG submission 203920) | Medicago polymorpha root nodule microbial communities from Los Angeles, California, United States - elongated nodules | ecosystem: Host-associated > Plants > Roots > Nodule | place: USA... | reverse complement strand
CAACTCCCCTCCCCCAAACCGACACCGCTACGGATACCAGACAACATCCTCCACAACACTGAACAATCCCCCCTCCTTCAACCGCCCTCCATCATCCCCGCACCTAGCCTTTAAGGCTCGATATCATAACCCCTCCTTATCCACTAGCATACGCAAGCACCACTTCCCGAGTAAAGCAACATTAAATTCCCTCAACCTCCGAACACCTAAGCCTCCCTCCTCCTTCGTTAGACAAACATAATTCCAGTTCACCCAAGCAATTTTTATCCCCCCCCCTAAATAAAGATTCAATAGAAGAAATTATATATGTGGGAACCTTGAAGAAGGAAAGAAAGTAAATCAGAATAGATGACATGACAGATTTCAAAAGAATTAGACGACCACCAAACGAAAGAAATTTGCTTTTCCAATTCGACAATCTAGAAATGATGCAGGTCATAATCGGTCTCCAAAAATCTAGCTTCCCCGAATCCCCACCTATAGGCAACCCCAGATACACAAATGGAAAGGCACCGACTCGACAGTGTAAGACCCTAGCAGCCTCAGATAACCAAGATTTTGAAATGTTGACTCCAGTAAGCATACTTTTGTTAAAATTAACCTTCAGCCCAGACATTTGTTCTAAAATCAACAACACAACCCGTATTGAGCGCACATTCAACCATATCTTTTGTCCAATAATCAATGTATCATCAGCGAACTGAAGGTCTGACAGGCTCAAGGTATTCTCACGCCCCACAGCATAACCATGAAACAATCCTGCCTCCATCAATGACAATATAAGGACATTAAATCCTTCGACCGCCAACAAAAAAAGGAACGGAGAAAGAGGATCACCCTGACGCATACCTATTTCCATAGAAAATTCATCTGTAGGACACCCGTTAACCAACACCGAAGCCGTAACAGTTCCGACACACGTAGACATCCATTTCCTCCAGAGCGTAGGAAAATTCATTCTCTTCATAACCATGTCCAAGTAATTTAAGTCCACCGAGTCATACGCCTTTTTGAAGTCCATCTTAAACAACAACATTTCCTTCTTAAGGCAACGAACCTCATCTACCGCCTCATTTGCCACCAAAATACCATCCAAAATCTGCTTGCCTTTAACAAACGATGGTTGAGAATCTGAAATCACACTACCGATAACGGCCCGTAATCTGTTTGCGAGAATCTTGGCCAACACCTTATACAAACAAACAACCAAAGATATAGGTCGAAAATCATGTAACCGTTGAGAACTATCCTTTCACACTTATTAAGAAAAATGTAGTAGTGAATGAGAGAGAAAAATGGTTTTAAGTGCTCTTATCAAGTATTTGTGCATTTACCATTATCTTAAATTCAAAGTAGAATATATTGAATTGGGAGTGATACAAGTAGTATTAATTAGAGTTATAATTGGAAAGAAAAAAAAATTAATATTGTATTGAAAAGTGAAATGGGTCAGCTATTTTAGGACAATATTTTTTTACAAAAGGCTCACTTATTAAGGGACAGAGTGAGTATTTTCAAGGGAAAATTTCTTTTTGTGGATTCCTTAAACAATGCTCTTGGAGCATTTGTTAGTAAGACCATAAAGGAATAAATTAAAGAAATAAGAGTAATAAACGGGAAAGATAAATTATAAGTAATTTTACAAAATTATTCTTCATTAACTATGTAGGAAAAAATAAATTAAAGAATTGAAAAAAGTAAGAGTAATAAATAGTTGAGGGCATTGGTATTGTAAAGTGACTTCTAATCTAGGACATATATTTTCTTCAAAGTGACTTACAATTTAGGACGGAGGGAGTAGCAAATACCCTTGTAATTTGTGCTTCTAGTTTACTCCTTCAACCTCCTTCAAGTAGGACTGTTCCAAGTTGAATTTTTTTCAAAATGGAATCAACCTTGTTAGGATTGATCCCAAACCGAACTGAACTTCTCAATTTGTTCAATACAACATGCTTTACCTTTTCAAACCCAAACTGTGTGTTGAACAACCATTTAACTTTGCACCACTGACAACACATTCTATTCTTCTCTTCGTTCTTTGACAAACTTTCAAAGGCAAGGCACAATACATCCTCTAAGTTGGTTAGCAAAAACATAAATTCAATGGTTTTAAATATAATATGATCTTAGTAGCAATTTATATTTGGCAATATATTCAGATTAACACTTGTACATGATTCACAATTTTTCTACATGGTATCACGAGTTTCCGATTTTGAGGTCTAGCTTCCTCATAAACCCTAGTCTTCTTTTCGACTTCCTTTGTTTCTTTCCACCTTCGTTATGAACTTTTTTTTGCCTACATTGCAGCCCCTTGTGTATTTTTCTAAACAAATACCATTATGTTTACGAAACTAGACATAAACAATTGTTCATTTATCGATGTTGTATTGTATCACAAACTTATGTCTCCTATTTCTGCATTGATACTCACAAAACCAACCACACCATCATAACTAATCGAATCACTCAAATCAGCCTCAAGTCACACGGTGGGATGAGTTTTCTGAATCTCTAAACTTTTAACATTGCAATTCTAGAAGAAGAAAAAAATGATGAAACTTTATAATAAACCAGATGTTTTGGCTTCCAAATTATTCAAAATTAGGTATTTTTCAAATAGCCCTAATTATATTTGGCGAAGTTATAGCCAAGAGGGTAGATAAAAGGTTGGTGATGGTCTCCGTGTGTGTTATGCATGAAATGTGGCGTAGAAATGCAACTTCAGCTTGGGATCCTCCCCCCAACTCAATAATTTATAAAGCCAAACTTGATTTCTGTAAGTCGATAATACCAAACGACCCCCCATAGACAAGTGATGACTTTTCCAAAACTATATACTGCGAGTATCTCCTCCAATAGGTAAACTCAAATACAAAAAAGGAATATCACCTGTTTTACAATGCATAACCAAGGTTGCATCGGTCAACCACGATTCCAACACATTCACCCCTACCAACATACTCTTATGGAAATTGACTTTCAAACCGAAATTACTTCGAACAGAATAAGCACCGCTTTCATAGCTTTCACATTAGTCCAAATGGAAAGGATGATGAATTCCTTTTATTGCGGATCTAAGAAGAATGGCCAAAGTTTAATTAATTGGATGCCATGGGACAAGCTCACTCCCCACAAAAGTTTTGGTGGCCCAGGCTTTCGCAACATTGAAGCTTTGAATCTTTCAATGCTTGGTAAACAAGGTTGGAAACTCATGGACGACTCTAACCCCTTAGTTACTCGTATTCTCAAAGCCAAATACTATCCCATACGAGATTTCTTGGAGGCTCGTCTTGGCCATAATCCAAGCTACACATGCAAGAGTTTATGGAGTACTCAATTTTTTCTTACCTTGGGACATAGATGGAAGGTTGGGGTGGTGCTAAAATTAATATGTGGAGTATGTCGTGGCTTTTGTTGTCTTTCCTTTCTCAAACGTCAACCCCTCCACCTCTTCACTTTGAGGATGTTACAGTTAATTTGCTCTTGAACCTAGACCTTAAATCTTGGAATAATACGTTGGTACACTCTTGCTATCTCCTACAAATGTCGCAACTGTTCTAGCAATTCCACTTTATTCTCGTGTCCGTGAAGACACTAGAATTCTTGTGTATCATGTGAAGCCTTGGCAGAGACACATATGCATATATTCTTTGTCTGAAGTTGCGGTTTGCTGATATTGCTTAGGCTTTGGCAGTTTGGTTCGAGAGCTTCTTGGAAACAATTTCACCTCTTGATTTTACTTTTATCGTCTTTTTTATTCTAAACTTTTGTTTTTCTTTTTTCATAAATTAATTTGCACACTTAATTAAAAAATAGAAGACCCTCTAAACTGTCAAAACAAGATTTGAATAACAAGTTAAAAGAAGACAAGAGTGGAATATTTGCACTAATAAGATGTCAGGTTGAATCTTAAATTCTTCTAAGAGAAAGTGACATGTTTTCTCCCTATCTATGTCAAATAAATAAAACATAAAAACAAGTATATGACATCAACATCCAAATTTTATGAAAAGAAAGTGACATGTTTTCTGCCTATAAAATTTTCTTATGCAACTTTAGTTTCTATTGCTAAGTCAATGAGTATTTTTAAATATTTTTCTAGATATATTTAGAACATTATAAAAAGTTCCACCGAAAAAAAAGAAACTAAAAATTTGATTTTTAGGTTGAGATTTTGTTATTCTTACCTTGAATTTTTAAAATTTTGAAAATTTATATTTAATTCATCTCATGTTGAATTTTTTAAAATCTTTGTCAAATAATAACTTTTTATAATATTCTAAACATGTCTAAAAAATTTATTCAAAAATTTCAAATTTAAAAGATAATTAAACAATTTGAAAAGCTGCAGGGACTAAAACAATGTCGAGGAAACATGCTACTTTTTATTTGAATAAAAGACAAAAATTTGGTAATTTTTAAGGACAAAAAATTTATTTAACCTAATAATATAAAATAGGCTTAATTGAACTACCGGTCCCTTGACTTAATTCTTTATTTCAAAGTGGTCCTATAACTATAAAACGTCTTAATTTGGTCTCTTATCTTTGTCTCCGTTAGTCAATTTGGTCCTACTCGGTGAATTTTAACATTAAATGTGTAAGGTGAACCAACATTGAAGGTAGTCCACTATAGACCTTAATAATTGTTTTAATTTTAACTCTTTGATCTTTCTTTTAAAAGGATGTCTGTTAGATCATACATATCTATTGTATCTTATGGTGAACAATCAACATCTAATATTTTTCCTATTCTTCATCTTCTTCTTTCCACTTGCTCTCCATCTTCATATCAATTTCATCAACTTCATAAAATATACCAGGAAAAAAAACCCAGATATACTACAAAAAATCACATTAAACTCTTTAATCAAACACCTAAAATACCACACCATCGCATCTTAAAACTATTAGGAATAACTTCATCTCTTCTTCGCTCAAAGACCCTTATGGCCAAATTCCCAAATTCTGAAAATATTCACTGTGACGGCTAAGCACTTAATTAGCGAACAATTAGCTGTTTGGTTTAATTTTGTTTGTTCTATTCCAATTGAAAGATGCTTATTCTAGAAGGACTTATGTACCGTTTGGTCAGACTTTTTTCGTCTAAAAGCTACTTTAAAACAAAGTTAAAATAAAGTCTTTTAAGAAAAAAACTAAAGTTGTTTGGTTTCTTTATTTTTTTTTAGTTCTAAAGTTATTTTTAAGTTAAAAATTGTTTGGCAAAATATTGTACAAAACTTTAAAAAAAAAAAAAATTGTGGTGCCCGGGGGTTCGAACCCAGGACATTGCATATATTTATACATTGTCTATATCAACTGAGCTAAGCTCACGAGTACAAAACTTTGAATTTAATATGAATTAACATAATAAATAAAAAAATGTTTGAAATGCTATGAATAGTTTGTTTCTTCTTTTTCAATTATAGTGTGAAACAAATTTTGTTAAGGAATACCATATTTTTTGTGTCATTTAAAAAGATAAGAATTTATATTATATAATATTATATTTGTTACATTGTTGGTGTCATTGAAAAAGATATGTTTAGTTTTTTAAATAAGAAAAAGATATGCATAGTTTGTTATAATATAAATATGTAAAAGAAAAAATATTAAAAAATAAAAGAAAAGGTTGCGGCGTGAGTTGAAGAGAAGTGCTTGTGAAATAAATTTCGGAGAAGTAATTTTTTGAAGTAGCATCCAACAACTTTTGGTTAAACCTCATTCTATTCAATTTTATGCATTTTAAAAAAAATACTTTTTTTCGAAGGTACTTTATTGATATTGTGTTTGACCTAACTTGTCCTTAAAGATGTAGAGAAGCCGAAAAAAAGCCGGATCAAACCTACCTTAATGTTTAAAGTTTGGTTATAAATCTCCTTTTCCAGGGATAGTTTGGGAAATATTTATTAAATCTCCACTGCTTGCTAGATTTGGCAATTGAATTGATAGGCAGAATATCTTTTATGTCTCTCTTAGTTCCTAATTCCTTGATCCCTTTCTCCTCGAATAGCATTCTTGCACTGTTGGGAAGCGAGGGATTTGTGAAAATCAAGCAGAATTCATTCAGAAAAGAGAAAAAAAAAGTCCAAACTCATAGCAAAATAAAAATCCAGAAGAAAAACAAAATCCTCATATTCTTCATCTGCATTCTCGCGTCATCTATGTCTCAGATTTGAAATTTAAGGGTCTCGAATTTGGGATAAATTTTGGTTAAGAATTTTTAAATCTTGGTTTTCTAATTTCGTATCTGGGTTTCAAATCTTGGTTAAAAATATCGAATTTGGGTTAAGAATTTTGGCTAAGAATCTGAGTTTTATTTATTGTGTTGAATCCGTTGAAGCTATGAATTGATGATGTTTCTTTCACAAAAAAAAAATGAATTGATGATGTTGAAGAGATGAATTTATGTTTTTTTTTTATAGATGTTTTGGATTTTTTCTAGGATATTTCAGGAAGGTTGATGAAATTGATATGAAGATGGAGAACAATTTTGGAGATGCAAGATGGAGAACAATTGGAATGAAGAAGATTCCTTAAAAAAAAAAAAAGGAATGAAGAAGATGAAGAATATGAAAAATATTAGATGTTGATTGTCACCGAAAGATACAATAGACATGTATGATCTAACGGTCATCCTTTTAAAAGAAAGATCAAAGGGTTAAAATTAAAACAATTCATAAAGTCTATGTTAAAATTTACGGAGTAGGATCAAATTGAATAAACAGAGACAAAGATAAAGGATCAAATTAAGACGTTTTATAGTTATAGAGTCACTTAAAAATAAAGAATTAAGTTAAGGACTGGTGGATCAATTAAGCCTTTAAAATAATATCATCAGCAAGAAAATAAGTTGTTCCGTTGGTTAGCGGCGTCATGATGATTGTAGATAAATTATTGTGTTGATGTCTTACCAAATCTTTTTTTTTTTGAGGGAATGTCTTAGCAAATCTTGGGTGTGATATTTTTTATGCTTGGAAAATTTGGATTTTCTATCACTACCCCTTTTGTTTTTTTTTTAGGATTTTCTGTCAATAGTTTGCCCACTACTTTATTTGACTGAATTAAAGTTGTAAAAGAAGAAAAAGAAAAAAAAAACGACAAAATATCCAGCCTTTGTGGTACCGGATCTACACATTTTAGCAAAAGAACTGCACGCATGTTATCCAGACATCGACATTTCGAGTGATACTTCATGCTCCTAGCCAACATGGGAACATTTGTTATTGCGGCCACTGAATGTGACAATTGTTTGGTCAAGTATTGATTTGCTCGCTCTCACTCTCTCTCTTCCATCAGTGTCCTCATCAATTGTTTGTACTCCCTCCGTCTCTGTATATAAACACTCTTATATATATATATATATAGGGACGGAGGGAGTAGTATGTTAAAGATACTTCATCCGTTCTATAACAACCAAGTCTTTTGTTTATTTAACACATAATATATATTACTATCTCCATCCCTATATATAAGACCCTTTGCTAAAATTACAGGAATTAAGAAAGTGGATATTTATATTAAAGTTGTTTTTAATCACTATTGTTTTTACAATTTTATCTTTAAGAGAGAGAATTAGTTTATGTTTTTCATATGCTATTTATTGTTGATTGAAGAAAAAGATGTATAATAAATAGAGACATGTATGTAAAGAAATAATTAATGTCGTTGGAAATAGCAAAGGGGTATTATAAAAAGGGACAAATTTTTTCTCAAAAAGGTCTTATAATTAGGGACGGAGGTAGTAAGAAAATGTGTATAAGTGAAAGAAAATAAAAATGGTTTTAAGTGTCTTGTCAAGTATTGATATATTCTCTATTATCATAAATATAAAGTATAATATATTGAATTGAGAGTGATGAAAGTATAAATTAAATTATAATTGGAGAAAATAATAATTAATATTTCATTAAAAAGTGAAATGCATTAATTATTTTGTGACAATTTTTTATTGCAAATTGCTCATTTACTTTGGGACGGTGGAAGTGCTTTGAAGGCTCCACTTAATGGCAGTCAAGGAAATAGGTAAACGTATTAAAGTTTAGATATAAGAACAACTTCTAGTTAGATGTAGATTCACATTTTTCATACGGCTGAATATTAGGGATGACAATTGGACCCAAGCTTAATAGGCACCCGCACAAAATATCTATGATGGGCAAGTAAATACCTCCATTGTTGGGTATGGATTTGAGTTTAGGTAATTACCCACAATTTTTAACGGATACGGGTACTCTAGTGCCCAGTCCACCCCACACCTGCACATTATATAGACTATACCAATAATTTTATTTAATACTAAAGTTAGTTAATTAATCATAAGTCTTTGATATTTACTGTAATATGCGTTTGTTTTTTATATTTTAGATGCTTTTTATTTAGCTAAATATTATGATGTGTGATATTTTATAGGCTTAAATGCTCAATTGGCCCCTTAACTTGATTTCAAGTATCAGTTTGGTCCCATAAGTAATAAAAAGTCCGTTTTGGTCCCTTAACTTTATTTAAAGTATCGGTTTGGTCCTTTTTGTTAATTTAATCGAAAAAAACGTTAAATTTTGGTCCCTTAACTTATTTAATTAGTATTAGTTTGGCCCATAAACTTAACTTTTTTTTGAATTAAATTAACAGAAGGGACCAAACCGATACTTTAAATAAAGTTAAGGGACCTAAACAGACATTTTATTACTTATGGGACCAAACTGATACTTGAAATCAAGTTATGGGACCAATTGAGCATTTAAGCCTATTTTATATGTTGATTTTAGAGATTTCAGATCATATTTGAATATGTTGTGATATTATTTTGTAATTTATCATCTTTTTATTGTTAAAGTGCTGGTAATGGGTGCTTAGATAGCTATAGGATATGGGGACATGCACCAAACTTTTTGCCCATGAGGGTATGAGTTCGGGTATGAGGATTTTCTATAAACGTGGGTATATGGATGGACACTATACTACCCTCCTTAAAGGGTACACATTGCCATAGCTTGGGTGGTTCGCCATCTTTGTCTATAATTGAGATCAATCACATCATTAAAGTTATTAGATGACCCAATAGTATCAACAACTTCCTTATTTTCTCTAGTTACTAATGTGGATACCTGTGTCAAACAAGGGTTGGAACATATTCATGAAGTTGTATCAGTCTCATCTGTGTGGTTGCTATATGTTCAATGGTTCAATCCACAACATTGTTGGCTGCCCCATAAGGTCCAATGATGGTATCATAGCTTGATTCAACTTTGTGGGGAAGCAAGAGTGGTATCTGGTGGTAGATCTCAAATGCAGAGAGTTTCATACTTGAGGGAGAAAGACTGATTTGTCAAGTGTGAGTTAAAGTTTCAAATTGGATGCAAAAGTAGATGTTGAGAAACATATATGTGATATGATCCATATACCTAATTCCTTAAGGTTTAGGATGAAGATCTAGTGTCATACTCACTTGTGTGGATTCTCTTGGTTTAATTTGATGATCAAACTAAATGTAGGATCCCTCGAAAGTCACAACATTATGATGAACTATTTTCTTTTTAGTTTTTTGATGTCATTTATTTGGTCAATTTTTTATCGTAAATTTTAGTTATTAGATTGTGTTCGCTTTCATCCTTTTTTTATACAACCTGCATAATTTCAAATTCCTTGACTTTGTTCTTTGGTGGAATTTCACAATGAAAAAATGAAGATGGATTCAGTTGAGTTGGCAAAATATACTTATTAGAAATTTTAAAATGAATTGACATTTTTTCAATTGAGTCTAATTTTTTGGTAAAATAATTACTTCAAAATCTCTAAATCTTTCAGCAACCCACAAAATTATCATGACACACTCCTAATTTTTTTCTTGCCACTTCTCTCATGTCAAAATTAGTTTTTCATCTTCTTTATTTTTCTAATTTATTTCATCTATACTCATGGAAGAAAGGAACATAAACCTCCTTCCATATGAAACCACCACCAATCCACCTTTTTTTATCATGATGTGTTGCAACCTGATCTTATTTGACTATTTCATTAGATTTTAAATGCAAAGAGTCTCAAACTTAAGAGAGGGATTTTAATGTGTCATATGTGAGTCAAATTTCGACATTGGATGAAAGAGTGATGGCGAAAAAAAATATAACTAAGATGACATATATGCCTAATTCCTTAAGATTTTGGGTGAATGTGTGGTTTGAATCTCACTTTTGTGGTAATCTTAGCCTAATGTGATTATCCAACCCAATTTAGGCTCCACATGAAGTCACGGCATTATTGTGCTCGGTGATTTTGGATATCAAGCCATTAGATTGACGTTGAATCGTAAATCTTTGAACTATCTATCTTTTATTTTTGGGACGGGGAAAAGAGAGAAGGTTTCGCAAAGGGAAGGTTTTCGCACCCTAAACGATTTTGGTATTCCAAAGGAACCTCTTGCCTACTTTATCTTGTGCTAAGTTATTTGCTTATTTTGAAAATAGGTGCTTAAAAGTCTAAGTGTAAGAATGGGGGAAGAAGAAGCATGTTTTTTTGTATTTTTTATTGATTTAGAAAGACCTAAGTCTTTTGCCTACTTACCTAAGAAATGAGATCAAAATCAAGTAGTTCACTCTTTTAAAAAAGCGAGTAATTGGTTGGATTAATTTTAAAGTTTTTGAAAAAAGTTTTAAGAGGGTAGGAAGCCAAGAAGGCATAGAAGAATAAAATGACGTGAGGTTGATTGATTTTAATTAAAAGAAATCCAAGTCTAAATATGGATTAAAGCATATTAAAATTTGATTAAGAAATAAAAGGAAGAAAGAGCCTCTTGGGTTAAAATCCAAGGAATTTTAAGAAAATGTTTTTGGTGTTTGGCATATTTGAATTTTTTTTTAAAATGATTTTTTATAAGTTAAAAGCAAGCTAAAAAATCTAAGCGCAACGACGTAACATAATACAATAAAACGAGCAATTTACAAAGGACATTGGATCCCAAACACATTCTCAAGTTCTTGAAATGAACCTAAAATTACTAATGGTTTGATTTTAAGAAGAAAAAAAAACTTTAGAGTCCAATAATTAACCTAATTTGTGTCTAATTCATTTCGGTCCTTGATTGCGGTCATGACATAATGCGGTAAAAATAAAATGTGATGGTGTCGGTGCATATTCTCATTTATAGGTATTACATAGTTCCTAAATACATGATAAAGCTTTAAGAAAATGTAAATAACAAGAAAAATAAAATGCATGAATTATGTTACATCAATTCCTAAATACACACTAAAAAATTAATGACAATAAAATAAATGACAAAAATTAAAATATGCATGAGATGATTCTAAATAATAATGCAAATATATGATAAAAACAACAACTAAAAAACAGGGAATAAACAATTAAAATAGAGCGAAATGTTTTTATAAGCAAAGAGGAAAAAATTTTAAGGGAAAAGAAATGCAAGAGTAAAAACATTGGTGTAATTAGTTAAAAGAGTAGTAAAAAAACAGAAAAGCAATTGGACTTGATTAGATCCTGTGTGCTTGCAGTAATGATCCTAGCCACTGGATCTTAAATCCAAAGGCTAAAAAAAGAAACACAATGCATTAAAATAGGCTAACAAATAAAATGCATGATATTAAAATACTAAAAAAATGTATGAAAATAAGTTTAAAGCACTGAACCAACTAAAAAATGCATGAGTTTAAAAAAGTTTATATAAAAAAAGGCAGGTGGGCTTCAGCCAAAACGTGATGGGCTTAAGAGTGGGCTGGGTAGGGTTAGACAGAATCGGTTCGGTTCAGCATAGGCAGATGGGTCGGTTTTAAAAGCTGGGTTTGGTTCATGGTTTGTATAAAAGGGTTGGGCTGATCTTCTTCATTCATTTTAACCTAACTAGACTCCAAGCCGTGCGATGCACGAGTATCACACGGGTTTTGAAGAATATAAATATCAAATTGATTATACATTTAATATTATGCTATGAATTGACTGCAAAAAGGATATAAAAAATGCAAAAAATACATCAATTTAAGCTATTAACTTTATTTTCTTACCAAATAATATTACCAGTTGTGTTCTTGAATTTCTTCTTTGTTAATAATGAAAAGAAATAATGAGAAGAAATTGCAATCAGAAAAGGAACCGCTAGGGCATTTGTGACTTTAAAAAAAATGTTTTAGTACGGTATATCAATTTTGGAAGCAACAATATATCAATCAAAATGGAAGTGGCTTAGTGGTGAAAATTGTAAAGTGTAGTCATATGGTACCCGTTTCGATTCTTTGCAAAACCTTTTTTTTCATAAAATTTATTCAGACCCGCCAAAAAGGGCAGGATGAGGGTTAGGTCAGACTGTCTAACATTTATATATATAAAGATTCCCTCTCTCTAAAAAAAACAAGATTTTCTTCTTCTCTCTACGCCAACACAGAGCCACCGCGTGCTCTTTCTTCTCCGGCCAAACAAAACTACTTCGGCGCGGTGGCCGGCCACCCTAGGGTGGCGTCACCGCCGCCGGAGTTAACAAAACACTCTTTTTTTTCTGTTTTTTTCTTCCAGTTTTCAAAACATCTATCTCTCCCTTATTCTATTTTATAAATGGATTTCCAAAAAGATTAACAAAACTCCCTAGATCTAAGATTCTAACACAAAAATGAAATCACAAAAAAACCTTTCTACCTCGTTTTCTTTGTTCTCGGATTCGGATTAGAAATGTTCAAAGATGAAGATCCGGTTCGGTTTGGCTTCCTCCCTTCCTTCTCTTGACAAACTGGTTCGATTATTGTGCCTTGTGGGTGCTGATCCTTCTCCTTTGTTTAAGTTTGCAGGTGAGCATATGCAAGGCCGGTTTGCTCTAAATTCGTGGGTGATTCACGGCCTTGTGATGTTGTCGGTAGTGATTTGAAGGGTTTCGAAAATGGTTATTGTGTGTATAGATGAAGGAGTCGCGGATCTGTTGATGCTTAAACGTGTTTGGTTATGTTGGGAATTATTTGGATCGAAAATATTATTACTGTTTGTAGTAGGTTATTTGGCTTGATTTATGTGATTCTGCAGTTTTGTGAACTTTGAAGAAAAAAGGGTTTGATGATTACTGTTAGAGCTGTCAAATGGGTCGGCCTGGCCCGGTGGGCCAGCTCATATAAATGGGTCTGAGTGGGTCGGCCCACTTGATTCATGGGCTACTAAAGTTGATCGCAACCCAATTAGTAGTGGGCTACACGGCTCGATGGGCCAGCCCGACCCATATTTTAAAATGTATTATTTTGTTTTTTTCGAAAAAAAATTGATGGAATAAATAATAAAGCTACATATCACTTTTTTTTAATAGAAACATATTACATAAATTATTATACATCAAATAAATAACATGTCTTCGTAAACTTCGTTAAATTATATATAAAATGTCTATTAAATCAACATCCATAAGGATAAATAACACAAAAGAATCAATGCAAAAATAGAATATTTATCATAACTCACAAAGTAATCCTTGAAGACAACAAAATTCAAATTACATAATAAAATAATTCAGTCTTACCTAATAAAACTATTTATAAACTATTTATTTTTTTAAAAAGGGCCGGCCCGCAAGCCCGACGACCCATCTAAAATGCTGGCCCGATGGGCTGGCCCAAAAAGATAGGGTTGTTTTTTTCATGCATTTTTTACGGCCCGGCCCACACTAAAATAGAGGGCCGAAGGGCCAGCCCGGTGGGCCTGACCCATTTTGACAGCTCTAATTACTGTTGTTGGTTTAGTGTTCTTGAGATTGCTCAAAGAAAAGTAGGGTTTGATTTTGATTATGGTTGAATTCTGGAGAATTTGTGTTTGTGTATGGATTTGTGCTGCCGCCAAAAAATTTCTTGAAATGTGTGTGTTTATTTCTGTGCAGCCTCCAATTCTGTGCAATAATGACAACTTAAATAGTGACAAAACTAGGGTTAAGATGAATATTCACTGGACCAAAATGCCCCTGCAACTTGGATGGAAATGTGGACCAAAAGGCCTCTGACACATGGACTTGACTGATTGGACTCAAGCTACTAAAAAACACCTGACTTGGACTTAAAAAGAAAAGATTAAAAAAAAAGTATAATATTTAAAAAAAACAAATAAAAACGAATTAAAACAAATAAAAAAGAAAATGGGACTAAAATAAAAATAAAATAATGATAAAATAAATAATAAAAAAGAAATAAAAATAAGGGCAATAAAAATAAAATAAAACACTTAAAATTGTCGCCTTTCGGAACCAAAAATGAGGTATTTCAAAATACTTCTCTGCTGAAATTTCGTCTAAGGCGACGAAGCTTCTCGGCTTTTAAACAACACATATTGCATTTTTCCTTATAGTTTCTCTCATGTGCAAAATCCTTTTTTTATTAGTTTTTTCTTTCAAATTTCTTTTCTCTCTTCTCATAAAACAAAGGAACATAAACCTCCCTCCATGAAACCACTTCCAACACACTTTTTTGAACATGTTGTGCTGCCTCCATTTGACTTTATTTGACTATATCACATAATTACGGACGCGTGCATTCACACACTTTATTAAGATATGTTAATGTGTCAAGTGTGAGTTAACGTTGTACATTGAATGTAATAGTAGATTTTGAACAACATATGAGTGAGATGGGTCATACATTTAATGTGTTAGAGTTTTATGTGAAGATGTGGTGTCAATCTCAATCGTATAATTTCTATTAACTTAATATGATGATCAAACCCAATGTAGACTCACCCGAAAGTCTCAAAATTATGATAAACTATTTTGTTAGTTTTTGAAAAACATTTGTTTATTTTCCTTATTTTAAATTTTAGTTATTGTTGTCATTTGATTTCAAGCCATGTTTTTTATTCATCTTATATTATTTCAAATTCCTTCATTTTTTTATTTTTGTGAGATTTGATTGAAAAACAACATATGTGTTTTGCTGATTTGACAAAATACATTTTATTAAAAAAAATTAAAATAATGTGTCATTTTTTTTATTTAGTCTAAATTTTTGGTAAAATATTTACCAAAAAATCTCCAACTCCTTCAACAATGTCCCATAAATTACCAGCAACTCACTCTAATATTCTCTGTACTCTCATGGACAAAGCACACTCTCCTTTTTTTCCTTATCATTTCTCTCATGTTCAAATTCATATTTTGTCTTCTTTCTTTTTCTAATTTATTTTCTATCTTCTCATGAAAAAAAACAAAGACCTCTCTCTATTAAATCACCACCAACCCACCTTTTTACTTTGTTATGCCTTCTCTGATCATATTTGGCTATGTTACCAGATCACATATGCAAGAGTTTCACATTTAAGAGAGGTATTAACATGTAATAGGTGAGTTAAAAATCCATATTAAATGTAAAAATAGACGGTGAGAAACATATATGTGGGATGATTCATATACACAGTGGCTTAAGGATTTGGATGGCATGTTACTTCTAAAATTGAGCCTCTATTTATGTTTGAATTATGTGCAAGTTTCTTTGTAAATGTGATCTAGATTTGTGAACC
>Ga0315914_1007203_pt1 | contig 15489 bp, 14 predicted proteins | sample MpolenodulesMG_FD_203920 | JGI IMG/M metagenome (GOLD analysis project Ga0315914, IMG submission 203920) | Medicago polymorpha root nodule microbial communities from Los Angeles, California, United States - elongated nodules | ecosystem: Host-associated > Plants > Roots > Nodule | place: USA... | reverse complement strand
GTAGGAGGTAGAAGAAGGAGAAGTGAGTTTTGGTGTGGTTTGGGTTTATGAAAGAGCAAGAACAAAGGAAAAGAAATGAAAGATAGAAGCTGATGATGATGATGACCATTTGTTCTTTGAAGCTCTCACGTGCCAAACTATTTTTTTTTTGTTTTTGTTTTTTTTATTAGCTAGTTATACGTGTGGAATTAAAAAAATTAAATAAATACACAGGTGGCATGCCAAGTATGGTTGACTGGGTCAAAATTGACGTTTTGCAAAAGGGGGTAAACATGGGGGTCACTTTTGCCATTTTTTTTAATAGGGAAAAAAATTACAACTTTTGCAAACTTAGGGGACAAAAAGTGTGTTTTAGCCTAAATAAAATGGAAGTATTAAGAAAAGTAAAAACATAAAAATTGAAACTTGGTTGAATCACATTCCAGCTCACTTCTATTAGAAAAAATTAGACTATAAAAAATCAGATGTTTCCGATATTGAACGACAAAAATTGATAATTAAGTTTGAAAACTATTATTTCATTTCACTGATTTTAATTATTGTATCTTACTTGATTTAATTTTGATTACTATGGAAATAGATCATCTCAATGGTTTTTCTCACATGGCCTTTCATGAGTTAACAATCTCACTATTGAATAGAAAAAGGTGAGATTGGATTTTAATGGATAAACCAAGAGTAAAAAAGTTTAATGGTGAGAATGTTAACACATAAGAGACATGAGAGAAAAACGATAAAATTAATTCCCCAATTACCATTCGTGTGTGTCATATTTAATTCACATGCTTGAAATTTTATCACATTTCACATCTTTAGAAGAAGAAAAAAACAGTAAATCTACTCTCACCTATTATCTTACTCGTAAACTCTAGTAGACATGTGTGGTTGAGAATTTGTTGGTGTTCCACTTCATATTTGGGGAGAGAATATTTTTAGGATGACTGGGAGTAAATTTGGTGTTTATGTGAAGATGGATGATGCCACACTGTTAGAATTTTTTTTTTTGAAGTTGGAAAGGTTTTAATTCTCTTTCCAGGTAAAATTTTTTAAACTAAAGAGTTGATTTTAAATGTAGTAAGGATACAATTTAAACAGGTAACAACCGTATCGGAAGAGTGTGGATCAGAGGCTGGAGAAATTTCCAGAGTTTTTGAGAATTTTGGGGAGGATGGACAATGTTGGGCAGAAGTTGATGGTGACTCGTTGGTGACTGAAACAGAGGACACTTGGTCCAAAGAAAGTGTGGGACACGAGGTGGGCTGTGTGGCAAGGGATAATGGTGATGGAAATCCCAAGTTGGGATATGTTACCTCGTTGGCTACTGCCATAAAAGAAAGGAATTTGGCTTCTTCTCCTCTTGTTAATTTAGTTGACCAAGGAGAGGAGATTGATAGTGATAGAAGGAGACAAGTGGCACTAGGTGAAAAGGAGAGTAGGATAGAGAGAGAGAGAGAGAGAGAGAGAGAGAGAGAGAGAGAAAAGGAAGACTTTTTCGGAGCATGTGGAGGTTCAAGAAGTAGTGAGAATTGTGTTAAGCATATGGTGGGGGCGCGTGAGGACAAGAAGGGAGAAGTGGGGTCTGCGCTTGTTGATGAGGAGAATGGGGTGGGACCGGATGTTGTTTTCTCTCTTAGATTGGGGACAAGTGTCACGCCTCCTACCATGAGGACTTGTGGGTCAATTGTGACTTTGGGCCTTAATGATTCTTCAACAAAGGCTACTTGATTATTATCTCATTTTAATGGGGAATTGGTCTCTATGGTTGGGTTGGGCTATTTTCTAATAAACAATGGTTTGGACAACAAAGATAAAAAAGATAAAAGGCTCTCGAATATCTTGGAACTTGTTAATAGATATAGTACCCCCTATGTTAATATTTTTGATTTGTCGGGTACAAATTTATGTGTTCTTGATAGATCTGATTGCATGGTATTTGCGGGTGGACTCAACAATTTCATCTACCGCTACGATCACACCACCGAAGCCTAAGATTTTTTTCTAGGGACTTTGCTTAAAAGACCAAGAGGAGGAGGAAGTGCAGGGGGAGTCTCAAGCTCGAAAAGACAACTTTTCCAAGACAAAGGTGCAAAAATAGGTGGGAAGAAATCGTTATTTGAAGATGGTGGGAAGAAGTATGGAGCGAATATGGAGGGGGGGGGGGGTTCTTGACCACATAGTATCTCTGGAACTCTGTTGGTTCCTCGGTTGCCAACACAGGAATATTTCTCAGGTACGCCTACTACTTTGTTCTCTATTGGTGTTTGTTTAGAGGAAGGGGTTCCTATCCCCCACTCCTGTTGGGACATAGATGCCTTAGGGTCTTGATTTAACCATCTAGCTGGATTGTTCGCCTACACCAGTTGCTCAACATCACCTGTCTATTGATACTTTTTTGGCGGGCCTTCCTAGTGAAGCACACCGTTGTTTTATTTCCAGTATTGTCTTAGGAAAGGGGAAGGGTATTGGGTATTGTTTTGGGAGATCAGATAAGGTTGAGATACGTAGGTTGATGGTTGCTGAAGAAAATGATATTGTCATTAAAAGGCGCAGGGAGTCAGTTGATGTAATTAGATGATTGTAGGGTCCTTTACTATTAGAGGTCTAGGGGGTAGTATTAATAAGAGAAGAGATATGGATTTTATTGCATCAAATCATTTAGCTTTTATTGCAATTCAGGAAACTAAGTTAGAAGTTGTGTTTTTATCTTTGGGGAAGCTCCCACTGTGAGTGGAGTTACTCTCCTTCAGTTGGGAATAGTGGTGGGATGTTATCTATTTGGTGTAATTCCAAAGGAAGTCCTTTGTTCTCTTTTTCAAGTCAAAGGGTCCTTGAGGTGTGTTTGGAGTGGGGTGTTTCCAAGATTAAATGTTGTGTGGTGAATGTCTACTCCAGTTGTTCTTTAGGGGCTAAGAGGATTATGTGGAGAGATTTTATTATTTCCAATACCTTAATTGGTGGTGATATTTGGTGCGTTCTTGGTGATTTCAATGCGGTTCTTGTGGCTCATGAAAGAAGAGGGAATGTTTCTGACCAGGGCAGGAGTAGCGAGAATGAGATTGCTGAATTTCGTAACTTTGTTAACCAAATGCGGATCTTTGATCTCCTGCTTCTTGGGAGGCGATTTACTTAGATTAGACCCCATGGGTCTGCGATGAGTCGTCTAGATCGTATTCTAGTCTTTGGTGGGTGGTGGAAACATTGGGGAGTTGCTTTACAATGTGCTCTTAATAGGGATGTTTCTGATCACTGTATGATTGTCTTTAGGTATTCATCACAGCTTTGGGGACCTAAGCCTTTCAGGTTTACCAATTATTGGTTGGAGCATAAAGATTTTAAGGATGTTGTAACTTAAAACTGGGAAAATTTGGAGTATTCTGGCTGGATGTCCCACATTTTAAAAGAAAAAGTTAAGAGCCTTAAGGGTATCTTTAAGAGTTGGAGTAAGGATACTTTTGGTAACCTGGACTTTCGGGTGGACCAGCTCAATGAGAGAATCAAGGATTTTGATGTGTTGGCTGGTAAGAGGTATCTTTCGACGCTAGAGGAGGTAGAGAGAACCTGAGTTTTGGAAGATCTCTGGTCTCTCCTTAGGTTGAAAGACTCTCAGATGTTTTAGAGGTCAAGAGCAAGATAGTTGAAACAGGGTGATGTGAATTATGCTTATTTTCATGTCTGTGTGAAGAAAAGAGGGCTCAAGTGGGCAATAGGTGGGTAGAAGAAGTTGCAGAGGTAAAACAGGTGGCGGCGGCTTACTTTTCCCATGATTTTACAGAGTCGAAGCTAGACAGACCAACTTTGGATGGTATAAATTTTAATCAAATCTCTAACCTTGATGATAGTACTCTGGTCGCCCAATTCCTTTTGAGTGAAATTGAAGATGTTATTTCTAATGTCGATGGTAATAAGAGTCCGGGCCCAGATGGTTTTAATTTCACTTTCTAAAAGAGGTTTTGGCAAACTATCAAAGATGAGGTCGTTGTGATGTTTGATCAGTTTTTTGCTTCGACCACTCTCCCCAAGAGTTTTGCATCCTACTTTGTCCCTACTTTGTCGCAGTGACTTCACACCAATCTCTCTGCTTCGATCCTTGTATAAGTTAGTAGCTAAGGTGTTGGCGACGTGTCTTGTGCCTGTGATGGATAAAAAAAATATGCTAATCAGTCTGCGTTCATTAAGGTGAGATAATTGGTGGATGGTGTGGTGGCTATCAATGAAATCATTGACTTGGCTAGGAGAGGGCGCAAAGATTGCCTAATTTTTAAGGTGGATTTCGAAAAATCCTACGATTCAGTCGGCAGGTGTTTTCTATATTATATAATGTGAAGGCTAGGGTTTACTTGGAAATGGTGATTGAGGCTTTTATATGAGGGGGATGGAATTTGGAAGAGTATCTTGAGAGAAAGGTATGATATTCGAATCATTTCTTCCCACCTAGGGGGAGAGGTGAAGCCCTTCGGCATGCCTTAGGGTGGTTGAAAGGGGTGTCGTTGTTGGGGGCCAATTTGAATTCTGCCTCAGATTGGTTTACGGATAGTGTTTTAAAGGTGGTTAGGAATGGGTGGAGGACTTCCTTCTTGGAGGATACTTGAATGGGACATGAACCTCTCCGGCTTCAGTTCCTTAGATTGTTCCTAGTGTCAAATCAACATACAACTACTATGGGTGCTATGGGGTCCAGGATAGGGGATATATGGGTGTGGAACTTGCACTGGCATAAACAGTTGCTAGTTTAGGAGATGACCTGTATTATTAGTTGAGAGCGTTGTTGGATGTGGTGGCCTTGTATGAGGGTGAGGACTTTTGGTCTTCGAACTTTAGAACCAATGGAGTATACTCGGTCCGGTCTACCTATGAGGTTCTTTCAGGGTCGGTTCAGATGTCAGGCGGGGTTTCGGAGGAGACAATTAGGGCCCTCATTTTAGTGTGAAAGAGTTAGACCCCTTCCAAAGTTCAGATTTTTTCTTGGCAACTTTTGCTAGATAGGATCCCTTTGCGTCTTAATCTTTTTAAGCATGGTGTGATTAATGATTTGGCGAGTATATCGTGCGAGGTGAGTGGGGGTGAGGGAGTCGGTGGATCACTTGTTTGTCACTTGTAGAGATGCATCTATGAGATGGTACTTTGTTTGTAGGTGGTTAGGGTGGGAATGGGTTCTCCCGAATAGTTTGTTGGGATTGTTGCAGGTCTTTGTGTCTTTTGGAGTGGATAGACAGTCGATGATAGATTTTACTTTAATCTGACATTCAACTGTATGGTCAATCTGAAAAGCCCGTAATGATTTAATTTTTGCTAGTAAGCCAATTATTGTTGATCAACTAGTTGAGAGGATCCAATTCCAGTCTTGGAAGTGGTTCTCTCGTACACACATGAGTCATTGATGTTCTTTCCATAAGTGGCAGGTGGAGTCGATCCTCTGTCTGCGCCAGTAGTGTCCGGGGTGGTGGATAGAGCTGGATCTGATCTGTACTTAGGTAGTTTGGGTGGGACCTAGTCTTCTGAGCTATTTTGTACGGTGTTTGGATCCTTCATTAGTGTTTTCTCTTCTCGTTAGGGATTTGTTTTCTCTTTTATATTTTTGTTGTTTGGTGTTTTGGTGACCCTATGTGGTCGTTGTTTCAGGAGCTTTCTAGGTGTTCGGTGTTTTTGGTGTTTTGTCATACCCGTTTTTTTTTTATATATACTACTCCCTCCGTCCCAAATTGTATGTCGCTTTAGAGAGAAAAGTTTGTCCCAAATTATATGTCGTTTTACAATACCAATGCAACATAAATGTTGCTTTTCCTATTATAACCTTAACTATTTATTACTCTCTCTTCTTTCAATTCTTTCATTTATCTTTCCCATATTATTTATTAAGGGCAATTTTGTAAAACAACTCATAATATCTATTTTCCATACAATATTAATTGCATTTCTTAATTTGTGTGAAATGTCTGAAACGTCATACATTTTGGGACGGAGGGAGTATTTGCCATTAAAATAAATCGAAAACTTTTTCGAATTGTGTTGTTAACGATTTCTATTAACATAAGTATCAAAATATTTTAAAAACATTACAATTAAATTAATCAGAATATAAATGAGACGGCACATTGTTTTAAAACTATGGACCCGCCAAATCATGTGAGTCTCATATAAATTCAATGCTCTGTTCCATTTTAAAAGACATACTTTAAAAATGTGCAATATTCACATAACATACTTTAATCATATTTTTCTACTAATATACAAAGACAAATTATAACGTATGAGATATTTTGTATTTGGCTCGACGAATATTTTCAAAATATTAAATTTTTATAATTTTTTTAATCTATTATTAAAGATATTTAAAATCAAAATTATGATTTAACATGCGTGATAAAATCAATTGGATTATATAATATGAGATACTCCATCCGTTACTAATTATAAGCAAAATTGACTTTTTAAGTTAATGCAATTAATGATGTACTTCCTCCGTCCCAAATTACAAACAAAAAAAATATTTTCACACTTATTAAGAAAACTAAAACATCATAGTTTGTAGTATAGTAGTTTCTTGTGTTATCATTGGAATAAGTTTCATAGAAAGATGTAAAAACAATTTTCATTGATTATTATTTATAGAGAAAATGAAAGAGAGAGTATAATGAATGCAATTTGCATTTAATTTCTCTTTGAAAAAGATAATTTTTTGAAATAACATAATTAAATATTATAAAAGTTGGTCTTTTTTTCTTATAATTTAGGTAAAGAAAAATGAATCTTTTTTTCTTATAATTTGAGACAGAAGGAGTATATGGTTCATATTATGGATCAAATACGTCATTAATTGAATAAACCTAAAAAATCAAATTTGCTTATAATTAGTAGCAGATAGAGATAGAGTAATAAATAAAAGTGTATTGGTAACATTTTTTTAAAAATAAACACCTCGGTAAATAGAGTTTGATTGCATATACCAAGTCAAATAAGTTATTAAATGTGCAAGTGGGCCAAGTTTGACTATAAGCCTGTTTGTTACGGATTAAAATAAAAATGATTTTGATATAAAATAATTTAGAGATTTAATGAAAAATCAGAATCTATTTTGCGTTTGTTTACCGTAATAAAAATCACTTTTTTAAAACAAATAATCTAGTTTGTTTGAATACAATTATATAAAAGGGAGTTTTTGTTACAAAATTAGTTCAATCTTTTAAACAATATTTTCTCTCCCCTCTAAAAAAAATCTATTTTTTGAGTAACAGCTTCTCATTTAAAGTTGTTTTTAGAATTTTTTTAGATTATGCTTTTTTTTAGAAGTTGTAACAAACAGATGCAAAACTCTTAAAAATGATTATTTTTTTAAAATTAGTGATTTTTTTCTTAAAAAAAACTATATCAAACTTGCTCTATATGTTGTCAATACAGTCCAATCTCTCTCTCTATATATATATGCACCGCAATAAAAAAGCAGAAGAAACAGAACAAGTTGCATAATTTTGGCAGTCATGGACAGAGGCAGAGGCGTGTACTCTCCCTTGTTTGAAACAAAGAAAGGCAGAGGAAGGCTTATCTATAGGCTCTTTTCAATCTCATTATTTGCAGCCATATGCTTCATCTGGTTCTACAGATTCAATCACATCATAACCACAAACTATACTAAAGAAGAAGAAGATGGAGGAAAGTTGGTATGGTTTGGTATGCTTGCTGCAGAACTATGGTTTGGCTTTTATTGGATTCTCACTCAAGCTTTCAGATGGAACCTTGTTTTCAGACAACCCTTCAAGAATAGACTCTCCCAAAGGTCCCTATTATTTTTATCTAGTTACACTCATTTTAGATTACCTTATTATTTTGTTTTGAATTTATGTTTCTATGCTTCATTTTTTTTTTTTTAATTTTGATTTTTGATTTCATAAAATTAAGTAGTTTTAGTTTTGTCCAAAAAGAAATTTAGTCTAGAATAAATTAAAAAAAAGTGAATTGACAGCCCCACCACAAGCACATCCATTTGTACGAGATGATACATGTCTCTTTCAACTTAACCAGTGATTTTTGATTCAAATACTAGCTTTCCCTCTTGTACAGTTCTACTCGACTCGAGCAATTAGTCTTGACAATAGTTTATTATTACATTTAAAAAACTAGTATACATTTTTCTGATTGAAAGCAATTAAACAATTTTTTTATTGCAAAATTCCACCATAATTAATTTAGAATCATATGTATTTTTTTTTAACAGATATGAGCATATGTTGCCAGAAGTGGACATATTTGTATGCACAGCAGATCCTGAAATAGAGCCACCAATGATGGTAATAAACACAGTGTTATCTGTTATGGCTTTTGATTATCCATCTGAGAAGTTGAGTGTGTATCTATCTGATGATGGTGGGTCAGAATTAACCTTCTATGCTCTCTTAGAGGCTGCTACCTTTGCAAAACATTGGCTTCCTTTTTGCAAGATATTCAAAGTTGAGCCCAGGTCACCTGCTGCATATTTTAATACCATCAAGGACAGTAATATACCTAATGAGTTGGCAGGTATCAAGGTATGTAACCAACCCACTCTCTATTATAATTAAATTAATATTTCCAAATTCAATGAAGCCAATGACTTTTGTTCCCAAATTCAATTTAGCAGCCTTTTCTATTAATATAGTATGATTTATGAATGAAAGCTCTTTGACCAAAAATATTAAATAATGAAAGATCTCTGACCAAAAAAAATTTAAAAAAATGAAAGCTTTTGACTGCTAAAAGATAAGATTATTAAACTTGCAGCCTTTACTTACATAAGAAAAAAAAATATTATTGCAGATTTTTTTTAAAAATATTATTGTAGTTTTTGTAACTTACTCTTTTTAAAATATAGAACAACTCTTGTTTGAATGTTTAAGTGGGCTCCACTTACAGCCATGGATCTATGAAGAGTAGTTTGGGGACAACTGCCCCACGATTCTTCATGTTATATTTGTTAAATTTTTATATTTTAATGATTGTTGCTCTTAAAATAGTATATATTTTTTGAATTTTTTTTTTAATATATTGCTTCCATTAAATGAAAATTTATACCATAAAAAGAGTTTTGCTCATGAATTTTTATAAAATCAAATGTCTAAATGCATTTGAAATGAACTTTTGAATAATTTCCACCATATTTTTTAAATATAAAGACACCTAAAGAACAATTTTAATTTGTAGATATTGTCGATTCTTTAATTTTTCTAATATATAATAGGATAGTGTTTATAATCTTGAGTATTTTGGTCAATGATAATGATGTTATTATTATATCACTTTTGCATTGATAAAAAATTTCTATAAATATTTATCATATAAAATCTTACCCGGCAACTCCACATTTATGAATCCGTGCATATACATATTAACTTCAAAAACATTATTTATTTTTTTCACAAAGGGTAACAGCAAAATTAAACAACTGTCAATTGCCAAAAATCTGGGTGGAAAAGATTGTTGAAAAAGTTACTGTAAATTTAGAGAAAAAAACAATAAATAATAAAATGAATAGATGGGTTGGTGAATTTATTGACCAAAAAGATATAACTTTCTTTTAAAAAACTTAAAGGCTCAAAGAGTTGGTATTGAAAAAGAATCTGGCAAGCTGGCGAAATTGACAACCGCAAAGATATGGTTAAACTTAACTCAATTTGTTTTGCTACTCTATCACAATGTTAGATTTGAAAATTGCTCCATGCCTTATGTGATAGTTTTGATCCAATAAATTTGATTAGATCGTAACTCTCGGTAAATTTTGTATAATCGAAAGTCATGATTTAAATATTACATTGGTTGAAATAACGTTAGTTTAGACTTTACTTACTTTCTGGTCGCACTTCGGATTATCAGGGGTTCATTTTTCCTGAGAAGCGTTGGGTTAACAAAAAAAAATGTTTTACATTTTTCATATGATTATAATTTTTCTTGTTGGGTTATGGAGAATTATAGCTCTCTTTTATTGTAGAAATTGTACAATGAAATGGAAAAACGAATTGAAGATGCAACAAAGTTGAAAAGAGTACCCGCAGAAGCACGTTTAAAGCATAGAGGATTTTCTCAGTGGGATTCATATTCATCTAAACGTGACCATGACACAATTCTTCAAGTAAATTGCTTAATTCAATTTACTTCATTAGTTTTGACTTATCCTTTTAAACATGACCATGGCACAATTAACTTGGTTAATGCAATATTTTACATGTTTTCACTAGATACTGCTTCATAAAAAGGACCCTGATAACTCTAAAGATGTACATGGTTCCATGTTGCCAACTTTGGTGTATTTAGCTCGTGAAAAGAGGCCTCAATATCACCACAACTACAAAGCAGGAGCTATGAATTCATTGGTATACATTACTTCCTCTATCACTTTTTATAAACAATTTAAATATTTACATATATCAAGAAAAATTGGAGGTGTAAGTAATAGTTACATATGTATGAGTGATATTAAATATGTACATTTTGAAATGCAGTTAAGGGTGTCTTCGATTATCAGCAACGGGAAAGTCATTCTAAATGTAGATTGTGACATGTACTCAAACAATTCAGAATCTATAAGGGATGCTCTATGTTATTTCATGGATGAAGAGAAAGGCCATGAAATTGCTTTTGTGCAGTCTCCACAGGCCTTTGAAAATGTTACTAAAAATGATTTATATGCGAGCGCTCTACTAGCAATTGCCGAGGTTAGTTATTTCTTGTATCAAAAGTCGCATAAGTTAGAGATTTTAGTTACGAGTTATGGATTAATAGGTTAATTGTATTAAATTCACAATAAGTCCTCAACTCATAGCTCAAATGGTTGTTCTAGGATACTCGAAGAAGTTTGAGTAGGAGGTCCAAAGTTGAAACTCCGACAAATAACATATACTACTACTATTAATATTTTCCTATAAAAAATTCCATGATAACATTTCTTACAATGTACAAGTATATATTGGTACTTATCATTTTGTATGTGCGTGTGAAGGTGGAGTTCCATGGGGCAGATGGTTGTGGTGGCCCTTTGTACATTGGAACTGGATGCTTTCACAAGAGAGAATCTCTTTGTGGAATGAAGTTCAGTGATGAATATAGACATAACTGGAAGAGTGAAGATAACTTGTCCACAGAAGCAACCTTGCATGAACTAGAAGAAAAATCAAAGGCTCTTGCAAGCTGCTCATATGAAGAAAATACACAATGGGGAAAAGAGGTCCTAAATAGTATTTTCTTTTATAATATTATTGTTTAATTTTTTTTTTTACAAGCAAATATTGCTTCTATCTTTTTGGTTTTTAGTCCTCAAAATTTTTGGTTTTAGTCCTCGCAATTTTTTTAGTCTTCCTAATTAGAACCATGATACGCTACGATCGAAATTGATAATGTTTTCTTGAATTGCAGATGGGTTTGAAGTATGGATGTCCAGTGGAGGATGTGATAACAGGGTTGTCTATACAAAGCAATGGATGGAAATCAGTGTACTACAATCCACCAAGGAAGGCTTTCTTGGGTGTAGCTCCAACTTCTTTGCTTCAAGTACTTATTCAACATAAGAGATGGTCTGAAGGAGATTTTCAAATTTTGTTTTCTAAGTATAGTCCTGCATGGTATGCTTTTGGGAAGATTAATTTGAGCCTCCAAATGGGATATTCTACTTATTGCTTATGGGCACCTAATTGTTTAGCCACTTTGTATTACTCCATCATCCCTTCTCTTTATCTTCTTAAAGGCATCCCCTTGTTTCCAAAGGTAACAAAACAATTTCCTTTAAATATACATAGAAATATGTTCCCTTTGAGCATGCATAAGTTAATATTTATTGGCTGAATTTTCAGATATCAAGTCCTTGGTTCATACCTTTTGCATATGTAATAATTGGAGAAACTATTTATAGTTTGTTAGAGTTTGTGTTAAGTGGAGGAACATTTAAAGGTTGGTGGAATGACCTAAGGATATGGTTATACAAAAGGACAAGCTCTTACCTATATGCATTCAGTGACACCATCTTGAAGCTTTTTGGATTTTCAGATTCTCTCTTTACGATCACGGCTAAGGTTTCAGAAGAAGAAGTTGTCGAGCGCCACGAGAAAGAAATTATGGAGTTTGGAACATCCTCACCCATGTTCACTATATTAGCAACACTAGCATTGTTCAATTTATTTTGTTTTCTTAATGTGTTGAAGAATGCAATCTTGAGGGACGGTGGTTTTGGAGCATATGAGAAAATGGGATTTCAAGTTATATTATGTGGGTTTTTGGTTCTCATTAATTTTCCTCTATACCAAGGCCTTTTCTTAAGGAAGGATAATGGTAAATTGCCAAGTTCTCTTGCCATGAAATCAACAACATTGGCTCTAGCTCTAGTTCTCTCCTTCACCTTTAATTTGTATGACAAAAAGAAAGACTTATAGTTTGATATTCTCTTACAATTGGAAGGGTAATATTAGTTTTTCAACGTGTCATTTTGTTGTTTAGTTATATCCTCCATTGAATTAAGATTTTCTTCTAAGTGTTTTTCTTTTATATAAATAATAAATTCAAGTATTGAATCTAGATACAATAAGTTAATTGTTTATTTTCTCATACACAAAAGCAACCACAAGTGTCCTTTAGATATGCTACGGATAAATATGTCTAGAAAAATATCCGACCAAAAACTAGTTAGCCGGTAGTTAACTTTGAAGTGGCCTGACTTGACCAAACAAAAAAAAAAACTTTGAAGTGGCCTTTACATAATGGTGTATATGTTTCGGATTAAACTTGATTGGCTTGGGTAAAAAGTCTATATTTTTATCCAATTCGATAATCAGCATGTTGGTTTGGATCAACAAGTCATTAAATATGAATTTTAAAAAAACAAAAAAAGTATATAAATAAATAACATTGTATTTCCTGAAAATTTTAACATTTAAACTAAATTTTAGAATTTAAAATGTTAACACTTCAAGATTAACAAATAAAAGTCTTACACTATACTATAAAAAATTAACTTTTTTTTTTTAACAGGTTAGGTTCATGAATTTGAAACCATATACTCGTCACCCAAACAAAACTATTTTGAATTTGAACGAGTTAGTTCTGGTTGGATCTGGACTTGAACAAATTTAGTAAAATGCGGTTTGAGGATGTGGTGGTCAAGTCCATTAACTTCCATAACCGTTTGGTAGAATTGGAGAAGGCCCTCAAAAGAATATGGTTGTTGGATTTAAAGACCAATCCTACTAAATGTGTGTGTAAAGTTTTAGTTGAAAACTTCTTAGATTTCTTGGTTCACAAGAAATGTATTGAGGTTGTAAATTAAAGCAAAAACTATCTTGAAAGCAAGGCCCCCACTTACAAAGAAGTAGTTGAAGAGTTTCTTAGGAAAAATCAACTTTTTTAGGAGGGTTATATATAACTCGGTTAACAAGATAAAAGCATTCTCACCATTGCTCAAACTGAAAGATTCAAATGAGATGATATGAGGAGTCGGGAAACATGAGATTTTGATCATATTAAACAAGTTTTAACCAACCTACTCATGCTCACACCACCAATACCAAGTAAACCACTCAAATTATATATTGTTGTAGAAGGAGAATCGACCGTCTTCTTTTTGGCACAAGATGTCAACCGATGGAATGGAAAGAGTAATATACTACATTAGCCGAATTTTAAATGATGCTAAAACTCGATATACACATATTGAGAAACTATGTATGTCGCTATTTTATGCTTGTACCAAGTTGGAATATTATTTGTTACCTAGGGAAGCTTGTTGTGTATAAAATTGACATTGTTAGGTATTGGCTCAATAAGCCTATATGACAAGGAAGCACATTTGTGGGAAGGTTGCGCCTTATGGAATTTGTTAACAGATCATTACGTACGTGAAGTGGGAAGTTAACAACCGAACATGGGGTGTCATGATCTCGATAATGAGGGAAAACCAACACAATATATGTAGAAATAGCGTATTGAGGTTAGACATTGTAGGCTGTGTCGTTTTTTCCCCTGATGGAATAGTTTTGCCAACAAATACTTACTATGTAGAATGTAATAAACACACAATTAATAAAACACAGTCTATTTTTTGCTATTTTTATTCCTTTATCATTATGTTTTTATCTTATGTTTACATGCATTTCTTAGTCTAGTAACAAAAAATGTAAAACAACCATACTTAGCACTCTATTGTACGAGTTAAGGAAACACAACTGTGAGATAGAGTTTCTTCCACAATATTATTCACTTGAAAAATTCCAAAGTATTACCAAGATGATATGATAGTTTACTCATTTTCATCTAATTTGACTACACTAGTGGAGGCGAATCCAAGTACAATTATTGTATTCATATACAATTTAGAATTTATTTGTACAACTATTAACATACCATCTTCATTGTCTCAGCGGGCTTAGCTCACTTGGTAAAGAATAATGCATAATATATACAGAAGTTGGGGTTTGAACCTCAGACATCTCACTTATTCACATTTAAAGTGAATTTATCTAGCCCTCAGGCTACTTTACTAGAAGAAAAAAACATACCATCTTCATTTTCCTATTTAAGATTTATAGTAGTTCCTAAACATAAGATCTAGCAGGAGAGACACGCAAGGTCAATAAACCTACCTTACCTAATTAAAAATAATTGAAACTTTTCAAAATATAATATACTACATTCGTCCTTAATTATAAGATCCTTCTAAAAAAAATTATATCCCTTTTTATAAGACTCATTTGATATTTTCAAGAGTATGAATTATTTCTTTATCAACATTCAACATACCTCCTATTTTTCTTAAATAAAAACATACTCCCTTGTTGTAAATAGGGTCATATATTTAGACATCCTTTTTCCCGCACCCCCTTTATACAACCCTATATAGCAGGACATTTTGGTAATTTGACAAACTCTTTTTTCTTATTTTTCAATTATATCATACAAGACCATCTCCCATTCTTTTTTCCTCTCTCCTTTCTCTAACCTTTCCATCACTGGTCGCCGTCCACACCATCTTTCTCAAATCTCTCTCAATTATGCCTTCTTACCGGCGACCACCCAGGTCTGATACCAACATCGTCTCTCTCCGATTTCAATCTCTCCACTGCAACTTCTTGTTCACTCCCCCCACTCACTAAATTATGATCCCATACCTTTAATTTTTCATCGACGGTGGTGAAGATGGTGTGCTGAGATCCGAAAGGATTGAAGGTCAACGGTGTTATGTTCGCCTGTGCGCTTTCTCCCATCTGGGTTTCCAAATGTGTGTACCGCGTGAGACAATGTTGGTGGAGGACGGTGGTGGTGGTGATAGAGGTCGTGGAAAGAATATGATAGAGATGAGGGAGACAGAACATGGAGATAAGATGATGGAGGGTGGGGCAGAGGTGAAGTTGGAGGAGAAAGGACGAGAGAGAGGAGTACGACAGTTTACATTGTCGCCGTCGGAATCAGTGGCCGGTGGAGAACGGGAGAAAAGTCAAATAGAGAGAGCATCAATGAGATTGAACACACAATTTTGTTTTTTTT
>Ga0315914_1007202_pt1 | contig 15491 bp, 12 predicted proteins | sample MpolenodulesMG_FD_203920 | JGI IMG/M metagenome (GOLD analysis project Ga0315914, IMG submission 203920) | Medicago polymorpha root nodule microbial communities from Los Angeles, California, United States - elongated nodules | ecosystem: Host-associated > Plants > Roots > Nodule | place: USA... | reverse complement strand
AACCACGACAAACCACCACCACTGACCCACCCGTGAACCACCACTACCTAGCAAATAACCACATTAAAACCACCACAAAAACGCCACTTTAAACCACCATATCACTATCACCAAACATCAGCCTTCCACCACCATGTTACCATCACAAAATACCTAAAACACCACACGTCATCACCTCCTCACCACCACAAAATCACCACCACAAGACCACCCAAAACACCGTATTTCACCATCTCTTCAACACCCAACACCGCCATATCTCACAACCAAAGCACTTCTCATCTTCACGATCAACGCCGACGGCACACCCTCTCACCACCTCTATTCCTGCACCAATCAGAAGCTGCTGGAGCAACAGAACAACTGTTGTCCCGCTACTACACACCAAAAACAGTAACGCTGCCTCCACACAACAACTAGCAAAACCAGTAGCTAGCCAACCAAAAATCACCAGCAAACACACCGAGCCACCATAAATTCGTGACCTTCTCACCACCCTACCGCCATGAAAGGTCGTGACAAAGTTTAGATCTGGACAAATCGGAGAAAAAACAAGAACGAAAACGGATCTGAAATCGCAAATAGGAAAGGAACAACGACCCAGATGGGGCTGAAGACGGTGGTGCGGAGACCTAGTCTCGTCGCACCACCACTTACTGAGATCTACATCTGACCGGCAGTTTTGGATAAGGGGAAAACGAGAGTTTGGGGTAAAAGTTAGGAAGGTTTAATTAGGGAAAATTGACGAAGGTAATGGATATTGAGTGTGTAGAGATAGTGATTTAATTATGACAATATACTCTTGTTAATACATATAATTATTTTACATTTACATTAATTGACATGAGAACACATGTATCTACAAAATACATATTCCCTCTGTTCCAAATTATAAGCAAAAAAAAAATCACACTTATTAAGAAAACTAAAACAAAAGAATTTGGAGTATAGTTTTTTGTGTTTTCTTTGGAAAAAGTTTTATAGAAAGATGTAAAAACAATTTTCATTGGCTATTGGTTATGGAAAAAATGAAAGAGAGAGAAAATTGAATATAATTTACATTTAATTTTATGAGAATAAACAAAAGTTTTTCTTGGAAAAGAGATTTTTTAAAAAAACAATATTAAATAGGATAAAAGTTTGTGTTTTTTGCTTATATTTTGAGACAAAGAAAATGAATTTTTTTTGCTTATATTATAGGACGGAGGGAGTATTAAACTCTAAAAAAATATATCATTTAATTATTTGAATAACAATAAAACATTAATTGTTCCCTCGAAAAAATAAAACATTAATTCTTTCAAGAAAAAACATTAATTCTTTCGTTTTTTCATTTCTATACAAACATTTATAGTCAAGATTCAAAGTGTAATCCGGTGGCATTATTTATCCGTGACAAGTCAAATGTTTCCCTTTAAAATAAAAAAAAGAAGTCAAATGTATGTAATAATGGTCAGAATAAGAAATCACAATGCACAAAACTAGATATCATCAAAATTGTATTAATATTTCTGCATGCATCTACGGAACGGTGACCACTTGACACTTTATAAATACCCCCTACCCTCTAAATGAATCTTGAGCAGCAAGGTCTTCAGTAGCTAGAAGTCCCAAAAATAGCTCTATAAAAAGGGGTTTACTAATTATAGACATAGGGAAAAAAATGGTGTCACTAGATTCTCAATGGTTCATCCTAGTAGCATCATTGTTGGGTGGATATGCATTTGTGTTTGGATTCCTTAGGAGATTGAATGAGTGGTACTATGTTAGCAGGTTGGGAAAATTACAACATTACCCTCTCCCTCCAGGTGATATGGGTTGGCCTTTCCTTGGGAACATGCCTACCTTCCTTAAAGCCTTCAAGTCTGATCCTGAGTCCTTCATCAATAACCTTGTTTCTAGGTACACTTCTATCTATTTCTCATCTAAAGACAAATTTTATTTTCTACATAGTATGAATTTGAATTCTCTGCAGCATAACATTTGTACGGTACAGAATCGTTGAATTATTTTAGGGGTTAAACTTTTGACTTTTAGTCCAACTAATTTCAACAATTCTGAAAGCACTGCACCGTACCGTAGAGGAGTCAAAACATCTTTAGTACGGTGATTAAGTTTGACTTTTATTTTATTAGATATGGAAGGACAGGAATGTATAGAACACATTTGTTTGGGAGTCCAAGCATCATAGTATGCACACCAGAGACATGTCGTAAGGTTCTAACCGACGAGGAGAATCTCAAGGTTGGATACCCTCATTCAACCATGCTCCTTACAGGAAAAAGATCATTCCATGGAATCTCAAATTCTGAACACAAACGTTTGAGGCGTTTAATCACTTCCCCCATAAATGGTGACGAAGCATTGTCAACTTATATTGGTCTCATTGAGGATATTGCTGTGAAACATTTACAAGAGTTGTCTAGAATGAACACACCATGTGAGTTTCTTAAAGAGATGAGAAAGTTTGCTTTTGAAGTCATCACTACCATCTTCATTTCCTCTCATCGTGATCATGTGGACCTTGGTTTGGTTGAAAATTTGTACATTGATTTGCTTAAGGGAATGAAATCACTTGCCATCAATCTGCCTGGTTTTGCATTCCATAAAGCACTCAAGGTTAGTTAATTAACCATTTACACATTTATTCATAAAAGATTTTTTTGTTACAACAAATTAATGCATATTTGATATGACGGTGCGCCACTCACCATTATTTGAACAAACTTATTGTAATATCAAACACGTTCTTAGTATTCAATACCGACAAGACATTCGATGACATTCAATTACTTTTATATGTGTCACTGTCGGGTTTCTAAGGTGATTATAGTTCTGTACCTTAACTAGAATCAGGATCAAAGTCAATTTATTGTTGAACCAGCACCGTTCCAGAGGGTAAGACATGTACACGTATTTGTCCATGTCACGCCATGCCATGCATCATAGAGACCGCAAATAAATTATGTAGGTAGTAATAACTATGATATTGAATTTATCAACTAAGTATATCGGTTGAATGAAACTTGACTCAGATTTTTGTCCTTTTTTTAAATAAGATCTTAGGTTGCATTTTATAGATAAAAAAATTTGTTATAACGAGAGATCTCATTAAAGGTAGTCGGTCGAATTTTCTGAAATTAATCATCGGTAAAGTCGGCGAATACTTCACAGTGACGATGAAATGATTAAAAAATACATTAAAGTTGTCAAGTATATGTATATAGATGAAAATGTAATATTCGTCATGTGATTGAGGAAATTGAGGGGATGGATTTTATTATTCAATATATTAATTGATTAATTTATGGTTGTGTGTTTAGGCTAGAAAGAAGTTGATGAAACTATTGCAAGGCTTGGTGGACCAAAAAAGGAGGAATAATAATAAAGTAAAAAAGATGAAAAAAGATATGATGGATTTATTGATGGAAGTCAAAGATGAAGAGGGTAGGATGTTGGAGGATGAAGACATTATAGACTTACTTCTTGTGTTCTTGTTAGCTGGTCATGAAAGCTCTGCTCATGGAATTTTGTGGACTATTATTTACCTCATTGATCATCCACATGTCTTCCAAAGGGCCAAGGTCTTTTAATATTATTTTCAAGACTTTTTTTTCCTCCTTAATTAATCCATTTCATAGTTTATGGAAATGGTCCACATATATACATTTTATAATAATGTTGCATTTTCAAATCTAGTTACTGATTTTTAAAAAATAAATAAACTATGCACCTTTCAGAAAGAACAAGAAGAGATCATGGAAACAAGGCCTTCCACTCAAAAAGGACTCAACCTTAAGGAAATTAAGCAAATGGGATATCTTTCAAAGGTATGTGATATGCGAATTCTTTCTTGTCATCATCATCATATTATAATTTTAGTAAGGTGTAATATATATTTGCCTTAATATAAATTAATATATTCTACATTATAGGTTATTGATGAGATGCTGCGCAGAACAACAATCTCATTTGCAAATTTTAGACTGGCAAAAGTTGATGTTAACATCAACGGTTAGTTATTCTAATCCATATATTTACAATGTTTCCTCAGTTGATAATTTTGTACACTATTACAACTTTTTAGTTTGGTTTGGAGTTCCGGTAAAACAAAGTAGGGGTTTTAAATTGCAGTTGCAGTCGCAGTCTGTAACAACCCTTTAATTGGAGACAAATGCGAACAATGCAGCTGCAATTACGATTGCAGAGATCTCTAAAAAATTTACGAAACGGGCGCAAGCAATTTGAAACAATGCCCCTTAATGTTGTGTGCAAGTGTGAATTATATGTCCCACATCGGATAAAACAGTAAATGTTGAACATTTTATAAGTAAGAGGACCCATAAACCCATTGCCTTAGGGTTTTGGGTAAGAGTGTGACGTCTCTCTTACTTGTGCGGTTGTTGTAGCCTCGATGTGGGCAGTCCCCCTGCCTCCCCCAGTGACCCAGCATTAAAAAAAAACTAAAAATGAAAAATTACAGGTTATACAATACCAAAAGGATGGAAGGTCATGGTTTGGAATAGAGGTGTTCACATGGATCCTGAAATTTACTCCAATCCAAAGGAATATGATCCTTCCAGATGGGAGGTATGTACACTAATTAATATTGAAAATTTTGTTATTTTCTTTAATGCATTGGTGAATTAAATTTGATGAACAAAATATGTAACATGTTATGTGTGCTTAAACAAAATGTGGTGCAGAATTACAAAGCAAGAGCAGGATCATTCAATCCATTTGGATTAGGAAGCAGATTATGTCCCGGAAGTGATCTAGCTAAACTTGAGATCACTATTTACCTCCATCATTTTCTTCTTAACTACAGGTTAATACACACTTGCTTCCATTTTGCACCCATTGACTTATTAATGCATGCAAAGGAATAAAATAATGTATTCATATGATAAGAAATTAAATAAATAATCAATTATGTCTCTGATTGTTTTTGTCGTGCAGGATGGAGAGAATTAATCCAGATTGTCCACTTACCTACCTGCCAGTGCCAAGGCCTAAAGATAATTGCCTTGCAAGAATTATAAAAGTCACATAAATCATGGGATTACTTAGTCTCTTAGTTAATATTCTTGTAAACTATATTATATTTAAATAAAGTTCAAGTCCTAGGGTTTAGGCCATGGAATTATAATATAATTTACATTAGCATGTATGATAGGCAAGGAAATGGAGAAATCAAATGTTGGTACATGTTTGTTAGTACATTTTTTAACATTGAATTTTGATTAGAATGAGTTTGTCCGTACTTGATAATTATTCAAATAAATTCATGTCACGTAACGGAGTCATGAAAAATTAAGAAAAAAATGGCTCTTGCCCAACCTACCTCAATTTCCATCAACATCAAAGCACAAGTCACATGCTCTTTGGCTTCTTCAGTTTTGATTAGTCTTTTATTTTATGCTAAGGTTTAAAGTCATCTCAACGAATGGTAAAGTAACTCATCTCACTTGACTTGATCTTAATGGGTAAAGTATTGCTTCCTTTTTAACTTTGGACAAGTGGAAAAAAATCTTTGACCCATTAATCAAGTAAAAAGAAATATTCAAAACAAATAAAGTAAACTAATATTGAGCAAATCCAAGAAATTTGGACTTTCAACTAGTGTGTCGAGTATAGCTATTAGTTACTGATAAGTGGACAGGTTTCTGAGCGAAGCAAAAGAAACATGCCCTTTGGTTCATGCCCAAATGTGTGTTCGGTTGCGACTGGGGTGAGTGGGGTGAAACCCCTCGTTGTGCGGTTTAGGGATAATTGTTGTAATTTGAACTAGTGTATCGAGTATAGCTACTAGTTACCGATAAGTGGACGGACAGGTTGTTGAGCGAAGACTTGTGCACAATTGACTGAACTTTGCTATCAAATATGTGTTTTTATCTACAAAGCATTCAAGTGAAAATAATAATGGATAGAAGTGAACGAGAAATTTGCTTCTTAATTGCATGACTAGATAGATAGACTGACACAATGAAGTGTCGGTAACAATAATAGCAAGGAAAGAACAATAACTTGAAGCAATTCTATTGCACTTGAAGAAAGTAGATAACAATATCATAGTACATATATAAAAAAACAGTCAGTCCCATATATTGAAATTAATTTCAATGAGCAGCATCTTCTTCCTCACAAAATTTTGTGTACTCCTTTGCACCCAACAAGGCTTCTAATTCAGATGGATCACTTGGCTTTATTTTGATCATCCATCCATCTTCATATGGGCTTGAGTTGATCTTCAAGTCACAAAAGTAATAAAAATAAATAAATGAACATGTATAAGCTACTATAATTAATTTAAAGACAAAGACATTAAATGTTGACTTATTTCATAAGTCATGACATAAACGTTAGTGTAACTATTTGAAAATAGCTTATAACATGTTCGTAAGTTGTTTTCAGCTTATTTTTCATAACCGTACACCGCTAGTTTACTTCTTTTTTTTTTTGAACGGCACACCGCTAGTTTACTTATCTCTTCAGATTTGCAGAGTTTATTATTCTCTATTTGATTGTAAATTAAAGCAACTTATTCATAAGCTCTTATATTCAATAAGTGCTTAAGTCATTTCTAAGTAATTAACCTTCTTGCCTAAAGATGAAAGTGAGTAAATAAATGAATTACCAGGCCAGGTTTTCCAGTGAGCTTATCATTAACCTCAACAATCTCACCAGATATTGGAGAGTTTACATCACTTGTTGCCTTAACACTTTCAACAGCTCCGAAACCGTTACCCTTTGTAACTGAACCGCCGGGTTCTGGAAGCTCCACAAACACAACCTCTCCAAGATGGTCCTACAACCAACAAGTGCAATTAATTAAACAGTTTCAGCCTTCACCTAAGTTGTAATGATTATGTTAGTATATTAGTTTTATGCTAGTATTTTCTCTTTTGTTCGAGTTTGAATCTCGATCATTTTCCTCCTTTAGCTCAATTCATTCGAGTTATGTAGGTCACTTCTAAGTTTTAGCAGTTATAGTCTAATTCAACCTACATGCATACACACACTAGAGACACATACACAAACATATTGCGGATATTTTTTTTATTTAAACTCAGTATCTGACCTAAGAACCGACTAATCTGAATGGTTCAATCTCACCGTCCATTTGTGGAGCTTCATTTAAAGCCGGAGCGATTTGCATGGACATATTGTGGAAAATGTTAAGGAGGAGAGGTGCAGTTAACTAACCTGAGCATGGTCAGTGATACCAATAGTGGCTACTGAGCCTTCATGCTTCACCCATTCATGTGAAGATGCGTACTTGAGTCCATCCAACACTGCAAAAATTCATATAAATACATACATATATGTTTCCACATTCATTCAACTTGATTGGAAAAAGGAGGGTATATATGAAAAAATACCAGTTGAGAAACATCTGGAGATGGAAAAAGGAGGGGAGAGATGTAATCTGGAGGAAGAAGAAGAGAGTTTGAGAGCATTGGCAGTTGAAGAAGCCCACATCCTCAGTGCCATTGTTAAGACTATTTCTGCTTCTTTGTTTGTGTTTGTGATAAGAGTACAAATAATAATAAAAATATCAATGAAATGATGAGATAGAGGTGTTGAATGTATGTGTGTTTGTGTGTTTTCCTTTTCCCAAAATATTATCTTGGATGTATGGTGAGCAACGAATGCCTCATCCTTTATTTGTACACTCTCATCCTCTTTTACTTTACACCAACACCACTTTTTTATGTGGAAACTTTATAACAGCACTTCATCAATGTTATAATCATGCATTAATATTATCCAATCCAATAACTAAATCTACATTCAAAGGTAATTTTTTTTTAGTGTTGAAATTACCTCCATACATGCATGGATAGATAAAAATCAAATCTATTTTTTTATCATATTACAATTAATTTGTTATTGCAGTCGATTTATCAAAATCACAAAAAGATTTATGGAAATCGCAACGGATCTTTGTAATTTTTTATTAATTGAAATTCATATGGGATCGACCAACTCATATTGATTCTACGTAAATTTGATGGAATCCAATAAATTTTATCAATGAAAGAGAGTATGTTAAAAGGTTTGTTAAAGAGTGTGCTACTTAACTACCCATTAGTATTTAAAGTGACCTTGTAATTTTGAGTTTGGCTAAGGTCTAAGAGGTAGTATGATGGAATACCATAGGAATTGAGCTTGATTCTCCTTATCTAGTTTAACCTTAACTAAAGTTCATTGATAAATTAGGACAAATGTTCATACGTGTAATTCAAAAGTAAAACTTTCACAATTTTTTCATAAATTAAATATAGAAGAATAATTCCTAAAAAGAAAAATAGAAGAGCTACAACCAAAAATTAGCCAAATCAATCTATCTTAATTTAAAAGCAACACATGTGTTCACAACCCAAAATATAATGCATTTAAATACACTTATACAACTTGAACAAAACACGGTAGAAAATTAAATAAAATGCATTGTTACGTCTTGTGACTAAGTTACTTTTATTTAAGATCATGACCATAGAAAATTTCTCTTTTTTTTTAGAGAGAGAGAGAAAATATTGCTCCCTATTTAGGATTTGGATTCGGTGCTGTTACGACATGACGCTGTAACAGATTTTGGCCTTACGATCTCTAATCGACGGCTGAGATTGTTTTACTATGTAAAATTGATTTTTTAATATGAACCGTCGGATCACAAATCAATAGTCAAGATTCCCTACAGTATAAAACTGCGTGTTGTTTTTACAGCAGGGAATCATGGTCCCCCTATTTAGTACCCTTTCGGTGTCTACATCCATACAGTCTTCAAAATCAGTCTCGAATTTTTTTTATATATCCAAGTATATACTAACTTAAGAAATTGTGTAAATAGAGTAGCTTCACAAGCATGGGATTGAAGTAGTAAAAAAAAGGACAAAAAAATTGGGTTATAGATCCAACCTCAAAGAGGTGGATAGCCTTAACCGAGATGTGTAACAGGAAAGCCCGAAGGCTGTTCCCATCCCTGTCAGGGGAGATGCCAACCATCTCTCCTTTTCACGAACACATGTTTTTGCAACTGTTTATTGGTTATAAAGACTTCAGTATTTGCTGTGATAACCGATGTGGGACTATATTGTTTAAATTATCTCAGTGCACATCAAACCCTTCTACATATGTTACCACTACCTTTTATTTTATTGGTCTGTTGGTTTGGAAAGAACTTGTTTTTATAGACCTGTGTCTGATGGATTATTACTATTAACAATTTCTCATATTTTCCTGTGAGGCTTAGTAATAGTCTTCCATTTAGTAGGTATGTCACAATTGTGTTTAGACTTGGAACCTTTCATTAGCATTTCTTTTTAAGACGGTGAGACCTTGTTTCTTATAGAGTAAGTTTTTTCTTTTATACTGTAGTATTCAAAATATAAGTAATAATAACATTTATGAATTAATAATGCTACCGTGCTAATTTATGTAGACTAATTTAACTTCTTAAAAAAAAAAAGTATTAATAATGTTATATACGGCTAGAGAAAGAAGTATCATGAATGCATCATGAATAACAAACAAAACAATGAAAATTCAATGTTTGGCGGAATATATGAAAGGTTGGAGGAATAAAGGGAAGTCAATAAATAATGGTTGAGCGGAATACAAGTCGTGATAGATCCACGGATCGCCGCTCTTTGTAAAAAAAAAAAAGATTCACGGATTGCTCCTTCACGAAAAATATAGTATTTTCAATATAGATTATGGTAAAACTTTTCAAAAATAAATAAAATAATAATTAAGTTATGATTTCTTAAGACACAGATCGACACTTACATTTCGTATAAAGACTTATGCATTCTTTTACGCAACCGTGTAACATATTGAGGCTTTATTTTGGAGTTTTGAGTGGAAGGTAAGGGAGCCAGGGAGGGAATGACAGCAAGTTGGAGAGAAATCTTTCACTTTTTTAAAGAGTGTTTTCGTATAGAATGAATTATGATTCAAAAAATGTTTAATATTAATATATTCTTAATTTTGATAGTATTATATCAATATAAAAAAAATTGAAGTGTATGCAAGTCCATCATAATCCTACAATATAACAATTATCATATTATATGTACGAACTTTTCACGGTCGTTTAGCGGTGATTAATCTTTGTCAAAAAATCTATTTGGCACATAAGGTGGATTCTCTCATCCTAATTGAACTTTCTCCATACGCAGAACCACTTAATTAAAAGGTCCTTGCCACTTTGACCGATTCCTTGTTAGTTAAATAAAATGAACGGAATATTGCAGTTTAGAAACTATACATAAATTTAATTAAAAACATTTAGTTACTTGGCAGAACGCATGCAAATTTTTAACTCAAATGCGATATTCTCAGACACAGGGATGTCAATAAGTCCTCCTTTTCATGTACTCAGCTCAGACTAGGGAAGTTCAACTTTTTTTTAACTGCAAATTTACGTTCAACTTATAACAAGAAACTGATATTGGTATTCAATATGTACTTGTTCACATGATCAATCCAAACCCAAACCACACCACAAACTACTTAGGGCTACACAGAAATATTTGACCCACCCGAAAACCGAACAACATAGACACAAGAAAAACAAACAGCCGGTGGGTTTGCAGGTCGTCAGAAATCAGAATATTTTTCTGGTACAGTCGCATTCAGGTGTGCAAAAATTGATCTATCGACACCTGCACCTGATCAAAATTTGTGAAATGCTCCTTTATCTAAGGATAACCCATAAAATAGCAGGGGGGGAAACAGATCATGAAAGCATCACTAGCAAGCAGTGTAGTTGAAGTCTTGAAAACTTTCACCCATTACGGTAACTACCGTGTTTTCCGGCAAAAGCGAGATTCAATTGGTAAACTAGAGTTTTGTGAGTCCTTCATAATCAAATCTTTAGCTGTAAATAACAGTGCTCTTTTTCAAAAAAAAAAAGGTTGCTTCCTCTGCAAATGTTCTCTTCCCTTGATGAATACATCTTCACAGGGAAACAATGACTAAGAATTATAAAAATAGCAAGCTTAGTGCAAACCAATCATGCCCCAACACCATGCTTATAGTGATGCCAATACAGTCACTGCCTTCAGCAAAAACTTCAGAAGCAGAAGAATGGTTTTAGTTGCTGCTTTTGTACTAGACAAAAGGAAAATTTCTACTGTATTTTGTTGCTGTCTTCTTATTTCTCTAGTTTTTGCTCTTCAGTTTTGAATATGATTTCCATTATAAACATCACATAGATGTTTCTGATTGGTAATTTGAAATGACAATTTATGCAACTGTGTACACTCGATACATCTAATCAATGAAGTGCATAATGACCACGAGACTACATTCAAGCATATTGTAGATTTGTTAGATGCTTAAGCCATGTAATGTTGTTTGACTACCAATTACTGGAACCAAATTTCAACAATGCTATAGATAGTGAGAAATGTATCCTTTTATTTGACGAAAAAAGGAAAACAATAATTATCTACTGCTGTGGAGTACTCCATTTTGCAAATAGATGTAAAAACGTGGGAATATTTTTATCCTTGATATGCAGATATGTAAGGCCTTAGGATAGAGAGAAAATTGAGTTCCATTTGGAAGAAGGTCTACATCTCATGTTACTTGGTAAGAAGATCATGTTATGAGAAACAGAAATATATAAGAAATATGTATGTCCTACATACACAACTGTGAGTCCTATTATTGTTTTTTTACTCACCTGAAAAATGTATTTTCCAAAAAATACATAAATACAACTAGAAGTGCATGGTGATGGATAAAGCCTCAATTGTTACAATTGCCGGAGTAGACACTTCATTTTGTAGAAATTGGTTAGAAACCATGACAAGAAACAAGATTTTTTTCCTATTCCAATTTATACTTTTATCAAGCTGACATAACATGTTTACATGTAGCGCATACCTACAATTGTGATCATTTAGGAGATGGATCCAATAAACTTTTAATCTGACTTCGTACTCTATCTCTAATGGAAGAATTAGGAAACTTATCTATCACTTCCCCTCCAAAGGCAAAAATTAGAACCCTTCTAGCTGTTTCTGAATCGATGCCACGTGCTTGGAAATACAGAAGTTGGCTTTGTTCCAGGTCACTTATTGCAGCTCCATGGGAACATTTGACGTCATCAGCGATGATTTGGAGATTTGGTTTAACATTTACAGTTGCACGAGGTTCAAGAAGAAGGCTTCTTGATAACTGTCCAGCATCTGTCTGCTGAGCATACCTACACAAGAATGGTGTATTACTGATATGAAGTGGCATATGTGATGAAATACAAGACATTAGTAAACAATTACCACCTGTCCTAGCTCAATAAATAAAAATTTATAGCAATTAGATGTAACTAAAACTCATTAAGTCATTAGATTATATTGTGGGGATTTCAGTCCTCAATCAGCATCAGAAACACAACAGCTCAATCACATGAAATCGAAAGAGTAAAAGTGAAACATGCATAGAATTTTCCATTCTTGATACATAAAAGCACATTCCTACATAAATGACTAAAAGGCAGTTTGGATATACGTACAATAACAAGGGTATATAAGGTTTGTTTGGTGGTGGGAAAGTTAAAGAGTGGAGTGCTAAGGAGGTTGGGAGTTCGATTCCTACTCCCAGCATAATTAATGCTAACAATTTACTAACAATATTAACATTGGCTGTTTCAGAAGAAAAAAAAAATTACAATAACCGAGTATCAATCCATAGCAAGACAGGTGAAATTAGTTTCAGCATATGAATTGTTTCATAAACACTTTCCGTTATTTCTCCGTAAACATATATACAATTGTAAGGACTTCTTCGGTTCTTCATAAATGGATACTAGATACTTATTTGAATTGAGAAGCTCTTCTGAGTTGTTAGAAACTAATCCAAACATGGCCTAAATCCACTCTTGTATTGTTGTGCAAAAGAAAGAATTACCTGTTAACCTTGACGTTTCCGTCAAAAACTGCTTGTCCCTGTGAATGAGCCACAATGCACTTATGAAGCTGACGGGAATAACCCCTTGGATGATCCAATACAAGACTACTGTGAAGATCCTGTGTTTGATTACCAGCAGACAAGTGCAAAGTTGATAACTCTGTCACTGTGTCCGGACCTAGTTGTTTGATATGAAGATTGTGCCTTCCAAGTTTGCCTCCTGTGCTTACTTCTGTAAGCTCATATGTACTAGATGCTTCCTGTAAATGTTTAACAATCACAAACCAATCATGTCAAAAAATTTCTACATATCCCCTCTTGCGTAACTTCTCAAAAATGAAAAAGAAAATGCTGTTTGGTCAAAATAATCAAAATGTTGTTTGTTACAAAACAATCAGCACACGAAATGCAAAAATAAAGGTTATTTTTATAAAACTACTTTCCTATCCTAACTAGATTGCCCTTCCTTTGTGTATAGTTAGCCATTATCTTCTTCGTCAAAAGTCCATAAGAACATTTTTGCACTAAATAGCAAAGCTTGATAGAAAATCAGTGTTTTTGAAGTAATTAGTTGTTATAGATTATAAAGGCAATATACATGTACTAGTGTATTACGAACCTAATGACAAAATGATGCCACTACTTCTACCAGGTACTAAAAGATAAATTGCAAGTAATTCCATTAGGTCCAGGTAGTGACTGGTTGTGTACAGCTCATATTCACCGGTAAGTGGGCAATCGCTTGAGCATAGAAAAGGGAGTATAGCTAAAAGCACAACGGGCATAGCGGGGTCATCTTGCAATCAAATTGTAGTATTTAACCGCAACATTATACCTATAACACTAAGAATTGCATAATAGAAAAACTACAATGCAGCACCTTTGTTATCAGAGAAGTAGTCATAGGTATAATTCGTTGAACTCAGCGATCAATGTTTGAGTTCTTGTGTGCATTTATTTATCTCTTTCCTTTAGACCCAGTTTTACTATTCCAACATAACTTTTACATTCCATAAACAATAAATTCATAATCACTTCAAACTCAATTGAATTCAAATCAAATTAATTGAAAATCACGATCTTTGAACTTTAACTCTAAGCTAAACAAACACTAAACATGCACACAAAATTTGATATTTGAAGCATAAATTGCATGAAAAAGACGATGAACCTGACGAACGGAAGTCCATTTGATATGCGCAGCAAGCATCGACTGGGTCTGAACATAAGAATGTCTAACCTTACCACCTTCCCCAACCACAACCTCCAAAACAGCATTACTCCAATAACACTCATTCTCATTCCCTTCAAACTCCTCAACTATATCAACCTCTCCACCTTTCTCCACCACCACCAAAACCCTCGGATTCGATATATACATCTCATTCTCACCTTCCTTACTACTCTGCAACGATACATAACCGAAATGTACCGGAGTTTCAACCCGAACACCCTCCGGTACATAAACCACAGTCAAATCCGGTGCGCCCATTCCATTAATCGACCAAAACAAATCACCACCGTCCAATCCAGATACCAATTCCAAAACCCTCTTAGCAATAACACCATTCAATTTTGACAAATTACCAACGTAAACCCCATCTGAAAACTGCGAGATTTTCGACGTTGATTGTACGAAGTGTCCATCAACGATGCTGACGTGGCAGGGGAATTGATCGGTGGTGGTGGTGGTCGTGGTTGGGATTGGGGTGGGGAGGATTTGGGAAGAACGGAGGAAGGAGAAGTCGTTGAAGCGAAAAGGTTCGTGTTTTCGAGAAGGCCATGGAGAAGAGAGGAGAGAGTGTGAAGAAGCTTGTCGAAGATTGTGGAGAGGTTGTGGTGTAGGGACGGAGTCTTCTAAGGTTTCAGCGAGGTCGAGAATGAATGGGTCTGAAGAGATTGAAATGGCGTTGTTGAATGTGACTCTGGTTTTGGTTTTGGTTTTGATGAGTTTTTGAGATTTTGATGAAGAAGATGATGATGGGATTATGGGGTTGAATGCTGCGGGTGTCAATGCTATGCCACTCATTGTTTTTGTTCAGTAAAGTTACAGAGTTCAGAAATGATTGATAACTCTTAACAACAAATGGTGGTGGTGTGGTGTACTCGTTGAGTCTATGGTCGAACCATTGGATCACCGGTTGAACTGCATGACTGAATCGAATTAAACCGGATGACTCGGTTAGATAACTCTGTGTTTAGATTAAACATGTATAAGTATTTAATCAGATTAAATCATATTGAACCGGTGACTTAGTCACTCCAAAAACTAAAATAACGACACATGTAGAATAGAATAAAAATAACTATCCAACAAACATAATTTTATAAACTAATTATTATGAGTTTTAAATGAAATATTTGAGTTTGATAATTCTATATATTTTTTTAAATAATTATATATGCTTATGAGTTTGACAAAGAAATTTATTTTTGAAAGATAATTTTGATAAAGATTATATAAGTTTATTTTATGAGGTATTTTTATCATAAAAAAATAAAAGAAAATTGAAAGGTATTTGCTTTATGATAAATATTTCGACGAGATGGTAATATAGGTAGTGATCTTT
>Ga0315914_1007201_pt1 | contig 15491 bp, 12 predicted proteins | sample MpolenodulesMG_FD_203920 | JGI IMG/M metagenome (GOLD analysis project Ga0315914, IMG submission 203920) | Medicago polymorpha root nodule microbial communities from Los Angeles, California, United States - elongated nodules | ecosystem: Host-associated > Plants > Roots > Nodule | place: USA... | reverse complement strand
GAGAGAGAGAGAGAGAGAGAGAGAGAGAGAGAGAGAGAGAGAGAGAGACCATCATAGAACTAAATCTGATATTTTTGTCAAACTTAAAGAACTAAAAATAGTATTTGACCTATTTTAAAACTATAGATGAATCGACAAAAAATACATCAAAATAGATGTATTTTCAAATTCCATCCATTAGAAAATGTTAATAAAGGAACATCCTAAACATGACTAATCCTAACGATGACTAATTCTATTGTACATAAATAAGACGATGTTGTATCATGTCAAAGTTATTTTTCACCATATCTCACCTGATCTAATAGTAAGACTAATTGATCAAATGATGAAAGCAAACTTGTGTACGATGCAACTTATCTCATATTGCACAATAGATTTAGAGAAATGATATTTGTACAACCATTATATGACAACTTTTGGACAACTTTCTTTCTCATACTCACATGACATTCTTATTCTCTCTCTTTCTTTTTCTCTCTCCATTGTTTTTGACCAATAAAAAGAGAGAGAAACAAGGTTGTCACCAAAGTTGTCATCAATTGGATGTACAAATATCACTACTCATAGATTTAAGCTCAAACCATATCTCTAATCACCGTCGGAAAAAAACAATTTTCTCATGATCTTATGACACATCCAAACCAATGTTTGTATGTTACATCTGTCCCACATGCCTGAAGGTGAAAGCGAATTAATCATATAAAGTTTGTGTACTATGTATGTATATGCTGTTTGATGCATGCTGAAGGTTCCAAAAAAGGAAGGCATATTGCAAGTTCAGACTGTTTGGACCACATGGTATGTTCCTCAATAAGCACATATCATCACACTATAAGATACTTTGTCTATTTTTGGTTATTGTTCTATCTATACTCTATTTTAGGTAAAAGTTGTAATTCTAATTTCTAAATTCTTACATAACTAAATAAACAAATTCAGATGACTCTTGTGACATGTCTATTTTAGTATAACTATTACACAAGCAAAATAAACATGCCCTTTTGTAACATATCATCTTACAACTACACTTTTTTGAGTGTTTTCTTAATTGGTCATAGGATCAAACCTTGGCCTTTGCAAGAATTTTACCGTGAAAGAAAATTGAAATACAAATCACACCTAAAAATGGTAGTGTTAAATGTGCACAAGTGAGGTAAGTGGTGAATCGAACTATGAATGTAAGTATAATGTGTCAATCCTGGTACCACATCCTTTAGACTATCTAAGCCTCGCATAATTACCTATCAAGGTTAAGGAAGGACCTCGATATTTCAACATCTTATACCTCAATTTTGGATCCCCGACTTAAGTCTTTTAATTTTGATAAAAAGGACTTCGACACCTAAGCAAGATGGCTTCGACAAAGCCAAGTCCTCCATCTAGCTCTTCAGCTCGTACGAGGAGGATCTTGGTTCTTGAGCAAAGGACCTCAGGCGTGTTGGCCAAATCAAATAAGTACACATCCTTGTACTAGTACAAGAATTTTTAAAGTCACATATGCGACGAAATGTTGACATGAGTTTAAAACTCGTTACATCGTTTATATCTCTTCATAAATGGAACAATATTTCCGGGTCTCAACTAATCTTGCAAATTAACACACCCGCAAATATTTATGCTTATAAGTTCATGTCAACACAATCAATCATATGGGGGACTACTATTTTAGAGTGAATTTTTGGAGTGGGTTTAAGTGCACATTTGGAAACCAATCTGCTAGCATACTGTGATTACATAAAGTGTCTCTGCCACCACAATTTTTGCATCAATTAATTATTTACTCAAGCATACATTTTGAAATATGGAAGAAGATGAAGCTGACATGTCACATGTCTAGAGTCAACAAAATCTTACTCAAGCCTACATTTAAATGTTATGAATGCAATTTTTTAATGGATGTTGTTAATGGAAATTGTTAATAGGGTGTTTGAGGTTCAAACTCCAACCTTTAAATGTTATGAATGCAATTTTTTAATGGAAGTTGTTAATAAGGCTAACGGTATAAACAAAATATATTATCAATGACCAATTAAAAAAGAAAACATCAATTGACAGGAACAATGCATTGTTGTATATAAAGGTTGGAGTTTGAACCTCGAACACTCTACTTATTCATCTTCAAAGATGAATTCTAACCATTAACCTACTTGATAAAAAAAAAACTTAAGAGACAATATGTGTAATTTTGTCTTTGAAATAGGAAGACACCAGAGTGATAATTAGCATTTGCCTGTTTAGGAATATCAACTTGTATAGATACATAAAGATACATTATATTGATCTGTCCACATTGTCCTTTCTGTCTCTTCAATGCAAATTGTCAAGTCAAAAAATTGAACTTTTATATATGTGTATATATCAATATTCCCCCCTTAAGTCTAAAATGTAACTTCCATATTACATAAAAAACAAATTTAAATAAAAAAATATATCATAAAAGATAAGAAAAAGGAATTCCTCAAAAAAGATTATAGACTATTTCTTCCTTCATGATAATTAATCAATAATTATTTTTGAAGAATTCCTTGTTCTTACCTTTTCTCAATTTAATTTTTTTCTTCAATAATTCAGTGACATTCTGGTGGTAGGATTTTGTATCTAGTTTTATCATTACAATAAGAATAAAACATGAGTTTTCTTCTTGCCCAATCCATAGCTCCTATCTGTTGTTGTGATAGCTTAGTAAACTCTGCTCCATCAACAGGGTCTAGTCCTGAAGGATTGGACTTAGAACATGAAGAAATTGGTGCTTTTGGATCATTTATGCAACCACTCAATTCCATTTCAGCAAGTGAAACAACAAACGGTCCATATTTATAGTTCACAGGGTATTTTCCTCCATGTGTAGCCCATTCTGAACCATCCCATATTGTTGCATATAATGACATTGGTTTCAATGGATAAATAAATGGGGATGTGTTTTTGTGTAAGAATTCCCTCACTGGAATATTATCAACAAAGAACCTACATAGTACAAAATAAAAAGTCTATCAGGTGTTGGTTCAACGGTAAAAATTTGATCGAGTAATATTATCATACAAAATTTAAATATAAAATGATCATTAATGTCACTTTAATTAAGACTTCTCTCTGATCTTAGATATATACCAAAAGTCAAATATATTTGATCAAAAATAAAATTGGACAAAATACATTTAACTTTGTGCATATATTTAAGATCGGAGGGAGAGAGTACGAATTCCCCCCATGGTTTCAAATTGCAATGTGTTACATCCGTTACAGTCAAAGTTACAATTGTGACAGTGTTGCGGATACTTCAAAATCCGCTATCTCGGAACTCTAGACCACAATTTAAAACCATGATTTCTCCCTTTCCCAAATTTTTATCAAAAGTATCCCAAAAAGGAAAAAAATATTTATAATTTAGTCCTTGCACAATTATATAATGATGCTATTTTTGAAAATTGAAAGACTTACACTGTGTGATAACTGTTCCACAAGATGCTATAATAATGGTGCTGCTGTGTTGGATCAAACCAGAGATAGAATTTCTCTTCTCTTCCTGTTCTGACACTTCCATTGGCATAGATATTTGTTTGAATAACCCAATCATTTCTCTTGTCATGACCAAGTAGTTCAATATCTATCTCATCATGATTGTGAGGAAATTTATCTGCATTTGACAACTGATATTTTCTCCAGTTAAATACAATTTTTTCACATATCATAAGTCACAACCTCAAAGATAAATAAATTAGTATAATCTCTATTCATAGGAATATATATTTTTTAACAAGCCAAAATGAGAACAGAAAATGTATTCTTAAACCATATATATGATATCATATCATATATAATATATAATTTCTTTATGAAGATACATAAGAAAATTAAAGAATAATGAAGAAGCTAGCTTACATAAAAAGCAACTACAACTCCAGGTGACAAACCAGTAGGTAATTTGATTGCAGCACTAAAGAATCCGTAGGAGTATCTACTTTGTGATACCAAGCCAGAACCTAAAAGAACACATTTTATAAATAAATGAACAAAGAAATTGAAATAAATTAATTTCATTAGTAAAAGTGGTCTTCATATAAACCTGAAATTTTGTCAAGAGCTAGGGTGGCCATGGACCCATTACTAAGAAACTTGACATTTGAGGCTCCAAAAGCATTAGAAAAAGCACTTTCAATTGGGACATGAGGAAAAGAATCGGTTATGTGTGTGACACTTGGAGGTGAATAAGGCCTACTGTGTGAAGAAACCAATGTTGTTAAGGAAAATATTAGTAGAAATGAGAAGGGTAGGTTTTGATGCAAATGAGTCATGTTTATTTAGGACACAAGATGATGAGAAAATTAACATTGAAGATTAGGTATATATATTGTGGTTGGTTTGTTTAATGGGGTTCATATATTTCATAATCTTTGCTTAGTTGTTTTCTAGCTGGCCAATGTCTACTTGGCTTTCTCTTTCAATCTATAGTGATTCCTCCATCACTTATTTTAAGACTCACTTTTGAAATCTTTATGTCCCTTAGTATAGGATATTCTTTTTCAAAATTTCACTTGCTTAATAATTTTCTTTACAAAAATATTCTCTTTTCTCTCTTTGGACCCTCCGATTTTAAAAAAAAAGACACATGTAATCCATAGTTTGATCATGGAGTAAGTAAAGTTTAATTATTTATTGTTTCAACCAGAATTCTACTCATAGTCTCTAGAATAATTTGTCTTTATTATGAAAAAAGAATTAACATATTTATTGTTATAACTGTATTTTTATTAATACTCGTAAAGTTTATAAGTTGGTCTTATAATAAAGGACGGAGAAAATATATTTTTTGGTGGGTGTCTTGGATCTTAATGGCAACATTCCAAAGTATCATGTGCAACAGTGCAAGGTGATTACTTGGTTTGGCAGGGTTTGTGTAGTGGGGCTGGCCTAAAGTTAGAGGTATGGAATAGAATGGACGTTTAGTTAATGTTTGATGGGCAGTCTCAATCTTCTTTGCATGGTTGTAATGTCCATTACATGTCTCGTTCCTTAATTGTAGCTGTAATCCTATTGGGAACAACTAATACAGTTTGAAACGTGTACAATTTGATTTTGATTGGCAAAAAATTAGCACGGTGATAAAATAAATTAGCACTTTGTTTTTCTTTCCATTTTGAACATTATTCATTTTCTCGAAGAGTTGTATGCTCATTGATAAAAGTTTGACCTTAAATCTTTAAGAGACGGAGTTTAAATCTATCGTCATTGGCTATAAAATGATTATTATTATCACATTAATTTATAATAATATCTATATATGACACCAATATTTAGCTGACCATTACAATTAATATGTTGTTTTTACAAACTACATATTTGCAAGTACTTCCTCCGTCTTTTAATAATTGTCTATTTACCTAAATGAAATATAAATTTACTCATTCAAGCATTCTTAGATTTTTTAAAGTGTTTTGGAAAATCATAACTATTTTGTTTCTAATATCAAGTTTTTTTTTTATGGTTTGAAGTTAGGGCATCTAATTTAGAGGCTTTGAATTTTAATGATATATTAAGAAGAAAATAAACAATACTTTTTTTTGAAGAGGAGAAAAAAACAATACTTGGTTTGTGGGAAAGTATATATTAATACTTGGTTTGTGGGAAAGTATATAAACAATACTTCTACTTTTGAAATGGAATGTGTAGTATACTATATAAAGTGTAACAAATTTTGGATGGTTGAATTGAAATGGCATAGAAATACCCTTTCACACGGACCAAACAATCTTAAATGCCCTAGTAATTTCAACTTAAATTGCTAAGCTGAAAATGGTTAAGAGGTGGGTAAAGGATGGTTATATAGATTAATCAAGCGAATCGAAATGAGGAATCTACAACTTTAATTAATTAACGATATAACATAAAGCTAATTATATAAATGAATGCTAAGCAGAAGATGTTAAGTATCTTTATGCATGAAAATGACCAAATCTGACAGTAGTTACTTAGCTGGCAAACAAAGGATTCTGATGCAACTAAACATCACAAGACATATCATATCCATGTTGATTTTGTATTTTTCTTTTTCAATCAATTTGCTATTAGGAAAAAAAATGGTTTTATGCATATGATGCATCATATTAAGAAAAAGGACGTGCAACTTGATGGTGGTCACAAGGATATTTATGGCATAGAATTACTTTTTTTGCTATAGCACTAAATTGCTGACTGAATCTTAAATATAGGTGAAAGAAAACAAGGGAGAGATAGAGATGACATTGACAATATGCAAGTAGGACCAGTGTGTGCGTACATGGAAAAGGTATATGTAGAACCAAGCCATGTCTCAAACTATTGGAATTTTGTGATATTGAGTTCGAGCACAATGTATAGATTTATTACATATGAAAAATTAAGGGTGTGCAGGAGGGCCATAATTTATTTTGATGCTATTTCTGAGTTTGTTTAAGGGTTTTTAAGTCTGGTTTGTTATGGATTATAAAAGAGTAAATAGTCATTTGATCACTTGTGAGACAATGTCACCATAGTCTTTAAGCATATTGAAATTGCAAACACAGAAATAAATTTGAAGGTTTAATTGCTCAATGAAAAACGTATTCGATGATTAAATATAGAATGCCTAAAAACATGTTTGATGATTGTTCTGGACCGAGCAAATGATCAAAGGTCCATTTACATAGGCCCAATACAAAATGACATAAATCCAACATGAAAATTGCTTTTCTGACATCAAAAAGTTCATATTGAGACATGGAAATGACCAAATTACCCCCAGCAATAGTTAACTGCCTCTGGCATATCCGGTAGCAGTTAACTGCCGCTGGCTTTGCTGCACTTAAGTGCAGTTCCAGTTGTGATTTTACGCGTTTCGGTCGAAAAATCAAAATAGATCGAAACTTATTCAGAATTCTAAGAAACTTTACAGACCCTCTATATATATATTTTTAGAGTTGTCTGCAAAAAAACCAAGCTCAAAATTCAATTTCTAGGTCGACGTTTTGATGTTTTGGTTTCTTGAGTTATTGGCGCATTAAAAATTCATATTTAATCCATCCGTTGTCGAAAAATTCTAATTTTTTGTGGGAAATGTTTTTTTTATGTTCTTAATATGTGTGCAAAAAATAATGAAAAAATTCAACCTCTATATAACTTTTCCGGACACGAAGTTGGAAAAATATTGCAATTTTACGCGTTTCAGTAAAAAATTCAAAATAAATTGAGGATTAGTCGAAATACTACGAAAATTTGCAGATCCCCTATATGTATTTTTATAGAGGTGTCTGCAAAAAAACAACTCAAAATTCAATTTTTAGGTTGATGTTTTCGTGTCTTAAATTTTAGGCGCGTTAAAAATTCACATTTAATCCGTCCTTTGTCGAAAAATTCAAATTTTTTGTGGGAGATGTTATTTTTTTGTTCTAAACATAAGTGCAAAAAATCGTGAAAAAGTTCAACGTCTAGGACACTTTTTCGGACTCGCACTTGAAAAAAAATTGCGATTTTGCATGGTTAGGTCGAAAAATCAAAATAAATTGAGACTTGGTCAAAATGCTACGAAACTTTATAGACACCTCTATAAAAATACATATAGATGATGTGCAAAGTTTCGTAACATTCCGAATAAGTTTTGATTTTTTTATTTTTTCAATTGTGATTTTGCGTTTTTCGGTCGAAAAAAAAATAAAAAATCAAGACTTATTCTGAATGTTACGAAACTTTTCACATCATCTATATGTATTTTTATAGAGGTGTGTGTAAAGTTTCGTAGAATTCTGAATAAGTTTCGATTTATTTTGATTTTTCGACCAAAATACGTAAAATCACAGTTGGAACTGCACTTAAATGCAGCAAAGCCATAGGCAGTTAACTGCCTCTGGAGCCAGCGGCAGTTATCTGCTGCTAGATATGTTAGAGGCAGTTAACTACCGCTGGAGTAATTTGGTCATTTCCATGTGTCAATATGAAATTTTTGATGTCAGAAAAACAATTTTCATCCAACATTTGGGTGTACTCTTTCGTGTACATAGGTCCATTTACATAGGCCCAATACCGAAGTGTTCTTTATTGCAAAACGAAGAGTAAATTCAAACTGACATTATTATACTGTACCCCATCACGTCCAACATGACTATATTTGCTATGTTCTTTATTTAATTTTCCATCCCAATGCATTATTACTATCACTCATTTTTCATCCTCATGTCATCAATGTACAATTTTCCTTCAAGCTTGCGTGAGAAATATCCTTTGAAGAAAGCTTCCACACTAATGTCGTTGAACACTGCAGGAGTTTTAGGAGTAATAAGGCTTGGTGCTGGAGCAAGAATTGCATTCAATCTAGCACTGTGAAATGTGGCAATGGAAATCCTCTCCTTCTCTGAGTTAATTGTTGCTCGATGTTCAATACTTCGATAAATACCATTCGTCATTATCTGTCGAACAATTTAAGATATTTGCCAAAATCAAAATATTTATATTGATTGTCTTCTGATTTGATTTTTTATTTTTTGAAGGAATGATTTTATTTTTTTTGAATTGTTGTAATATAATATAGTTACTAAATGTAACATGAAAAAGAAATTTGTGAATTGCTTTGACAATCATTGGTGAAATAATTTGAAACGTTTGACTCTTATCACCACTTATAAAGTCACACACTTGATTGATTATAATGTGACGACATTATTAAACTCTTCGTTTTAATTAATTACCTCTAGCATGTCTCCAATGTTGATAACAAAAGCATTTGTGAGAGGCTTAATAGGAATCCACATTCCATCTTTTTTTATTTGAAGGCCTTCTATTTCATTGAGTTGGAGAAGAATGGTAAGGGCAGTACCATCAGAATGAGGATTAAGTCCAATGACTTTGTCTGGTTGGGGACAAGGAGGATAGTAATTCATCCTCATTGCTTGACCTCCCTCTTCAAATAACCCTAGCAATTCATTGTTTTGGATCTTTAATGCTTTTGACATAAATTCAACAATCGTCACACATAGTTTTTTCAGTTCTAAAGAGTACATCTCTAGATTTTCTCTGTAAATGAAAAAATAAATATATAAAAATGATGAAGTTTCTTAAATATTAAATATTTAGTGTGCTTGAAAATAAAACATAAAAATAGAAGGAGGGAAAGAACCTGAATGGTTGGGGAATACTAGGAAATAAGTTTGGATTTCTCATGTATGATGGATGAGTGACAATGTAGAATAAATCTGCCCATTCCAATTTGTGTTCGTCTGATACAACAAACATCTGACCGAAACCTTCCATATCTCCAGGTTTCTGAGATAATATTTTCTTCTCTTCCACTGACAGATTGAAGAAGTCTTGGACAAGTTTTTTAAAATTTTCCACCAATAAAGGATTGACTCCGTGATTGATCAACTGCCAATAATTTCAAAATCATGGTTTATGTTACGGGACAACTAATACTACCAAATTATAAAGACTTTCTTTCTTCTTTTGTAAAATAGAATCATTCTACAATTAATATTTTGGTGAAAATAATTTTTTTGGTTAAAAGTCTTACTAACATGTTTTTTTTCTCCAAGTCTTTGAATATTTAGCCTATGTTAAAATAATCCATAAATATTTCGGGGCAGTTTTGCACATCTTGTGCTAGTTTGCTCGTCATCAATAAATGTTGCTTATAAAAATATTCCATAATTTTTTTAGTTAAAAATGTAATCCAAAGATATGATACAGCTAAAACCAAAATATATATTTCCAGAACTAAAATGAGAATTTTTTTTTTATCATACTTCCGTAAAAAAAAAATCGATCATACTTGTCAAATATAAATATTAAAATTCTATTGCACCCATTAGGTTGGATTATTCTCTTAGTAAGTTCGTTGAGAGGCCACTTTCCATATTGACACATATATATTTGGTCATCCCATTAGGTCAGGACACACCTTTGACCCAACAATGCATCAAGAAGTGGGATAATAGTTGTCAACCCTAAGTTCTCCAAGTTTATCATTCTAGATTATCTACATCACATAAGGCACACATTTACATATATTATTTTAAGATTACAATATACTATAAAGGTACATATTTACTTATATAATTTTAAGATTACAATATACTATATTCTGTACCTATGAAATTTGGCATATCTGTTATTCTAATAGTTCTCTATTGATATCTCATGATCAGAAATAGTAAGTTAGCACAAACACTTAAGCACAAAATTTAAACACAACACATAAATAAAAAAATTAAAACATAAATAAAATAGTCACATCAATTAATATCACTTTAATTATTTTCTTTTTAATTTTTTTAATTTCATGTATATGTACCTGACATGTAATATTTTGTATTGTGTCTAACCAAGTATTTCTCCTCATGATCATACGGAGACAGTAACTAAAGGATTTTCTTGGTAAGAGTGTGTTGATATAAAAAATAAAGCATATCACTGTAGGGTCATGATGAATTCAGATATACTTCCACTTATTAACATATAATATTTCTAATAATCTTAAGAAAAAAAACATAATATTTCATAATATTTCTAATTATTAGTGGGTCTAGCTTTGACTCTAACAAATCCTTATTTTATTATTTTCTAAAATGAAATTCCAATCTTTCTTTCAAAACCATTCTTTTAGACATGTCCTTTGTCAAACACACAACCGTTCTTTTGAATAAGTGAAAAGTACAAATAAAATAAAATAATGATATACAAAAAAGAAAAAAAAATCTTGTTAACCAGAACCCTTAAGACACTTGTTAAAGATTCAAAAATAGAAACAATTGATAACTTTCATGTAAATAAAGTTTTTTTAATGTTTCAATGTGTTGAATACACGAATTCATAAAATTTCTACTTTAAACTTCTTATCAAGTACCCTGGTACTTGATAAGATTTAAAAAAAAAAGGGGAGACGTGATTCAAACCTGGAAGAAACCCCATTCTTTGCATGCATGATCGAATTTTTGCAGTTCAGTTCCATCTTCTTCGGACAATAATTTCTTCAAATCGATGACTGGAACTTGTGGTAAAGAGATTGTGCTAGATACTACACAAGGGTCTTGGTTTTGCTGAACATATCGTTCTGGAACTTTGGCGATGGGTTGCTTTAGTAGCTCCTTGACAGAAGGCACCAAGAGAGAGGTTCCAAGCTTCTTCACCATTTCTGAATCCATTGCTGCAAAGAAAAATAAGTTTCTTTTGTTGATTCGATATCAATAGCATTTGCTTGGATCACTTCCATGGTGCTAATGTTGAAATAAATAGTATAAAGCTACGATTCAGTTTCAAACTTGTGGGGCTATCAACTTAATAACTTTCCAAATGAACCTATGAAAAAAAAGTCAATGCTTGACATTTTTAACCAATCAAGTGTGATTAAAATATAAATCATTGACTTGGTCAAAAAAATAATATAAATCATCGACTTTCTACTAGAAGGTTGTCTAAATCAATGATATCAATAATAATAATAATAATAATAATAATAATAATAATAATAATAATAATAATAATAATAATAATAATAATAATAACAACAACAACTTAACGCAGAAGAAAAACCCATATAGTCTATAGTGAGGTATTCTTCTATGGTCACAAGACTAAATCAATAATGTTTAGATACACACACATATAAAAAGATTCTCCACAAAATATTCAATCATATTTTTTTATCAATTTTCTCTTTACTATTAAAAAAATGGTCTCGCTAACCATTGCCCTCAGGACAATGGTTAAGGAAGCCAAAAGTAGCATGTTTGCATTGTTTCAACAATATTTTGACTTTTAAAAAGTTAAATTTATCACTTTTCACCATTTTCCAATACTATATTTCTATTTTTATCCCTTATCCAATGCCTCAAGGGCAATGGTTAGCATTCTCCTTAAAAAAAATATTTTTTTATGTGTGTGTGACCAAACACTTTTTCTTTATCCTGTGACCATTGTAGAATTTCTCGCTTATAGTATGAAATAAAAACTGGAACGCGTTTTGGTCTTTCGCTTTCTTAGCACCACCCTTCGTTTCCATTTGTACTAATGATCCACATTTGAGCCAAGCTTAACTCATTTGGGCTTTCCACATGGGGGCCCACACACTTATGGTAGCCTTTGCTCCGTGGTATCTATCCCCAGTTAGAGGACAATTGCTTTTGTGACTTTCAATACTTCCTAAAAACACAAGTAAAAGACTAAAATACCCCCAACGGTAGTTAACTATCGCTGACTTATAACTAAAAAACACGCCGGCAGTTAACTACCGCTGAGTTTTTTGGTCATTTACTTGTGTTACTAAGACACAATGAATGTCAAAAAAGCAATCTTCCAGTCAGAGACCCTAATGAATACTGTGTAGTGTAGAGCAATAAGAAGAACTCGTTTGTCACGTAAATGGAAAATATTTGAGAAGATATAAACCATTGTTGCAAGAGATTAAAATCACACAAGAGTAATTCGAAAAGAAACAGAAAGTGGTATTAGATAATAATGCCAACTAATGGGAAAGTTACATTTAACATCGAAAATTCCCAAAAATGGATAAATTAAACTAGCCATTACAAGATGAGTCTGCGGTCAAGATAAAAACTAGAAAGCTTAAATGCTGAAAGATAAAAATCTGGAGTTAAAGTCTGAAGTTGAAATCGGAAGACCACCGAGACTCTAGGCATGGTGATCGAAGCCAAAAACGTCAATTAGCCACCTAACCTCACCATCGAGACGACAGCGAATGCAGAAGTGGTTGAAGACGTATTCTTCATCATCAGCAGGAAGAAACCCGCGGTAACCACCTCTTCTTCCGTCTCCTGGGCGGTTATGCCAAATATTGCAAAAGCGGCGACGAACCATACCTGGGGGCAACCATCTTTTGTACCAATGACAGCGAAACCGAAAAGAGGTAGTGCCTCCCAATATGTCAGACCGATGGCGCTGAAGGTTCCTAGTCATTAAGAATTCCCAGAAATCATCTAAGATCTCCGCCTCATCAACAAGTGGCCAAGAAGTAGCCCTCATCAAAAGGTGAAAGTATTTTGCAGATTGAGAGTTGGCAGCCTCAGCCTTCCTCAGTAAACCGTTTGTCTTGTCAAAGCGAGGCCCGGGGTGCAGCAGTTGTTGAGTACACTGGAGAATGCAGAACATGTGATGACCAGCGTCCCACAAACGATGCATGAACCTGAGACTTTCAGGGGTCGTGTCCAGATCAATGAGCAACTCGATAGCACCATTACCAAAGGCTCTTGAGATCTCAACGGACCTGCAAAGGCCTGCATGTCTTTTGTTCGTTCTCATGAAACTGAACAAATCATGCATGCTATCAGCAACAATCCTCTCAGCAATGTTGAGGATCAAGTCATCACTCAAGAAATCCATTCTGATGGAAGAAAAAAGAAAGAAAGTACATAAAAAGAGTCGGAAAAAATGGAGATGAGATAGAACTTCCAAAGGAAGGTACAGTATTTATAGTGAGCAAAGAAGTTGAAAGAAGTTCCAACTTTACAGTTTCCATCTTCCAAAGATGTTGACACGTGAAAGGTAGCATCTGCAGATGTGCCTCGTAAAAAGAGAGAAGTTGTAGAGGTTTATTTAATCTTTATTTTTAATTCCCTAAATATTATCATAAATAAGGCAACTTTACGGTTTCCAAGGCAGTTTTTACTTGAGAAGTTAGAGTAAAGAGACTTTTTAGTTTCTCATCATTGCCATTCTTGAAACTTGTTCCCAAAATAAATTTTGTAATTAAATAGGAGGGGGTTGGCAAATAGAAACACTTTTTGACACCGTCATAAAACGGTTTTTGACACCGTCGTAAATCAAAAGGGATGAAATATTGTTCAAAGAATAAAATTACAAAGAGTAGTTTAAACTATAAACTCAAATGTAAGTTTGTCAAGCTGGCTCTTAAAATCAGTTAGTTTCTCATCGAGGGCCTTGCCATTGTCGATAAGTGTTGCTATGTCTTGTTGAGATATTTTTGACTCTTTATCTTTTTGTATAGCAACGCTAGCCTCCTTTTTCATGAGACCCTCCTTTTCCAGGATGGTGGCTTTCTGGAGCTCTAAATTCTGGATTTCTGCTTTGGATTTGGCAATGGTGGAGTCGAGTTCCGCCACCTTTTGTTGAGTATTTGGAATTTCTTGACGGAAGGCATCAAGCTTTGCTTGAAAGGTGGCGACTTTAGCCAAAAGTTGGTCGCAACGCAAGGTTTGTTCCTCAAGTTTAGACTGATTAGCTTTCTTTTGTTGAAAATCCTGGTTGATGCTATTAATGAGGGGCTCCAAAGTCTGAGAAATCTCTTGGAATTTTAAACCAGAAGGAAGTTTGCTCAATTTGTGGAGCAATTCTTTTACTTTGGAGATAATGTTGTCATCTTGTTCAATGGCTTCAAATAATTTTTTGCCCAACACCTTGTTTCGAAACTCCGCTAAGAGATTGTCCTTTGAAGTCTCTAACAGATCACTAGTAGAAATGTCTGGAGACTTTCCAGTGCTTCTAGAGAAAAGGACATCACTTTGTATTAGAAAGTCAAAAGCTTCGAGAGGATTGTTTTTCTCAAGCTAGTCGAGTTCCTCTTAACTTATAGCCACATTTGTTGGTAGGATGTTGACCATTGGTGCAGCATCTTTCGATGAATTACCACCAGGTTTGAACATGCTGGCCAAATCAGCATTGTGTTTTGCTACAACCGCAATGCGTTGATCTGAAGAGGCATCAAGGTTTAAATTTCCTGCGCTGATCTGACCATCGCCTCCTTTCGACTGATCCTTCTCCAAGTCTCCAGCATGTAATGCTGGACGTTGGTCGGGAGAAATTACTTCATGATTCAGTGGAGAAGGACTCGACTCAACATCAACTTCTTCCTCAACAATAGGGGATGCTGCTAGAAGATCAGTGGATGGAAGTTGTGCTTGTTGAGACGTATCAGTGATGAGTCAATAAATTAGTGTTTTCAATATATTATTTGATTCTATTTTATTTAGATTTGATTTTGTTTTATTTAAATATTATTTCCTTTTAGAATTATTTTACTTCAATTGCAAGTTATTATATTTCAGGAACAAATATCAAAAGATTTAGTCTTGGAGCAAAAGAAAGAGGATTAGGAGCTGATTCGGGATGAAAATACGAAATATGGGACAAACATGTGTCACTCCCCAAAGTCAGAGACTTGGCACGGCCCGTGCCACCAGCAGTACGGCCGTGCCAACCTTCAGAGTCCACTTTTGCTGCTTCTGCTTCATGGACAAGCTACCTATTAGTTTACTTCTGACCTAAAAGCCCGTGGTTTCTTGTGGAACATTCTAGTGTTATATTTCTTAGGGCGTAAGTCATTGTAAACTATAAATAGAGTAGCTAGCTATCACAACAATTCATCTTTTGTTCTTGGAATTCAACGATGACAATTGTCTTTCTTAATAAAAGTTCTTCTTTTACTTTCTTGTTATTTATTTTATGTTCTTCTTCTCCTCTTCTATGGCTACGATGATCATGAGTGAGTAGACCTTTCTTGTCTTGGGATTGTT
>Ga0315914_1007199_pt1 | contig 15491 bp, 4 predicted proteins | sample MpolenodulesMG_FD_203920 | JGI IMG/M metagenome (GOLD analysis project Ga0315914, IMG submission 203920) | Medicago polymorpha root nodule microbial communities from Los Angeles, California, United States - elongated nodules | ecosystem: Host-associated > Plants > Roots > Nodule | place: USA... | reverse complement strand
CCCCTTTCTTGTGTTTTTTCTCACCTTCACTGTAGACCAAGCTTGTACCCCTTTTAGTTCACAAAAGATCATTTTCCGACAAAATCCGAAAAACCGAAATGACACATTTACAAGTTTCAAACCATTTGGAAAATCCAAGTTTCAATAAAGTCAAATGTGTTCTAGTAGAAAAGTGCGTGAAAACAGCAAAAGAACGCTTCAAGACGGTCGCATCGGACCCCTACACAACTGCCCTGAAGCACCAGAACAAGGGACAACAACCGTGTTGTCCTAACCAGGGCGCCTGGCACTAGGGTGCAGCGCCTAGCGCTAGCTCTCTGACTAGTGGGCACCTAGCGCCCTGCCTCAGGCGCCGACCTTCTGGAAGTGGGAGCCCAGCGCCCTACCTCAGGCGCAGCGCCCCGATAACGCGCGTTTTCGCGTGTTTCGGCCACGGGTCTTCGCCATTTTCGCCCAACATCGCAGGGTTAAGTCCCCCATTCATCAAAATGATCCAAGGCATGACCCGAAGCTCTAACACATCGAATACACTCGTTTTGTGACATTTGAATAAGTTATGAAATTATTTAAAAGCTATTTTCTCAAAACACAAGTTTTCAACAACAACAACAAATCAATTCTTCTCAACAACTCAATTCAACTACAACAACTTCAGCCATAACTTATACCCAAGCCAAGATATGAGATTATCAACAACAATCAACAACAACCGCAACTTATAAACATGTATTCAATCACAATTCAACAACATCATGTCATAATTCCTCAATTGAACACAATTCATCAATTATCCATATACATATATCATGAACATGTAAATTTATCATCAACCATTCAATTATCAACAAATTAACATACCCAAACATCTCACTAACACTAGAGCATGAATTTCAACAAGTAGGTTCATGATAATCACTTATTCAATTAAGCACTTAATCACATAACTAGAGAAGAAGCTACAACTAATGGATTATAATTGAAAACTAACCCCCTTACCTCAATGAGCAACAAACCTAGCACAAGCTTCAATTGAGCTCTTATGGGTTCTTCAATCTTTTTCTCTAACCCTTCTTTCTTCCTCTTGCCCCCTTTCTCTTTCTTCCTCTTCTCAAACTTGTAAAATGATTATCTATCCCTATTTTCTTTAATGACCAATGCTTATATAGCCTCTACACTTTGGGCTTAACCCTGTTAGTGTTCTAATGGGCTCACAACATTTATAAACCAACCCCCAAAGTTTCTCTCTACTAACGGTTAAAATAATAGTAACAATCACTTACCGGTCATAAAATAAATCACTACTACCCGCTAGTAACTTACTAAATAACGGTTCTCACTCAAAACGCTAAGAAAAATAGTCCTCATCATAATTACTAATTTACCCTTACTCACAAAATGACCAAAATACCATTCTAGTACCGAAATCCTATTAAAATACACACATAGGCAATTAATCACATAAAAGCATAATTAATCACACACAAAACAATTAAAATTAAATCTAGAGAAAATCGGGTTGTTACAGAAAAAGTAAAACTCCGTGTATTTTAATCAAACCCATTCAATTTCAGGTTCAATTCAAGCCAACCCATTCAAACTCGAAGTGGTTTGACTAGAGTAATAGGTTTATAATTTTAAAATTAATGCATCCATGAACTCGATCAATAAAAAAATCTTAAATCATTTATTTTTAATATAGTTTAAGATTTACAGGTGTTAATCTTGAAGAGTTTTAAGTATATTCAAACGTTAACATTTTTTTTTTAATATATTGTTATTTTATATGCAAAACACCGTGATATATTTCTATCGCGTCTGTTCTGGATTTAATGTGTGTAATATATGTGAAGGTAAATTTTTATGTATTGATATGAGAAAGTTGACATAATAAAATTTTGAAATTCATTACTATTTACAAAATTTTAACATTAATGTAGTATTTCTAATAAAAAAATTCATTTAATATACAAAATGTCGGTAAATATTTGCAATGCAGACATTGCAGTTTTAAGGTGCTTACATTTGCGGAAACAATTGTTTTTGTATTGATATGAGAAATTTTTGAGTGTTTATGACTATTTTCAACATATCAATATTAATGTAGTTTTTCTATTAAATATTTTTCATTTTATATGAAAAACACCGTTAAATATTTGCACCACACTCGTTGTAGATTTTATGTGTTTATATTTGCAGAAACAAAGTTTTATGTATTAATATGAGAAAATCGATATGATAAAATTCTGAAAACTCACGACGAGTTTCAAAATATCAACATTAATTTAATGCCTCTATTAAATATCTTTTTTATTTTATATGAAACCGCTAAATATTTGCGTCACACTTGTTTTATAGTTTATGTGCTTACATTTGCGGAAGAAAGTTTTTATGCACCACCATGAAAAAGTCGATATGATAAATTTTTATTTTTTTAATAACGATATGATAAAATTTTGGAAACTAATTAACATTTGTAAAATATCCACTTCAATATAATGTTTCTATTAAATATTTTTATTTTTATTTTATTTTATAAGATTTTTTTTTATTAAGAGATTAAAATGAACTATTTTCCTAAATCTATGACATAAGAGAGAAAGAAAAATTGTTTTTTGTATATATTTATTGCATAAGAAATGAGAATAAACTGTTTTCCTATATTTATGATATAATTTTTTTTATTTTGCAAAATAACCATTGAGTAGGCCCATAAAATTAGAAGATTATGTGTTTGTTTGATCGAGGATAATTATGAAATTTTTCAGGAATATGATTTTATTATAGTAAGTATATTATAGTATACTAGCGGTTGGCGGGCACTTATATGTTTTTTTTATTATGCTAACGCGTGTAAATTATAAATACTAACGTTTTATGAAATTTTGATTTTGATTTTTTTTAATAAAATTTTTATATTATCTATACTATATATAATGAAAACTACTGTTTTTAACACTTTTGGGCTGACTTTTTCCTTTCCAAAAATACCATTTATTTTCAATATAAATAACACATGTAACAAATAGATAAGAATAAAGTTAAATATTAAAACAAATGTAACAAACACGGTATGAATAAATATATGTATGGTTTTTTTCCATTATCTATACTATATATACAAAAAACTACCCTTTCAGCTCTTTTGGGTTGGATTTTTTATTCCAAAAATACCCTCAATTTTTAATACAAATAACACATGTAACAAATAGATAAGAACAAAGTTAAATATTAAAAAAAATGTAACAAATCTGATATGAAGATATATATGTCTGATTTTTTCTTCGTTTATCATTTAAAAAATGTAACAAACTAGACGAATATATTTATACTTACTTTTTTATTATCCCAATTATACCCTTAAACATCTTTTTTTTAATAGTAAAGATTGTTGTTGGTGTCATTAAAAAAAAAGAATTAGATTATATTTTTTTTTGTTATATTATTGGTGTCATTAAAATAGACAATCATGATTCGTTTGGTTTGTTATAACTTGAAAGCAACAAACAATTATATTTTTAGTTTTAATTAATTTTCAAACGTTAGCACAATAAAAAGAGGGGAAATGAGTGCCCGTCTTTTCGCTATTCATTTATAAAGTGAAACAAACTATATGACTATATACTTACTTTTTAATTATCCCAATTTTACCCTTAAACAAATTTTTTTATAATAAAGATTGTTGTTGGTGTCGCTAAAAAAAAGTATCCAGATTATTTGTTTTGTTATATTTTTTGTGTCATTGAAATAGATAATCATGGTTAGTTTGATTTGTTATAACTTGAAAGCAACAAACATTTATATTTTTAGTTTTAATCAAAATAAAAATTTCATAAAAAAACACCGTTCATAATCTTCATTTCCAATTATACCCTATAACAAATTTAGTTATAAGAATTGTTTGTTATTCAAAAAGATAAGAATTTATAATATATGATATTAAATTTGTTACATTGTTGGCTTGGTGGTATTGACTTGAGACCTTTGATTGTGTTCCTCCTTAAAGTCTCAGGTTCAATTATCTCTTATGCCAATTTGAGTGGGCTAATTTTGCTTCTTCAAAAAAAAAAATTTATTACATTGTTGGTTTCATTGAAAAAGATATACTCCCTCCGTTCCTTTTTAACTTTCTTTTTAGAGTGAATTTTTCATTCCTATTTAACTCTCATTTTGGTATTTTAAGAGTACGATTTGTCAATTATACCCGATGTCAATTACTCTTATATTTTTTAATAAAACTAATTAATGCTATATATTTGAAAAACTAAAGTTTGTTTTTTTAAACAAAGTTTGTTTGTTTTGTTTTAAAACAAAATTTGTTTCTTGTTACTTCAAATTTAAAAGGAATTTTGTTACATATGATAATGGTTCCATGAAGAGTTTAAATTCTATAAGTAAGATAAGTAGTACTTATTAAAAATTTCAAGTGCAAAGCAAAAGAACAGATCTATGTCACACAGTGTGAATCTAACATTGGTTGAAGTCATAGTTGAAGCCTTAATTTTGAATCAAGGAGTTGGAGGAAAGTTAGTTTTTTTTCTTAACTTTTGATTAATGTGAAGTTGGAATAATTTTGATAAAGACTTAAAATAATTGGTTAGTAGCTAACAATTGAAAATTGTTAGCTAACAATTATTTGTTATGAGAGAATAATTTTGTTATGAGAGATATGCACAATATTTAAAAAATTGAAAATTGTTTGTTATGAGAGAAAGATAAATCGTGCAAAAATATAGGAATTTGTTGGAGAAAGAGATTAGTAGCTAACAATTATTTGTTACATATTAAATTTATTGGAAAGATAAAGTGTGTGAAAAAATAGGAAATTATTAGTGGATTAAAATGAGGGTATAATAGCTAAAAAAAATGTGAAAAAATACACTTCGTTATTTTTGTGTTAAAATTATAAAACGACACTTAAAAAGGATCGGAGGGAGTATATAATTTTTTTTTAATAAGAAAAAGATATGCATAATTTGTTACAATGTGCATTGTCCAAAAGATATGTATAGTTTGTTACTAACAAGCAGTTCTAATGTAGCATTCAACAACTTTTGATCAAAGCGCATTCCATTCAATTTGTGCATTTTGAACAAAGTACTTTTTTTAGTAAGTATTTAATTGAAATTGCGTTTGACCTACCTTCTCCTTAAAAATGTAAGGAGTAGAAAAAAAAAACCGGATCCAGTCCCTCGGTATTAGTTATAGTAGTTATTCCACAAAATATAAAATTGGTTAATAGTTTTTTTTTTTTTGGTAGTGTAGTTTTTTATTTTTATTTAACATTAAATTAATAATGATTTAATTGTTGATTAAAATTAAACTCATAAAATTAGGAAGATATACGTTTAATCGAGGTTAATCGAAAGATTTTAGTTTGCTTCAATTTTATTTATTTTTTAAGAATTTCTCCACTTTTTATGAAGAAAAAAAAACAAATTTCATATTTTTCTAAGTTTATTTATTTTGTATGTGTATATGAATTCTTTTGATCAATTTCTTTATTTTATTTATCAATATATCTTGTATTCATGCACGGATTTCTTTTATATGTGTATGGTATGAAAATCTAATGTGTTGACGATTGCGGTGCAGATCATGCAAATATTCATAAACATCAGGCATGGAATGACGACGTTCCCCCTGATGGTTAATAGTTCAGACACGATACTCAGCGTTCAATTGAAGATTCATGACATTGAAAAGATCCCAGTGCACGAACAAGAACTCTACTTTTCCGGTATACCACTACATTACCGCCGGACCCTTGCCAGTTATAACATACAAGACAAGTCAACTATTGACCTCATCTTCCGCTTCATTATGGATTAGATGACCATCTAAGAATAGTTTTTGATTTTTGCATTTCTTTTTAAGGATTTGACTTTTGTTTTGTCTTGTCTTCTTGAGCTTTATAATGATTTCTTTTACTTTGGATAATTTTCAGTAATTAAGGAAACATATTAATCGTACAATAATATTTTTTGTTTTGTTTTGTCTTGAGTATGATTCAATTGAAAAGAGTTGAGTAACTTGAATCCAATGTCTATATTTCAAATAAATAAAGGTGGTGAATTGAAAAGAGGGTAGATTTAGCTGTGATTCTCTGATTGAGACAAATTGTATAGTCATGAAGAGTATGGTTACACAGGTTTTTTACACAAGGGAAGGGAAACTAAGGAAAGAGGGGGAAGAGAAGTTTATTATTAGATCTTATGATTTTTTTTTTCTTTTGAAGGACGTCTTATGAAATTTGATAGTCTAATGGTATCGGTATTAGGTTATATGAAAATATGACTGTAATAAACACATGGTTTATTTGATTCTAGATTAAAAAAAAGGGGGCTCTATTATAGAACATCTTTTGTTATGGTAGCTCATGTCAGTCATGGTCTATTTTCGATGGATTTACGAGTCTACGACGTCTTACATATAAACATGTATGGATATGTTTAAATATGAAGAGTGAAATAGAATAATAAGGTATAGTGATAATTTTTGTTTTCTTTGGTGTTATCTCTCCGATCTGGAGGAGAAGGATATCCTCATAATTTGAAGCATAGGCGGAGACACCGCCCCGCGAGCACTCGTCTTAGCTCAATCGATACTTTCTTTATACTAGGTTCAACCCAATAGCTCATTAACCCACTTAAATAAAAAATAAAAGATTGGATAAACTAAAAAAAAACAAACACGCACAACAAAAGTCACTTAATAATGTTGATATTATTCGAACATTCACCGCAAAGAGGAATCATAAAGGCCATATACCTCCTAATTTTTTATAGCACACTATTGGTAGGTTATATTTCATTTCTCTTATTCCAAATTGTACTTTTATTGACAAGATAACGGACCTCTTTTATTTCGATTTATGACTATTTATCTATACTATGACTATTTCAAATAATAAATAATATCAAAATATTTGGTTTTTTCTTTTTCAATTATACTCCGTAACAAATTTCATTCCAAGAATACCATATTTTTTGTGTCATTAAAAAATATAAGAATTTATATTATACAATATTATATTTGTTTGTTGGTGTCATTAAAAAAGATAGGTTTAGTTTTTTTTAATAAGAAAAAGATATTCATGTTGTTACAATATAAAGGTGCAAAATATATATAAGTATAATATTTTTTTGGCATCAATACTCAAAATTTTATAAAAATAATTATACGCATTATGCAACACTAAAAAAAATTATACGCATTAGCGTAACAAAAAAACAGACAGACAAACATAAAATATTATTCTAAACGGTATTTTTTATGAAATTATAAACGGTATTTTTTTTAAAAATACCGTTTATAATTCTTAAACATTATAAAAAAAAGGGTGGAAAAGATACGCATTGTGTGTGTATATCTATATTATAAAACTACCCCTTTCAGCATTTTTGGGTTGGATTTTTTCTTTCCAAATATACCCTCAATTTTCAATACAAATAACACATGTAACAAATAGATAAGAATAAATTTAAATATTAAAACAAATGTAACAAACACGATATAAATATATATTTTTTTGTTTTTTTACTTTATCATTTAAAAAGTGTAACAAACTAGATGAGTATATTTATACTTACTTTTTCATTATTCCAATTATACCTCTAAACTTTTTCTACAATAAAATTGTTGTTGGTGTCATTAAAAAAAGAATTTAGATTTTTTTATATTGTATTATTGTCGGTTTCGTTGAAATATATAATCATGGTTAGCTTGATTTTTTATAACTTGAAAGCAACAAACATTTATATTTTTTTAAGTTTTAACCAAAATCAAAATTTCTTAAAAAAACTCCGTCATAATTATCAAATGTTAGCACAATAAAAAGAGCGGAAAGACAGGCGCTCACGTGAGTGCCCGTCTTTCCGCTAGTATTTCATATAAAAAATACTGTTTATAGCGCGATAAAAAGAGCGGAAAAACAGACACGTGAGTGTCTGCCTTTTCGGTAGTATATATTATGTTACATGTGAATTTGCGATAATTTTTTTTCCTAGGCTCTATAAAATTTCTGGATCCACCACTAATTTGAAGTTCAGTGTTAAGTAAAATTTGATTAAGAATTGTTCAGTCAAAATATAAATTTGATTCTCCCAGACGATTCGTTTTTAAGTAGAATTCGTTAGCCAGTTGAATTCATTCACTTGTTAAAATTAAATGCATGAAAATTTAGGGGGAAAATAATTAAAACATAAGAGGGAAAAGGAAAAAGTAAAATAGGAGGAAAAGTATTTGAAGGAAAAATCCGACATGTTCATGGGTCTTGATGATCCATTCAACCCATTCATAACCCATCCTGTATTTTAGCCAAACTCATTCAAGTTTAGGTTCAATCTAAGTCAACCCATTCAAACTCGAAGTGGTTTGGCTAGAATAATAGGTTTATAATTTTAAATTAATGAATCCGTGAACCAGATCCATTAAAAAAATGTTAAATAACTTATTTTTTTAATACAGTTTAAGACTTTTTTAAAAGGGATGGTTACCGTTTGGCCAAATTTTTTAGTTTTAAAAACTACTTTAAAATAAAGTTAAAATAAAAGTCTTTAAGGAAGAAGCTAAAGATATTTGGTTTCTTTATTATTTTTTTTAGTTTTAAAGCTATTTTTAAGTTACAAGTTGTTTGGCAAAATATTGTTCAAAACTTTGAATTTATTATTTTGTTTAGTGGTGTCCGGGGTTCGAACCTCGACCTTGCTTATATTTATGCACTGTGTCAATCACTGAGTTAAGCTCACTAGGACAAAACTTTGAATTTATTATGAATTAACATAATAAATAAAAAAATGTTTAAAATATTTTTTGAAGGCAAAAAATGTTTAAAATATAAAAGATATTTTTCTACAAATACTATAGTTACTCAATGACGTTTATTTTGTGTAACATGAATACAAATTTGTATCATCATATAAAGGATTTGTTAAATATTTAAATAGGAGAAATAATTAAGGAGACCTAAATAATAACATAAATAATATCAAAATAGTTGGTTTTTTCTTTTCCAATTATACTCTATAACAAATTTCGTTATAAGAATACCATATTTTTGGTGTCATTCAAAAAGATAAGAATTTATATTATATGATATTACATTTGTTACATTGTTTTTTTTTTTTTTTGAAATAATATTTGTTACATTGTTGGTGTCATTGAAATAGATATGTTTAATTCTTTTTGAATAAGAAAAAAATATGCATAGTTTGTTTTAATATAAAGGTGCAAAATATATATAAGTATGATTTTTTTAAGCATCTATACTTGTACTTTCAATTGAAATCAAAATTTTATAAAAATAATTATATGCATTATGCAACACTAAAAATAAATTATACGCATTAGCGTAACAAAAAACAGACAGACAGACATAAAGTATTACTCTAAACGTTAATGTGTGTGTGTGTGTGTGTGTTTGTGAGGTTGAAGAAAGGAAAAAAAATAATTGTGAGGTTGTGATGATTAAACGATATTGAAATGAAATATATAAGTGATAAAAAGATAATTAAATTCCTTAAAAAAAAAAATTAAATGGACCCTCTTTAAAAAAATAATTTAAATTGACCGGTTCAAAAAAAATGGAAGAAAAAAACAAATTGAAATATAATATTAAAAAATAAAAGAAAAGGTTGCCAGCGTGAGTTGAAGAGAGGTGCTTGTGAAATAAATTGTCGAGGAGTAGTTTTTTGAAGTAACATTTAACAACTTTTGGTCAAAGCTCATTCCATTCAATTTTATGGATTCTAAAATAAGTAATTTTGTTAGAAGTTACATTATTGATATTATGTTTGTCTAACTTCTCCTTGAAAATGTAGAGAAGCTAAAAAAAAAGCAAGGTCAAACGGTACCTAAGACTTTTAAGTGTTAATCTTGAAGTGTTTCAAATTCAAGAGTAAAGGGTCACTTTAGTCCCTTAGAGCATCCACAATAGAGACCCTTAACTTTGAGGTCTTAAATGGGTCCTACATTGACACATCACTTTTTTATTATTTTTTAACAATAGTACCTAATAGGTACTCAACCACTTCAATGGAGACCTTCTAATAAAAGGTCTAAATGGATCCAGCCAATAACTATTTATTTAAGACACTGTTATAGGGTCCCACCAAAAACTCCAATTACAACTCAAATAATGATTATTTTATTTAAAAGTGGTGTGGGATCCACTTAAAAATGGGGGTCTTAAGTAAGACCCTAGTCTTAAGTAAGACTCTGGTCTTAAGAGACCCCCAAAAATTTTCCCCACATTGGGAGTACCTATTTGGTACCGGGTCTTAAATGGTAAAGACCTACCAATGTGAATGGTCTAACTCTACACCTTGCTGTCACAAAGGTCCTTGACTCAGAATTAAATACAAAGTAGTCATTGAGTGCGCACTTTAGTCCATATCGTTAAATAATTCTGTTAATTGATGATGTGACAATGTTTTATGTTGACAAGGAGTATGAGATGTCACAAGGACTAAAGTGAAAGTAGAAAATGGTCACTTGGTCCCTAAACCGAAAATCAATATTCGCATATTAAATCTCAAATCCCTAAATCTCGAATTCAATCCCCAAATCCCTAAATCTCATCTAATACTCTCTTTTGTTCAAAATCAAATATTCAATTAAACACAAAAAAACGAATCACATGATGATGGGTGTACATGTGGATATGATATTAACTAAGATGAATATATACTTAAATGATGATGTGATCCTAATACCATGCATGCGTTCATATGTTCTTTATGTTGAACGTATATCTTACCCTCCAGTGGTTTTTTAGTCGCCTACATCCTCGTGGTGTAGACGTGCAAGTTGAGGACACCTAGTCGACGTGAGTATCCAAGGAAGGCTTGACGCCTTCTCATCTTTTTATAGCTTTTGCTTTGGAGTCTTAGATAGCAGTGCTCTAATTAGGATGTTAGGATATTTTATTTATGTTTGAGGAACCATTGAGTTTGCTATGTTGATGTGTCTGAGACTTTGAGATTATGACTTTATGGTTTTTTGAGATGTATTTCCGCTACGGGTATTTGTGAAATTTTATAACCTTTGCATGTTTTGGATTAATGATGACGTAACACCTTGAAGTTAATGACTTGTTGAATTATTATTTTAATGATGATGTATGACCATGTGCATTAAGGCATTTTTGTTGCTCTTGGTTGGCCTCACCATTTTCGCCTATAAGAACAGTAAAAACGTTTATCTGAAATGGATGACGGCACTGCAGGACTTGGACACGGTGCGCGAGTGGTCATGGGGCGGGATGACACTTGATTTTCTCTACACCCAGCTTTCTCTTGCTACGGACCCTACGGTTGGCGCCGTTGGCGGTTACATGACTCCACTTGAGGTAATATATTTTTTTTTTTTAATAATCATAGATGACTTACAATATTATTGTGTCTGCATATGCGTTTATGATACTTGTGTTGATATTATTGTGTCTCTTTGTGTTTGTAGGGATGAGTTTTGGAGCACTTCCTGAAGTTCTTTTCGAGGAAGCTTGTGAAGGACTACGATCGTGTTGAAAGAGGAGTCAGTTCCCCTGAGGAGGACTAGGAGTCATAGTCCACATAAGTAGTTTTTTTTTTTTTGTGTTTTCCTGACATTTGTATATCTTTAGATGTTTTTGACATTTCAGTTGATTTTGATGTAATATATTTACACTTGCGCAATTACATTTTTTATGACATTTTCATTTGTTTTTCGGTTTAATTTTCCGTATTTTAATTTTGATTGAATTTACGTATTTTTTAAACTTTGAATGAATGGATTAAAAATGGATGAAATTGAATGAATGAGTATGAATAAAAATATGAAGAAAAAAAAAACAATTATGCTCTGTTGTCAAATGACACAAGCAGAACGTGACTTAACTCTTAAGTTACGTTGAGGGTATTATTGTCAGAATACATGAGAAAGAGCAATTTTAAATGGGAGATGAGTAATTTTTTAAAACCGATATTCAATACTGGCCGATAGAAAACCTAACATACATTCAAAACTCTCTTCTATTCTCTGCGACGGTGACAAGAGTAGTAAGATGAATAGCAGCTCCGTTCCTGTGAGTGTCGTTAAATTGTGTATATGTATGATATGATGTGAATTTATTTTATGTGCGTGTATCAATTTCTTGTATTTGCATGCATGATTCGATTTTCGTTTATGAGATGTGCTATATAGCACGACAGGATTGCACACGATAAATAATAGCAGAAATCATGCCCATTCAAAGCAAAACATGGGAGAAAGAAAATTAATTAGTAAAAGGAAATACATGCATCCAACGGTGTGGTATAGTTCGTGTGTTGTCGTGCATCTCAATCGTCGTGCCAAGAAGCATTTCTCTTCGTTTATATGTGAAATCTCTTGTTTTATTTTATTCTAATTAATGCTTCAAACTGTAATTTTATGATTTTGTTTTCTTTTGTTATTGATTAATAATGTGTTGGCAATTGCGGTGCAAATGCAAATATTCATAAACATCGAGTATGGAATGAAGACGTTTCGCCTGATGGTTAAGAATTCAGACACGATACTCAGCGTTCAAGAGAAGATTCTTGACAAGGAAAACATCCCTGTGCATGATCAAGAACTTTACTTTTCTGATACGCCACTAGATTGCCACCGGACCCTTGCCAGTTACAACATACAAGACAAGTCAACTATTGACCTCATTTTCCGCCTCATGGCGGACTAGATGACCTTCGTACCATCGTTGATTACTACATCAAGAGTACTCAACAATTTAATAGTGTTTCAAAACAATCATTCTAGTGTTTTGATTGTTTTTAAAGTACGTGTGTGAAATACTCTGCAGCATGTGAATGAAATTTTGAGTAATTTTAAAGTGATTCTAGTGTTTTGATTGTCAAAAACTAATTAGTGGGTTCGTAAGTTACGAGATTTGCCTAAAAAAACAACAAATTAGGGGCATATCAGGGAGAATGACATTTGTGTATGAGATTAAAACATAGGTTAAGTGAGTCAGATGTCGCCTTTGTTATGTGCGTTCTCTCTCTCTCTCTCTCCCCGTCATATTTCTCAGTTACGGCCACTCATCTTCTTTCCTCTTTCCGTTGTTGTTCGCCGGCTTGAGCGCGGGGTCACCTCGTTTTCAACTGAATGTTGTACTCTATTTCTGTTGTAGATAGATGTAATGACTCTTGTTATATAGTCTGATTGAGGCTTGAGTGATTTGAATCCACCCCAAGTGTTTCAAAAGAAAGTGGGTGAATATAGATGAAATTAAAGAGTGAAGTCACATTGTTAGTGAGCCTTGGGCAAGTCTCTGATAATATGGTCTCAATAGGTTTCAAAAACCTTTAATAAAGCTAACGTTGTTAATTTTGGAACTAACGTATTGGCCAGGTGAATGAACTAATGTACTAGCCAGGTGAATGTGGACCCTATGAACAAGAAGTAATTGTTAGTTAGTTATGATGACATTGTTTTGGAAACAAAGTACTAATAAACATCCAGTGTAGACCGTCTGTCATTAGATCTTATGGAATTTTATAGTCTTATGGTAGCTCATGTTAGTCTTTGTCTACTTTTGATAGATTTTGGACTCTTTGATGTCTTATATAAACATGAATTCATATGTTTAAATATGAAGAGTGAAATAGAATTATCAGGTATAGTTTCATTATTTGGAATCCCTCTTTTTGAATCTTCAATTGAGACCACCAAGGAGACTATTAATTATAGTAACATTAACGACTATCTTACAATTGACTCAAGGAGACTTGAACTCCGTCTTTTGATATATTTAACAATTGTGTTATGAGATAGAGTTTTGGCATTGGGAGATGGGAGTCTTTTTTCGAGTTTCGATATTGATAGGTGTTCTGTTAGCTAGGGTTTTTGTATTTTACCCTATTTAGGGGTGTCGCATATTTACGATGCCTTTGTTTTTTTCGCCCTGTTGTACTTCTTATACGAGTGTGGTTAACACATCCGTGTTCATGGTCATGGTTTTGAGCATGTATTGTTTGAATTTGATAGCCAAGTTAATCTTGTAAATGCCATTCTCAAAGCTTCAATTTTTTAGAGTTAGATTGTTTATTTTTCTAGCACGCTCATCGCAATATTGGTTGGACGTGTGTTTGTGTGTTTTTTTATGAATCTCATTTATAAACGGCTCTCTGTCGAGCCTCCTGACCTGTTTTATTCAAGAAATAAAATTATTAATTAATTAAACATTAAATTTTAAGGAAATGCTAACCGGTGCCCCTGGGCACTGGTTAAGGATATGAAAAAGGAAATTATATAGTAGTTAATGCATTATTTTTACCAATCGTTCAACATGATATGCATTGCTGATGCAGCCTCCAGTGTGAATGCATTAATGTTGAATGAACCTGATTTAATTAGGGTCATTAAATTTTTTGACCAAAAAACACAATAAATTTTTCGAACATTTTAATTTAGACCAAATACATTAATGTTTTTTTTTAAAAGAACCAAATACATTAATGTTGAATGAACCTAAAAAAACACTTTTTTATTTATAAATGTGACCGAAGATAAGTTTGATTACGTACATTCAAAACTCTCTTCTCTGCGAAGGAAACTGCACGGCGGTGAACAGAGTAGTAAGATGAATAGCAGCAGCTCCGTTTCTGTAAGTGTCAGTAAAATTTCTTTCATATGTGTATTCCATGAATTTCTTTTATATGTGTATGGTATATGAATTTTGCAAGGGATTTTGTATTCTTTTATGATTGATTAAAGTGTTGGCAATTGCGGTGCAGATGCAAATATTCATAGACATCATGTTTGAAAACAAGAGGTTCCCCCTGATGGTTAAGAGTTCAGACACAATACTTGATGTGAAGAAGAAGATTCAGGACAAGGAAGGGATCCAAGTGCACGGATATGACTTGTTCTTTGACAATAAGGTGCTGTGTTCCCACCACCACACCCTTGCCAATTACAACATCCAAGATAATTCAACTATTGACCTCGTTGTCCGTATGATGGCGGATTAGATCACCACCTCATCGTGCTGCCATCAGCGACCCTATAGATGAAATCAAACAATTTAACAGTACTTTAGTTCTTTTTGTTCTGTCTTGAGTTGTATAATAATTTCTTTTACTTGGGTTGATTTTCAGCATTTAAGGAAACATATTTACTTTTTAACATTAGCTGTCTCTTTTTTTTGTCTTGAATACATTCCCTGTGTTTGGTTTATTTGTGATTCTCTGAGTGAGATAAATTTACATAATCTGAGTAGGCAGATTGTTAGTGATAGTACATGAAGAGAAAAAGTGTGATTCTAGTCTAGTGTTTTGATTGTTTTTAAAGTAGGTGTGTGAAATACTTTGCAGCATGTGAATGAAATATTTTGAGTGTGTTTGTAAGTTAGGAGATTTGCCTAAAAAAAACAACAAATTAGGGGCATATCAAGTGAGAATGACATTTGTGTATAAGATTAAAACATAGGCTAAGCGAGTCATTCACATGTGCCTTTGTTATGCTCTCTCTCT
>Ga0315914_1007198_pt1 | contig 15494 bp, 9 predicted proteins | sample MpolenodulesMG_FD_203920 | JGI IMG/M metagenome (GOLD analysis project Ga0315914, IMG submission 203920) | Medicago polymorpha root nodule microbial communities from Los Angeles, California, United States - elongated nodules | ecosystem: Host-associated > Plants > Roots > Nodule | place: USA... | reverse complement strand
TATATATATATATATATGAGAGAGAGAGAGGAGTAAAAAATATACAAAGAGAAATTGGGCATATTAGGTTGACTAGATAGGTGTGGGTGAAGTTCTTCTTTGTTGATTAGTTTCTCTTTGTTGGCGTAGTTTTTCACATGTTTTCCTTTTACTTGTAAGGGCACCTCCAATGGTGCATTATAACATAATATTTTGAGTGGGTCCATATTACTACATCACTTTGAAGTAACTCATTTATTTTTCGCTTCAATGGTTCAACTTTAAAGAACTTAAATTGAGACGCGCTATTCTAATCATTATATTGATATTTTAATTATATTTGATTGTATCTGTATTTGTCAAATAAATAATGATTGTGAACAACCAATAATTAAGTGACATGTTGGCGGACGACGAGTGTTACTTCAGAGAGTAACGGTACTACCAAGTTGTCGTTCTACTCATTACCTCCAATGGTAAACAATTGATTGGTTGAGTGATATGCTGACGGTCGTAACACAAAAAAGTGTCGTTGGAGTTGGTCTAAGGATTCAAATACCCCTTATAGTCTCTCTTCTATAATATTATTATTCACCATTCGGAAAAAAAAAATGATAAAAGAAATTGCCAAAAAAGCTAATACCTTAGGCCTCAACTCTTCCATTACTTTTTCATAAACCAAGATCAATTGTGACGACAAACCTAATGGAGGAAGATGTTATGAAGAGAGACTACAAGACCAATTGGTACTTTATCTAATAAAAGTAATTTGATAGTAGCAACCGCATGCATCTGCTCAACAAAGACAACCTCTTCCAGCACAAAAAACACCTCAGCCGAGAAAGAAGCCACCTCCATTGGCCACCAAAGTTTGCTCCCATGGTTGTGGTGCATGGAAGTGGAGTCGGTCAGAAGGTCAAAATTGCCATGTTATGCTATAGCGGAAATAATCTAGTGATTAGACTCGAGTGATTAACTAAATAATTTGCTTTAGTGTAGTTAACATTATTCGCGTAATGTTCAAGTTTGATACTTAATTAACTAGAATAATATCGTACATTAGCCTTTTGACCTAGCTTCAAATTAGTCCAACAGTCCAATTTTGCAGAAAATCAAATAGTTAATTAGATAAAAAAAAAAATTGCATAAATAAATATAAAAGGGTCATCCATGTCCCAAATCAACAACAATAATCAATGTTTTCGGAGACATATGCTCTTAGTTGACGGTAGTCCCTGTTGCGGGCCTCATTATATTACTGAATATATGCTATATGAGCTTAACTTTCAAAGTATTTGGACTCTTCCAAAATGTAAATTGGTAACGCCGAATCTCCCGTTCTTAACGAGCATCTTAGTTAATTATAGTTATCTTCCTCACTTCTTTAAGTAAAGCAATTAATAAGAACGTGGAAACATTTGAAATTACTAAGAAAAAAGATATGATACGTAACGTTCATTTCGGCGCATATTTATCATTTAAGTAAATTTATTTTGAAGAATATTTTTGCCTTTCGAATAAACATGGTTCCAGTGTCCCCGTGAGCATAGCTCAACTGGCAGGGACATTGCATAATTTATGTAAGGGTCGAGGTTCGAACGCCGGACACTTCACTTCTCCACATTTAAATGTGTGAGCTCCAGCCACCAGGCTATTAGACCAAAAACAATACAGGTTTCAATCGCATATAAGGTCGCTCTCTTTAAAATGTTTAGTGATACTGTACAAATTATACAGTTATGTCTTAGGCTCTATCGGATTCTTACTGCATACGTTCTAGAAATACACCTTCAATTATGGTATTGTCACCACTTTAATATGGTATTATTACCACTCGAACCTCTCATTTATTTGTTCTCATGTGTGTAACCATGTAGGCTCTCGTAACATTGACAATAACATTAAATCATTTATTTGATATTATAAATAGTGAGTGGCAACTAGCAACACGTCATTGCTATCCAAATAATGAGAATGTCATGTGATAATTGATGTAATATTTACTCTCCCCAATCTCAATTATAAGTAATCTTTCACTTTTTAAATTCATTGAATAATTGATGTATTTGTTCTATATTAGAGATCAAATTCATTAATTATTCAATGAACTTTTTTTTACGAGTAATTATTCGATGAACTTACAAAAAAAAAATCACTTATAATTGAGACCGGAGGAAGTATGTGCTAATGTTACCGCTTTTATCCTTTTATATATTTGTGTGTCACCCTTGAACAATTCATTATATTCCTTGATAGCCGAGTATATTTAGTAAAAACAAATGATATCAGTATTCTATATTGACTTATTTCAACCTGGTCATGCATTTTATGGTCATACTCAATCCAGACGACCACAAATTTCACTTTCGCTATATAGGAAACTCACCTAGATCTAGGGTTGATGATGAACCAAATCAACTCGACAATAGTTCGAAATTCGATTCGACAATTAACTCATTGAACTTGGTTCATAATCTAAATGAGCATAAAATTAAGTTCGTTAAATAAATTGGTTAAACATGAGTTGTATATAATTCGACTCAGTTGATTCACGAGCTGGCTCGATAATATATATATTAGATTAGTAAAAATTAAAACAGTACAAGCTTAAATATGAAAACACAAAATATGTAATTTATAACAAGCTTCTTCTAATGTTTTTGTACTTGCTTTTAGAGAAATATGTAATTTTCTTATAAAAGACAAAGAAAAGGAAAGAAAAAACAAAATAATAACATGTTGTGCAGACTTTTAACAAAACATTTGTGTGCTAATTAAGACCCACTTCGGAGAGTTTAAAATCATTAGAGGAGGAGTAGATATAAAAGGGAAGTGCATGTATACAGATAAGTAATTAAAAGGTGCAATTGCATTTTTCCTTAGTGGTCTTAAGACCGACATGATCCATAGTTTTATTTTAGGTTAACTTTTGTTTTTTTTTTTGGAATAAATTAAAAGGTTATGATATACATTTTTGACAAATACAAAAGAAAAACTTTTGAATTATGTTACTCGAGCAGACGAATTAAATCTAACGAGCCGAATCGAGTTCGTGAACTTGAAACGAATCGAATTTAAGTTAAAAAAAGGATTTGTATCGAACTCAAGTCGAGTTTCGAGCTGAGTCAATTCTTATTGAGTCAAATCAAATTCAACTGAATTCGACTCGACTCCACTAGGTTGGCTAGAGCCTTGTTACTATAGTTCGCGCTACTGAGATCATCGTTGATTGGGAGAGAGAAAGCTTTTGCGCTTGGGATCGCAACATTCTTGTTTTAAAAGACGTATAGGCAATTCTTTCAGTTGGAACAGAAGTCACCAGCTTTCATTGGCGGGAAGCTGACTGATGTCTTCCTATTCCAACCTTATATAGCTAAATACAATTTTTATGTAATTTCTAAAAGTTATGCATTTTTGCTATGTAATATTGGTACAATATATGATTATGACTTATTATGTTATCAAGTTTGGGTTTTATCTAGTTATAGACACTAACTTCTAATAGTAGTACACGGTCGTTATGACATTGATTCATGATATCAAACAAAATAAATTTTGAGTTTCATTAGTTTACACATTATATGTTGATCAAGTTTTAGGCAATTTGCACATTATATGTTGTCAATTTCTAATAGTACTTTTGCACTTTTGTTACCAAGTTTTACTTTATTTACACATTATATGTTGTCTATCTTATGTTGTTATTCAGTTTCATCACTAAAATTTCATCAACAAATCAAAAAAATTTAGTTTAGTCACTAAAATTTTCATTAACTTCATAGTGATATTAAACAACAATATACCAAATTAAATAATACATGAAATCAATCAACAACAATTACATTAACTTTATAATAATAGTACATTGGATAGAACCATTATATTCATTCATCATAATCAAACTACATTACAAGTGAAACAACTACTAAACAAACTCCCATTGGGTATTTCAAATAAAATCCACTTCAAATGGACGTGGTTTTGCAAATTAACAATGTGCCTAACACTAAAGCATACAAATCAAAAAAAAATATCAAAGCCATTATCAACCATTTTTTAGTATTTGTTAACTTCAACTTCATATTCTTTTTCTTCTGTCTCTCAATCTTCAATTCTCTTTCATCAATAACATCATAATTTAGCGATAAATTCCCTTTCTTTGTCACTAGAATTTATGTAGTTTCTCCAACCCCAGAATCTCTTCCCACGACTCGGATTTGGCGTAACAATAACAATTCGAATTACCAATGATTTTCCATCCCTACATTCCCTTATTGTTCTTCTTCTCAAAATGGATCCAACATAACCATATAATTGTATGTTTATCCACTATTGTGATTGGGTTTTTTATGACTGGTTCGACACTTTAGCGATAAAAAATGAGAGAAGATGAAGGTGGAAGAAGAAGTAAAGATGAAAATAAAAGAATGAATTTTGGCATGGCTAAAGGTGGAAGAAGATTAGAGGAAGAACCCTAATTTTCCTTAATTATTCATCCCCATTTATATTGTTTCAATCACCTTTGTCATATCACCTGCTGGTTTTGCCACGTAATAGGCCACCTAGACAAAGTTAATGTTTACGAGGCCAAAATCAAATTTTTAATAGTTTTGAGACTAAAATGAAACAAAGAAATAAGTTAAGGGACCGAGTGATCAATGAAACCTATTTTCAATAAATTTTCTAGGTCTTCATGTGCCTCTAATGATTTGACTATCCTCCCTTTGATATGTTCTTATTACAACATAATTCTCTCTACATATTCAAACCATCTAAACCTATTTTCGATCATCTTTTCTACTATAGGTGTTACCCCAACTATCTCTCTCTAATATTTTTATTTCTAATCATATCCTACATAGTTTTACCACACATCCTCTTATTTTATTCTTGTGTTAGTTCTTGGTCATATTGGCACATTTGGCCACGTTAAAAAATATTTGTTACACTGAAATTAAAGAAGATCACCTCACTGAAATAAATAACTAAAGAAACGAAGGAATTTGGCGACGAATTGAAACTTTGATGACCAGCAGGAGCAGCCAATATGGGCCATTTTGATTTTTGAACTACCCGCTCATGATTTTGTTTGAGACAGATGCAATATCACTTGCGAAATTGATGGAAGATCGATATTATATAGTTATACTCATACAGTATATGATCATATAGATATGCACGGCTTTTAATTTACACTAACTACAATAACGATCGATCATTTCTTTAAACTATTGTTTCCCTAACAAATTTTAATGATTACAATATGTTAGTGGTGTTGGAATCTAATTCCCTGTCTGTTTTGACAGGTTACTGCTTTTTTTTCCTCTCATTTTTATGTGAAAAGCTTACAACTTCATTTTGCGAAATTTTAGTAGGAAAGACCCTAAAATTGCAGCTTTAACCCTACACACTCACATTGTAGAGAGAATGATAAATAATAAACCACTAAAGGTAGCCATGCACGTGCATGAAAAAGAAAATGATAGTGGGACCTACCTAGTTGCATTGCATGAAGAAATGCATCCCCACAAAGACACAAATGCTGCAAATTAAAGAACGGAAACAACGTACCAATTCCATGGATGTAATGTGCCTGATTTTGGGCCTAATGGGTTGCAATAATTTAATTTAATTATGCAATGCAATATAGTTACGGGAAGCATTTGCTTATTGATTTGAATTGTTCAATTATTAGCCACACACACAAACCCCACAATCAGAGTGTCATATTACAACATATAGACATGTATAATTGCACATGCAACCTATCACTAATTAGATTCCCACACCAACAATCGCTTTCTTTCTAATAATTGTCGTCGTCATCATCACAATCCTAAAATATTTGTACCATCTTCTCTTCTCCACAAAGTTCCTTTTTATTGTAAAATTAGGACGAAACTAACTAATTCACATCAGCTAGTTCGTACCAATGAATTAGTGAATGTATGTACGAGTCAATGAATAAATCAGCAATTCATGAATCATGAAAAAGACATGAATTTTAATTTTTTTTTAATTAATATTTTTAGTTAATAAATTTTTCATTTAAAAACTAAAATAATATGCAACTTTGTAATACATTTTAGAACATTTTTCTCTTAAGGTCTTAGGTTTGATTCACTTAAATACCAATATTGATAGAGTAGTTTATGTTGTATCACGGATTATTATTTTGTTGTGTGCTTGGTAGTTCTTCGATTTTCATTAGGTTTTCGTTGTAATGGCACACCTGTGACCGGCATGCAATGTGTGTTTATGTGCGGTGCCTCTAGTGTTAGTTTTCTATGTTTCTTTATTGGTGCCTCTGCATAACTATATTTTGTTTGTTTGTTGGTGCTATTTGGGTGGTATTTATTTCATTCATTAGCTAATCAAGATAACCACGATCTGATAGATGTTAAGTGAGGAGCAAGTCAGGTGTTTCAAGGAGGGGGGGGGATATTGAATCTTTGAAAATAAAATAAAATACAACAATGACTATTGGATAAAATAATTTTAAAAAGAATATTATATTTTTTATGAAACAGAAGTCCGTTTGTGATTGTTTATAATAATAAAAATCACTTTTGAATTTTCTATCTTATCTATCTTACTCATTAAAGTCGAATTTATTTCAAAACAAAGCTACGAAAAATAATCAGATTTTTTTAGATTATGGTTAATTTAAAACACTTAAAAAAAACCTAATTAAAAGCACATAAGCTATTTTTTTGATGTAATTAAACACATAAATTTTTTTAGTTAAATAGTGATTTTTCTATCAAATAATGTGTAAGAAATGAACTCAACATCAAATAAATCGCCAACAAGAAAAGGTACTAAACTAACCAAAACCAAATTAGGGTTGTTACAGTTGTGTTATTTGAACGTCAAGATACAAATGCGGTATGTGATACATGGCCGGATCGATTTATTTATATCTCTTTATTATTTTTTATCTTCTATAATTTACATTCATTAAAAGAACACATTTAAATCAAAAGACATTGTATCTGATATTGGAACTTTGATCTGTCTAACATATCATTTTTTTTAACAAACAAAAATTGATTATATTAACAACAACAGAGAGTCTTTAGTAGCACAAAGTGTGTCATGATGACCTCAAAAGTTTACAACCAAACAATCATAACCAAAGGAAACAAAAATAAGTTAGTTGATGCCCATACAAAAAAAAAGGCTCGACCACCACTTATGAAAGTTTGAAACAAGATTGCTATTATAAGCTTTCATCCACCAAAAAGAATGTGACTTTTTCTAACATATCATTTCTCTTTTATTTTGTGGTGAATTAGTTAATAATGTCTTATACTGAAGGTTTTTTTCCAAAATTTAAACTTCTCCTTTTCTTTAAGGTTTACACAATTACATGAATATGTTTTCAACCATAAAAAATAATAATGTTATTAAAATTATTCATTTTTTAAAAATTATCCATCTTTAATATCTATATTATACAATAAATATGTGTGTGTTTCATTTGAAGTCTCTAAAACTATGATTAATTCCCTTTAAAAAAAAACTATGATTAAATTATTATTTTTTTATACAATAATTGATGTAACACCTACCCGACTCTGTGTAATGCAGCCTGTTTATTCGAATCACATACTTTGATTTTTATTTTTTATACAAATAAAAACACTAAAGACAAAAAAAATATGGAAAATTTCTTTTCCGTTTTTGGTTTCTCATAGAAAATGTCTTTTAATAAAAAATAAAAATAAAAATTATATAATGGCTTTTTATACTCTTAATCATATATAACTATATAAATGGCTTTTATATTATTATTTTTGCATATGAGTTATTGCTAAGAAGAGTGCCTTTGAATTGTTGATTCACTAATACTGTTTTCGCAACTTCATGTGTTCTTTTAATTACTTGCATCTCATGGAATCTCATCTCATCTCATCAATGGCTTTGCCTGATGGAGAAGAACATTAGAAACCATATTTCATTTGTATCCTGGGCAGCACAGCAGGATTGCTTGGAATTGGAATGGTTTAGAGCACCAGCAAGCCCTTTATTGGAATTTTTAATAGCCCAACTGATCGGGTGATAATAAACTGGGATTTTACTCTTCCCACCCTATCTACTTCTCATTCACCCTATAATTCCCATGGGATTTCGGATTATAAAATCCGAACACAATTTGGATGTGTTCGGGTTATATAAACTGAAATATGTTTATACATAATCAGCTATCAGAATCTCTTCCATTTCAGCAATTTTGAATTTTGATTTTAAAAACAACAAAAAAACAAAGTAAAAAATGATAAAACCTGTCAAATAAAATCATAAAAATATCACCAAAAATTTCTAAAAATCAAATAAAATTAATGGAAATTTTTCCGGATTTTTTTGAGAAGATGAAAAAATTAAATGAAATTTGTTTTGGTCTAGATGACGGAATTTTGGATTTTGAGGGACGAAATTTTGAATTTTGGCATCCCTTTTTTCTATCTCGTAAAGTTTGTTAGATGTGGAGAATTAAATCATAGTAAAAATTGATAATATTGATTTGAATACAATATGTGTTTCTGCCCTTGTTGTAAAAGTTGAAGAGCAAAATCGGGTGACAAAATATGAATAAATGCATAAATTAGGGTTTCGAGTTCATAACAACTTTGGGAGTGATTTGGATTGGGGAACAAGTTGTAAACATCTTAGGTAATTAAGAACCATTGGGGGGAAAAGATTCATCATTTCTCTACTTAATCCTAAAGTAAACATCATTGAGGGAGAAAAATGAATAAATTTGAGATTTTTCATCTTGAACAATTAGGGTTAATTTCTTGGATCTTATGTAATTTCTTGTAAATACTTATTGATAGTGAGTTATTGTGTTGCTCTCTCGAACAGATGTATGCCAACTTTTTGGGTCAAACCGCGTCAACAAACAATAATGTCATTCATCTACTCCTTATCTTTGTTTTTGGTTTGATTGTCTACATTTGTACTTGCGTGCATGTTTTATATTTGTTCTTCATTTATGGCATGTTTGGATTGGCTTATTTTTAAGCTTATAAAAAATAGCTTATGCAAATAAATAAGCATTTATGTTATTTTATAAGTTCTCGGTAACGAAAATTGTATCTTTATAAGTTGTTTTATCTTAAACTACCTTGACAAGCTTATAAATAATACATAAAGCTTATTTATTTGCATAATCTAAAAAATAAGTCAATTCAAGCACACCTTTAATCTTTGGTTTGATTGATCATTTAGTTTGTTTGCCATTGTTATTTGTTCCACTTTTCTTGTTGAATTCACAACAAGTGGTTATGTGGGAACATAACAAATCTTTCAAATGTACATCATGAATACTATTGGATATTTAGAAATTTTCCGAAAAAACAATGTTTTCAATCTGTGAAAATGAAAGTCATCTTGATTCAAAAATAAATGTGCAAATACTTCAAAGAGTGAGGCGAAGATGTCGATCACTTTAATTAAATTAGAGAAGATGGTAAAAATAATAGTAATTATTATTTTTTATTTGTGGATATCGCTTCCATAGTTTTAGCTTATATTGGTTGCGATAAGATTGAGAATCCAACTGAATTTTTATCTTTTCTTCGTTGGTTTGTTTCATCTAATTTTGTGGGTTTGTTTCTTTTTGAACTTATCTGATTTGTTTTTTCTATTATTACAAAAGTCATATTAGTTTGATTGCATCAATAAAAGAAAACATAGATGAATTGATGCTTGAAATAAAACTATCAAATATGCTAGTTTAGATTCTTTTTGATGAATTGCAGGTTCTGATATGAACAGTAATAATATGAAATAATAGAGAAAACTGAAGACACATCTCTTTTACCAAAATATGATATAAGGGTATTCTGATAATTATATTTATTTTTTAAAAATAATTTCCAGGAATTCAAATTATCAACCAAACATATTTTTTTAACATTCTTTGGAATAAAGTTCACACCTTTTATTCCGGGGAAAAAGGTTAATCTTGGGAATAATTTTGGTAACCATGAAACAAACGCCTCCTTAGTATTAATTTTGCAACGGTCAATATTAATCGGCAACGTATCAATTTGACCCATATATAGAAATCACTTTTCCACTTTGTTGACAAGTATTAAAAACAAATATTGTTAGTAATTTATAAACGTGTTCTTTACAGAAGTTCACTTTCTAGTTTGTCTTGCAAAATATGACTTGTTGTAAGTTGAAGTTGCGGTGATTGCGTTGTTATTTGACGTTGCGGTTGCCAGTTATTATTTCAAGTTGTGGTGTTGCGTTGGAATTTATCTCTATAACTGTGACCGCAAGTTAAGCTTTGGGTGATTGGAAAATTAGTTCAGACCTTCTACAAGGTACATGACTTTCATTAAAAAAAAAATTGACAAATAATATTGCCGAACCTGACTGTTGTATATTTGCCTATTTCACAATCATTACTATTCATTCATTTGCCTATTTCACAATTATTCGTGATTGCAATAATTATTATTATTATTATTATTATTATTATTATTATGGAATCTACTTTGTTGAAAAGCCCTTGCAATAAAATTTTTGAATCAAAAATTGGACACCATATTGCTAATATAGTTACAAAGATGGAAACAACCAAGCTATCGATTCTAAATTTAATTTACAAGTTTCGACAGATGATATACATGTGAATGTTGTTTCTCGTACAATACTTTCAATGAAGGAAAAACCATGGGTGGTAAACTCAGGCTCTACCTCACATAGTTGTGCAAATACAAATATGTTCACATCTTATAAAACTATAGAGAAAGGAAAGGAACATATCATTTTAAGTGATTCGAGAACAGTTGATGTTCTTGGTATATGAAAAGTGGATTTAAAACTCGCCTCTGGAAAAACCATTTCTTTAAGTAATGTTTTATATGTGCCTCATATGAGTTATAATTTGGTATATAGAGCAAAGCGGGTGTAACCGTCACTTTTGAATCAAACAAAGATTTACTTTCAAAATGTGGGGGCTTTGTAGGCAAAGGATTTTATAGTAATGGTTTATTTGTGTTGAATATCTCTACAATTATGAATAAAAATATTTCCTCTGCATGTTTTTTATTAAATAGAATACCTCATAGAACTACCGGTAAGACACCATTTGAACTTTGGAGAGGTTATCAACCTAACTTGAAATATTTAAAAGTGTGGGGGTGTCTTGCTAAAGTCATGTTACCTGAACCTAAGAAAAGAAAGTTAGGATCTAAAACATCTGATTAGATGTTTATAGGATATGCTCAAAATAGTGCTGCCTATAAGTTTCTTGTTTTGAAAAGTGATGTTTTAGATTGCAATACAATTATGGAAACTAAGAATGCTGAATTTTTGAAAGTGTTTTTCCTTTGAAATCTAAATATGAAGGTAGCTCTAAGCAACCTTTAGAAATTAACTTTGAAGGTCCTAATGAGGAATTAAGGAGAAGTACTCGATAAAGAAAAGAGACATCCTTCGGAAGTGATTTTTATATTTATCTTGTTGATAATGAGCCTAAAAAATTTCATGAAGCTATTTCTTCTTCTGATTCAAAATTTTGGAAAGAAGCTATTAAAACCGAAGTTGATTCTATTACCAAAAACAAAACTTGGATTCTAGTCAATTTACCTCCAGGATCAAAAACTATTGGTTGCAAACGAATTTTTAAAAGAAAATATAATCTTGATGGGTCAATCGATAAATACAAAGCTCATTTAGCTGCAAAAGATTTTTCTCAAAAAGAAAACATTGATTATTTTGATACTTTTACTCCAGTAACGAGAATTTCTTCAATTCGGATTTTAATAGCTTTAGAAGAAAACATCAAATGGATGTAAAAACTACATTTTTAAACGGCGATTTAGAAGAGGTTACTTGACATGAAACATTGCTTTAGTAGTTCCATTTGTGGAGAGTACCTATTTTTATCTACTCTTTTGTCATGTAGTAAAGCATGTGATTGATCTAAACTTTTTTTACCTAGATTGATCTGAACATTTTGATGTTCGTCATAATGATATTTATTATTCCACTTTATATTATTTGTAAACTTTTTATTTGATAAGATTAAACTGTAATACTGAGAGACAAATGAAGGACAATATATATATAAGATTTAGGACGATCCTTCTTTATGATATTCATGCATGTACTTTGTTCATTTACTTCATTGCTTCTTTGTCATTCATAAATGATGAATCTTAACCACACTTTCTTCTAATGTGTTTTATCCAATGATTTGATCTTTTATTGCATGTGTGTTTAGTCCATGTCTTTTGCGTGTGCGGTGAATGTTCTAGGCTAAACATTTTGAGCTTCATATTTAGTGCAAAAGTGAACTTTTTGAACTCTTCTATAAACATTATGAACTCTGATATGTTTATCTTTAAGATATTTTGATTAATGATTCTTGATTTAAGTTATACTTAGATCATATTTTAGTAAAACACTCAAGAACACACATTAGATAACAAAGAAAGATCAAAATCCATCAATCATTTATCATTGAGGTTTGTTATCTTTAAAACATATTATAGAGATTTCGCCTCAACACTACTTGCAGAAAGATACTAGGAGAAATGGGTTCCTTCATCAATTTCTTACTTATTTGATTGATCTTTCGACCTACATCTCTGAAGTGAAACTTCTAGCTTTGTGTAGAGACATCAAGGTTTGATACTCTTCGATGTGAATGATATATTCACGTTTCTCTTCAGTTCAGCCTTATGATCATCATCATCACCACTAACAAAGTTGACCACATATCACTTTTTTGCTATAACAAATATCAACATTGTGTCCCACTTTTCCATCGAAGGTGCAAGATTTGGAGTTGTAACCAAATTTCCCTTTAGTGTTTTTCATTGATATCTTGCCATCAACAGAATGGATGGAAACTGGAGATTCATCAACATGAATATCTACTCCACTCAAACTTTCATGTTGGAAAATCATAGCAAAAGCAACATTAAGATAAAGAAAAGGTTGCATTAGGAGAATTTGTGACCTAACAACTACATAGTGATCATTAGACTAGAGAGAAAAAGAAGTACCAAGTGTTCATCTTTGAATTTGTGAGTTGCTCATAACATAACATCACATTCACAACAAACATTTTTTTTAATACACAACAAACAGTTCAAGTGCAATGTGATATTGGGCGAAAAATCTCTTATTATTGCTACTATTTTGTCTAAAAATATGAATATTTAGAAATAAATACATCTACACAAAGAACAATCATTTCGTCCAGGACTTGATCTCTGGTCGGTGTGTGATGGAAATTTTTTGTTGAGATTGTTCAATCCCTTAAATAGATCTCAATTACTTTGAGGAAATTAACTTCTACAAATGTGCACATTTAATACTTTTGGTTTATCAAAAAATGTTAAATTTAGTAATATACTCCCTCCGTTACTTTATATGTGACGTTTTTTGCCTTTTCACTACAACCAAGGCAGCTGATAAATAGCTATCTCTTTCCTTGTCTACACTTATTTAATCTAGTACTCCTTTTTCTAGATACCAACCATTTTGATTGAAAACAAGTATCCTTGGTATCAGCTGTTCATGTGATATAAATGCATCTAAATGTATCACGTTTTATAACTGCTATAGTGCTTGGGAAGCCTAAAAGACACAAGAAACTTTCATTAGTAATCACGTTTTTTTCTTTCAAATTTTTATTCTTTTGTTTCTGAAATTTTGAAAGGAGTAACAAATAAACTTTCCCTCCAACTTAATTTTTGGTTTCAATTTCCCTCCAACTTTGTTAATCAAAATTTATCCTTCCCACCAAAACAAAATTAAAATCACCAATAGTTGAAGTATATATATATGGCAGTTTGCAGAATTTAAAACTCATCAAATATGACTTCAAACATTACTAAATTTTCATTGTGTGATATAGATTTAAATGCTGAATTTACACCTTTGCTAGATCTTAATATTGATACAGAAGAAATATTTTCTCATGAAGAGGCTGAAGAGTTCAACAATGATAATATTGGTATTGTAGTTGTTCATTTATGTGCATTTAGCTTTGTCACCTTTGTAACACTACTAATTGTTGTTTTCTTATTCTTCTGGTATTGTTTTTTTCATATTGTTTTTTTTTCCAACAATTAAATTGTGGCTGAAGAGTTCCGCCACGTGCTTTGTCTTGTACTCCAACACATGAGTTAAATGTCTTTCACTATTTATTCTCCATACATATGTCATTACGTGAAACAGTTGCATATGAATGAGGATATGCCTTCATCTAACAATCACCAACACATGCACTTTAATATAGATTTTTGAAACGATTTATTTTATGTGTACAAAAAAAAAAGGCTTATTTCATTAAGAATTTATCTTAAGATTGTGTGTTACTACATTGATTTATATTTTAGCATCCCACCATTTTATTTTTAATTCAAGGAGCAATTCAAAAAAATATTGAAGTCTCATACCATGATTTGGACAATGGCATAGATATGAATTTGGTAGACAACATAGACCATGAGTTGGACATTGGTAAGTTATTTTTCTTTAGCTCAATGATTAACAATTTTTTCTTAATATTGTGTGTTATATTGATTTATATTTTAGCATCTCACCATTTTATTTTTCATGCAAGGAGCAATTCAAGAAAATATTGAAGTCACATACCATGATTTGGACAATGGCATAGATATGAATTTGGGAGACAATTTAGACCATGAGTTGGACAATGGTAAGTTATTTTTCTTTAGCTCATTCATTAATAATTTTTTCTTAATATTGTGCGTTGAACTAATTTATATTTTAGCATCTCACCATTTTATTTTTAATTCAATGATCAATTCAAGAAAATATTGAAGTCACGGACCATGATTTGGAAAATGGCATAGATATGAATTTGGGAGACAATTTAGAAGTCATAGACCATGAGTTGGACAATGGTAAGTTATTTTTCTTTATCTCATTCATTAAGAATTTTTTCTTAAAATTGTGTGTTGAACTAATTTATATTTTAGCATCTAACCATTTTATTTTTAATTCAAGGATCAATTCAAGAAAATATTGAAGAAGCTGAACCAAATAGTGGAAGAAATACACTAAGAGTTTTAAGCAATGAAGAGCGCACATCTGTTTATCATGAGTTACTACAAAAAAGTGTTGATGGAAAAATACCTAGAGGAGTTACAAAGGCAGTGGCTTCATCATTCTCGGTTTCTAAAAGAACTATCCAACGTATTTGGAAAAGAGCAAAAGAAAGTGAAACACATGATGTGTCTCATAGAAAGACAAAAAACTGTGGACGTAAGAGAATTGAAATTGATCCCAATCAAATCCGTGAAGTTCCTTTGAGTAAAAGAAGAACCATCCGATCTTTAGCTTGGGCGTTGAATACAAATCCAACTTCTGTGTTTAGGCTTCTAAAGAAGGGGATTATACGACGTCATTCAAATTCCATAAAACCATTTTTGAAAGAAGAAAACAAAAGATCTAGGTTGGAATTTTGCTTGTCAATGCTTGAAGGTATACCACATGATCCAATGTTTAATAGT
>Ga0315914_1007197_pt1 | contig 15496 bp, 13 predicted proteins | sample MpolenodulesMG_FD_203920 | JGI IMG/M metagenome (GOLD analysis project Ga0315914, IMG submission 203920) | Medicago polymorpha root nodule microbial communities from Los Angeles, California, United States - elongated nodules | ecosystem: Host-associated > Plants > Roots > Nodule | place: USA... | reverse complement strand
CTTGTTCCTGTCTTAGTAAACTACTCAAGAGCACAAGTTAAATACCAAGGAATTAATCAAAGTCCATTAATTCTTTAATCATATTGGTTTATTATCTTTAAAATTAATTAGGGATTTTGCCTCAACACATACAGGTTTTGCTCCACCATCTCTCTCTCCGAGCGCTAGCGGTAGTCGCCTCTTTACCTTTGCGCATTCTGACCGTTGCTGCTATCCTCCTCCGCAGCCATATTTGTACAAAAACAAAAACAAAATAATAGAAATACGTGGAACAATGGTTCTAACCTAATCTAACTTATGCATTCATCAAACCTAATCTAACTACATTATCACATTATGGTTATCATTATGCCAAAATTATGGAACAATGGTTCTGACCCTTACATTATCACAAATTAAACTTAAGCATATGACAAATTAAACTTAGGCACATTATGTCATTCATCATTATGCCATTCATCACACTTGCCAAAAAAACAAAAAAAAAACCAAACTTAGAAACACCATAATATATATACATTACATAATTTAACATTTTGCAAAAAAAATTACACAAAAAAAACAAGATTATCTCACTTAGGCATTTCATCAAACACCTTAAGTGCATTTCAAAATATTAACACAATTAGTGTTAATTCAACAACAAATTCAACTACATTGTACCTACGCTTACTCTAAACATCAATTACAGCATAAACAATGCATCAAAGTATCTAAATCATGCATAATTTGCAATTTTTTAACCTAACCTAAAATTAACATTTTGCTCAAAATTATAAAAAACTAACACCCTAAACAAACTACATTGCATGTAAATAGGAAGAAATGAACTTACTTGTGAATTAATTGAAGAAATTTGGCTCAATTCGTGCACTTGAGGTTTGGAGAAATTTCAAATAAAGACTTGAGTAGTAGTGTTGTGTTTCTGGAAAATGGAATAATGATGCTTTTGTTCTTGTTAAAATGCAGAAATCAACGACAATTAACTACTGCTGAGGCCAGCGGCAGTTAATTATTGTCGATTTTACAAACGGTAGTTAACTACCGATAAGGGTTTTTATGGAATTTCCATGTGTCAATATGACGTTTTTGAAGTCAGAAAAACAATTTTCTTGGTTTACTGGTGTATGTTTTTTATAAAATAAAATATAAAAAATAGAGTTTCTTTTGGATGTGGGCCAGATGAAAAGTGAAAAATGAAAAATGAAAATGTTAACTAGAATGGAGCGGCGGGAAAAGTAACCTCCATTTATTTTTGATAATAAAATTTGGGGGAAAAAAACCCTTTTTATTCTTTAAAATTGATTTGAATTGATTTAATTTGTGATTGAAAACCCTCGGTGAGTGGTTTAGGGTTGAAAGAAAGAAGCAATGGCTCAACGCAGAGGAGAAGAAGAGGTTTTTGGTCGCGTTAAGAGAGAACGCCTCAACGCCGCCGCGACGGAGGAGGAGGAGGATGAAGAAGAAGAAGAAGAGGAGCATCAGCACTCCAGCGTTCGCAGAATCATCCGCTCCGAGTTATTCAAACTCAAGTCTCTTATCAATGGTATGGTATTTTTTATTTAGCATAATAATAATAATAATAATAATAATAATAATAAAATGAAGTAACCCTAATTAATGAATGAATGAATTTGGACAGAGGAAAAAGATGATTTGATGAACGGTGATTCAGAGAAGTTCGATTCAATCCTTCACGAGTTCGATAAGTTACACGAACAAGTGAAGAAACCTCGAGAACAGGTTGCTGACGCTGAAGCACTTCTAGATCTGACACGCACTCTTGTTGGATCCGTTAAATCTCTTGTAAACGAAGGTTTTACTCCTTCTCAGTTTGTTTCATCTCTTCTTAAGCACTATGCTCACCCACCCAACAACGCTTCCATTGACTGGCATAAACTTGGCATTTCTGTTTCCCCCATTTTCCTCACTGTTCATGGCTCTTCTACCATGCTTGGTCCCATGGAAAATCAGTTCAAACAACGCAAAACCATTCTCTCTAGAAAGAGAAATCCTCGCTCTACTACAACTGCTAGACCTCAACAGGTCTCTTTTTCTTCACTTTTATACTCTCATTTTTATGTCTATGTTTTCAACTTCTTTGTTATTTAATGCTACTTATTATTGTTTCTTTCAAACAGCTCCAAGATACTGAGGGAGAGGAAAAAACTGATACTGACAAAAACATGTCAACCATGTTCAACATATTAAGGGAAAACAAAAAGGTCCAACTTGAACACCTCATTTTGAACAGATTTTCATTTGCTCAGACAGTTGAAAACTTGTTTGCCCTCTCATTCTTGGTCAAAGATGGTCGCGCTGAAATCAGTATGGATGACAAACGTTCACACTATGTTTGTAAGACTTGCTTCTCTCACAATTACCCAACTATTTGCTTTCATTCTTTTTTTTTTTTTTTTTTGCACTGTTTGTACTTAAATTGAATATATCCTATCTTTTTCAGCACCAAAGAATGCTCCTGCTGCCAACTCTATAATGTCAAAACAAGTTTCTTACACTCATTTTGTCTTCAGATATGATTACAAAGATTGGAAGGTATAAACATGCCCACTTTTTGTTAAGTTGGAAATTCAAATCATTAATATTAATGGAATTTTCTTACACATTTTGTTTTTATGGAACTTATGCTGACAAATAATACATTACTCTGTTCATTTGAAGTCCTGTACATTGAATTACGATTCTTTTTGTAACTCTGTTGACATTGTTTTCAAATTCAGATAATGAAGGATATTGTGCCTGATGGCAAAGAGCTAATGCCACATAGGATTCAGTACAGTACCGTGGCTGACCCATCACAGGAAGAGATGGGTGGTGACAGTTCCACGCAAGCTTTGGCTGTGACTCCGATCAGGAAGATATCCAGGAACCGAGGGCGTGTTCTGCAGGAGGAGAGTGTTGTGGAAGAATCTCCTGAATGTGATGATGAAAATGCTTCTAGAGCTGCTGCAATCCGAAGGTGTAAGCGTAAACTTCATTAGGATACTGCATATTAGGCACCAGATCAACTTAGAATGTACCTTGTTATGTTTTGCTCAGCATATCTGAGTTTTTTTTTTTCCTTTTCTAATGTATGCTAGAGGATGTAAATAATTGTAGATCCGTGGAAGTACAATGCCTTTTTGACTTTGTTAGAATGCATCGCACATTCTCCCTTTTTTGGATTTTGGAATGTTGCTTCTACTGCCATCTCTTTTAAGTACCGTCTTTAAATTGGTTAAATGTGTAAACTTGTTTAGGTATTGATGGTTGCCTTGTTAACGTGGCTATTTCCCCCCCTCCTTAATATACCTGATCTGGAAAACTCATGACCTCTCAACAAGTAAATGGTTTATATGCACGTTTCAGGGGGTGGGGTGAAGGCAAAATTCAAACTGAAGGATTATGTTGGTATTTTTATGGCTTATGTAGGTGAAACTTATATGAACAATAAGAAATTATAAAATAATTGACTTAAGATTGAATGACTTGATGCAAACTGCCCTTGAACATTTTCTTAGTTATAGTTGAATTCCTTAGATCTGTGTGTGACTTTAGGTAAATTTCCGTATGTATTTTACCAACTCTGGTTGACTGTGGCAAGATTAAGATAAAAAAGAAGTGATACAGAAGGTTAGAACTCATCAACAGAAATGATAAACTTCATACATTACATGTATTTTTTTCAGTATGTTAAGACTTCTGTGCTGTTAAACGTAAAAAGAGCCAATCTAGTGTGAATGATGGGATGTAGTTGGTAGTTACTAGTTGGTATATCTTCACCTCTTTGGCTGATGAAAGGATTTAGTTTACACTCACTATGTTCGGTTGGTAATGGCATTACAACACTGATCAAGCCCTGCTTTTTAATAAACAATTCAAATCAGACATAAACCATTCAACACTAATTTACATGCAGCGTAACAAATCAATACATAGGAAAGCTTGGGATCGACTGTGCACGATGATCAGAGTCTTGAATAGAAACATATATTATTTATACATTTTTGTTTGCTTGTAGCTAACAGTTCTATGCCAACATTTCATTCCCCTGCAACAGCAGCAGCAACGGGACTTCCTTTGTACGGTACAGGTATGACTTTCAAAGGAACGGCTTTTCTCAAAGTTATCCCCATTCCCTCTGTCATGTCCATCTCCTCTGGCTTAAGACCATCAGACAAAATCCAATCAAAGGAGTTGAGGAGGGAGCCTAGGGCCAGTGGAAGCACACGCGAGGCAAGTGGCAATGCCGGGCACATTCTCCGACCAGAACCAAAAGGTATATACTCAAAATGGTGTCCTTTGTAATCTACCATGTTTGGCTGCATAAACCTTTCTGGCCAGAACAATAAGGGAGCATCCCACACTTTTGGATCCCTCCCAATTGCCCAAACATTCACTAAAATTTGTGTCTCTTTTGGAATGAAGTAGTCTCCAATCATGCAAGAGTCCATGGCCATGTGAGGAACCAAAAAAGGAAGAGGTGGGTGAAGTCTCAACGTCTCCTTGATAACTGCTTTAAGGTATGGAAGACTCTCTATGTCCTTTTCTTCCATTTTCCTATCAGAGCCTATTTTGCTCCTTAGTTCCACTTGCACTTTCGTTAGGGTTCTTGGGTTGTGCAGAAGCTCCGCCATCGCCCATTCTAGTGTGCTTGTGGTAGTGTCTGTACCTGCAGTGAACATTTCCTACAACACAATAATATTACTATCAATGTCACAAATGGCCATGTTTCTTCTCTCTATCAATCTTTGTTTATTCTCTCCATGATTTGACATAAATTAACTTTTTGTGATGATTATCATTCTTTAGAAGCATCTCCCATAAATTTCTAACATGCTCAGTTCCAACTAATACCTAAAGCAATTAAAAATGGATAATTTTTCCTTCCATTTTTACAATATTTTAATCTTGCTCTTGCACTTATTCCAAGTACTTGAAATTCGAATCTTATCTTATAAAAGACAAATTCAAAAAGAGAACTGATGTAAAAAATTAGAGTACATATATATTTTCTATACCAAATATGAAGTAAATGTGAAATTGACTACTTACAAAGACAACAACGTTAATAGTTCTTGAAGTAAAACTGTAGGGCCCGCTGACACGATCCCCACGAAACTGCAAGAGCACATCCAAGAAGTCTTTACTGTTTCCATTTCCAACAATATCATTTTCCATCCTTTGTTTGATGAACCATCCTGCGATCTCAAAAGCTCTTTCAACATGGAACTGTGTGTTTCTCCTTATACCTTGAGGGTCAAGCCACTTCAATACGGGGAAGAAATCCGCAACATTGGGTTTCCCAGCATATTTCATAACCTTAATCGCATGATAATAGAATCTAGCCCCTCTCTCCATTTCAGGGTCTAACAAATCCTTTGAAAAAATAAGGTTCCCAATGAGGTTAAAAGCCATCAAGAAAAAGAATTTGCCAACATCAACGGCACAATTACTAGACTCACCAGCAGCTTCATCTATCAAGTGAACCATGCGGTCTATGCATTTTGCACGCACACCTCGCATAGCGTCTAAGCGACTAGTCACAAAGAACTCAGTGGTGCTCAAGCGCCTAAGCATGCGCCAGTGCGCATCATATTGAGAAGTTATGAGTGAACCTTCGCTACCATGGTTATGATTCCCTTTCATGGCCTCATAAACCTTCCTTCCTGCAAGAGCCGCATCGTTGTTTTTGAACATGTCGCGGGCTGCTTCACAGGAAGAGACAACCACGGTGCACATGGAACCTAGCCAAAGGGTCATGATAGGACCATGTTTACGAGACAGTATTGTAAAGGACTCGTGTGGTGGTGACAAACCTAGCTGGAAAATGTTGCCAACCACTGGCCAACATCTTGGTCCAGGAGGAAGCTGATGACCAAGTTTCACTCTTCTATGTTCCATCACCATTGCCAGCCACATCCATACCAAAACGGCTAATACCAAACCCACAACCCCGTAATATTCCATATTTACTTCGTCTCCTAATGATAATATTGATTTAGCTATAGGTGCACCTTTCCTTCTTATATAATTGCTTCCTGGCTCCACCAAACAAAATCATCTATATCAGCCAATGGGGAATATTATTTCCTATGCATAATATTTCCCAAAAAATAATTTTTTATACTCTAAAATATGTGCGTACTTTGCAAAATTTAACCAAACCTCCATTATCTTATCAATCAATGTTGACTACATGGATCAATTGCTGTCAAAATATTCTAACATATGCTGAAATAAGTAAGATTAATGATGAAAAAAATGAAGTTACTCTCTAATTCATTTGTCACAAAATTTTATAAAGTTTTTTCTCACTAATGTAATTTTTTTTTAGTATCAATCATATATTTTTTTTAAATAGATGTCAATATCAGTCTCTGCAAATAAAGATGGTACAAATTTTTATTATTTCTCGTTTCTCTTTACCTTTAATATTTAGGGACAATAATTGAACATCTAAAAGTTGACAACATATTTGACATTGTATACAAATATGTTAGAGTATATTGATTTGACTCGTAAAAAGAGAAAGAAAAAAAGCTAATAAAAAAAGTGAAATTGTATCCACACCATATATAAATACGGTATTGGACAACACAAATATCGTCTAAGTAACATTTCTCAATATTAAATTATCTATTGAATTAATGCCGTTTATTTTGTTAAAAAAAGGATATAAAAGCTTTTTCTAAACCAGAAGCTTTTAAAAGTTAAAATACCATTTGAGAGTAAAGGTGTTTCAAAATAGTAGATCAAATGAATTTATTCATGTCACCTGGTAAGAATAAAATGTTAGAATAATTGATTATAAAACGTTGGTTGATAATTATACAACTCAAAAAGATTGGAAGAATAAAATCTAGACAAAAGAATTATACATTTTTTTGAGGAATGATAAAAAAAAAAAACTATATAAAATAGGTCTTAAGCAAAGAACATTTGTCCGAGATTTCAAATGTTTTTAGATACGGCCATGCGTGTTACACTATGGTCCCCCTAATCTTGATGACTGTGGTGAGCTTGAATTGAACAATGGTAATGGTCCCAGAGCAGAATTAATGGTTACTCTATATTCCGTACCAATTAAAAATGCCAGTATTCAATTGCCATTGCTGTCTTATACGTCGTTTGTGCATGACCATATACAAACTTATGTTTCGTGATCATTTTTGTAATATTTCTGAACAATATGGTTTACAATTCAAACAAAAAGGGACAAAATTATTGGGCTTATTTATGTTATTATTGATCAAATCCACATCTTTCTGCAGGATATACTCTGTTTTTCTCGTAAGAAAACAACACCCATAACATAAACAATATTGTTAGAGACAATGCAACCTAAAACTTTACAATTTATACCCTCTAATAAATTAAGATATCTCATTTTAAGTTTGAACTTTGAACCTTTTGGCCCCAGGTAAGACAATGACTTGAATAAAAAATAAAGATAATATTAGCTTTTTTTTATATTTTAAATACACATTTGGTCCTTTATTTTTGGTGATCCACGAGTTCCTCCAGATTCTCTGATGGAGTTAGTTATTGCTAACGGCGATGGGAACTTCGTTCACATTTATAAGATGATAACAAAAAAAAGTATTGTTTTTAAAAAATGGATTAATTGTTTTAGGTCCATATGAAATTGAGACCTTCTCAATTTAGTATCTTTTAAATTTTAATTGAATTTTGGTCCTTCCCATATTTGCACCTTGTAAGAATAGACTTTGGTAATGTTTTTGATTTGGCTAGTGCAACAATTACGCCACTGTTTGGTTCAATTTATAATGACAGAAGTGTTTGGAGTGACGACAGGGTAGGGGACTAAACTGTGAGGAGTACCGACCATTTTTGCACTCAAGAACTCATTGATACTGACCTCCTCAAAGTCCCCGGTGAATGGCATGATATTTGGAGAATTCAAGTTCATCTGAAGTTTAAAAATATTTTATGGCTCATTTGTAGGAATTTCATTCATACTAAGAATTCAACTTAATGATAGCTAGAGGTGTGAATTGTTAAAGCAATGGTGTGTTATGTGACTCCGGCCTAGAGGATTCTCTCATGTTTTTTTTCCAGGTGATCTAACAGTTGCAATATTTGAAGGACAACTACGTACTTTTTATGATTCCATTTGCATAATTGCGGAGAGCAATAGTGATGTCGCTATCGTAATCTTTAAAATTCTGCATATTTTATCTACAAATAATGCATCGTTTTTGTTGCTATTATTTGGAAATAACGCAAACAACAAAGTTTGGAATAATGTTCTTCAGTTGCAGCAGGAAGTTTATAGCTAAACAGTTGTTCAAATCAAGGGGTGGTACAAAATGCATTACTGCATCATCACAATCCTGTTGCTGCAACCGTGTGGACGTAGCCATCTAGGGGGGAAATTCAAATGTAATATGAATGAATGAATCCTTTAAATCCAATAATAACAAGATTGGTATTGGTGTATGTATTAGAGACGAAATGATGGATTTGTATAAGCCAAAACTGAATGGAAGTCGCCAAAATGTGTTGTTTATGTTGATGAAACGCTTGAATTACTTACTATAGGTGCTCAAATGGGTTCATGAGTTAAACTTGTGACCAATAGATTTTGACTTAGACTCAGAAAATAGTTATTGACATTTTTCCTCTTCCTTGATAATTTTTACAGGGTTTGGTGACATGATGTGTCACGTAGAAATTTATTTTCATCTTACTGTTGTTTATATCATGGTAGAGTTACCTCATTGTATTAAACACATTTTAATTAATGAAATGCTTTAAGGTTTTAAAGAAAAAGAATAGTTCCCACCCTTAAAAATAAGATGAAAGGGTCAAATATTAGAACTTACTCCATTGATGCCTACTAAAACTCTTTTTCTTTATCACCAGCGGCCTACTACTCTTTGGACCTTATTGTGGAAAGAATAACATTAAAAATTAAAGGAAATGTTAATGAAACCAAAAATGGTAAGTTTGCATTGAATTCAACAATTTTTTAACTTTTTAAAAGTCAAATCTATCACATTTCACCATTTCCCAATCTAACATTTTTAAATTTGTCCTCTTAACCAATGCCCTAAGGACATTTTTTAGCATTTCCCAAAAATTAAACTATAATCTAATTAAGGATTACGCGCATAAAAGCTGTGAGTCCATTGTGTTTCATTTAGTAATAATAATATAGCATTTAACAATTAATTATTCAGGTTCCCTAAAAAAATGCAGGTTATTTAAAAAAAAGGTAAATTAATTGTTCAGACTAAACTTGTTTAGAACATTTTTGTAAAGTATAGTTTCTATATTTGTGCTATTTTTCACCTTTTAGTTTTTTTTGTTTTGTTAAAAAGGATAAGTATGGATAAAAATAAAAGCTAACACAAGCATTGTTGCTCACAGGACAAACACAAATACAAAGTTTTTACATGCATAAATTAGGTACATGTAATTCCACACACACAAACATACGCACGCACGCGTTTGCGCCCACACACATATATACGTATACATATAATCGAGTCATCTTATGAACATAATAGCTCTTTTATTTTTGTTGTTCTTTGTTTCTCAAATTAGTTTGCTGTTATATTTCTTGATGCAAATACTAAAGCAATTCTTGATGATTATTGATTACACTTTTAAATTCCAAATACTAAAGGAATGCTTGATGAAGATTAAAATAAGAATGTAAGCCTGGAATTAGTTTATTGTTTTTTGTAAACAAACACCTCTCGGATTATGTTTCTTTCTTTGGACAGGTTGATAATTACTAACGCTTGTTCTCACATTTGCAGATGGGCAATCCTCTTATGGGATTTACCACCAATTAAAATTCTAGGGTTGGATTTTTATGGTCCCATGAATTGATATTTGTGGAACAAATGGGCTATTGCAGACTGTCTGCAACTACGTCCAAATTACGAGGGAAAACACAAATGGGACAGTTGGTCCCATTTGTGATCAAGTACTTTATCAATTTACCTCGGAGGTAATATATATGTTTTTTTTTATAAAAAAAAAAATGACACTCTATTAAGTAAATAGATCAAACATTGACCAGCTTCATGGAAAGATTGGTCGATTTGTTCATTCTTTTAATATCATTGAAGACATTTGCCTCCCATTAGAATTTCAGTTGGTTCGAGACTGTAGTGGTATGTACTCATCCACTCTCTTTCAATCTATTTTTTCTTTTATTTTTCTATTAATTTTCTCATGTTTCCTTTCATCTCATCTCTTTGGTGTGATGAAATTGAGTTTTCTTGAGAACGAAGTAACAAAATAAAAATGTGAAAAAAAATAAAATAAAAATATACATAAAAAAATGAAAATTTTGAAGTTAAAGTAAAACAAGTAACTAAAGGGAAAAATACTTGTGGAAATGCATTTGGTGTAAAAAAAAATGTTTGTTGACTTTTTTTGTAAAAATTTTGAAAAACAAGAAGAAAGAATTTTAGGTCAAAAATTGGGATATGATACATATAATCGAGCCAACCTATGTACCAAATGATAGATATATATATATATATATATATAAAGTTTAACTCATTTAGTTAACGAAAGTAGTTTTCAACTCATGTTTAACTCATTTCGTTCATGAATCAAGTTCAATGAGTCAATTATGGACTCGAATTCCAAACTTTATTTGAGTTGACTTGATTCATTGTTAGCCATAATACAAACAGCGAGCCCACTGTATTTCATTTGTTCGAGTTGACTTTGCATGCTTTAAATATTTATTTGTCTATCAATTTCATATGGTGTGTTTTTTTCCTTTGTGTTTGTTTATTGATAAAACATAGTTCACAAACAATGTAAGAAGACAATAGCTTTATTATCTTTGTTGTTCTCTGTTTATAAAATTAGTTTACTGTTATATTTTAAAAATACACACAAACGCACAAACGCACACACATATGCCCACACACACATGCATGTACATATAATCGAGTCGACCTATAAACATAAATAACGATCATTTTATGGATAGAGCTAGATATGCATTATTTGTATATTTAATACATTATTCCATTGCAAAACCACAATCCAAATTATATCAATATCAAAACAAATTAAAATAGACATTATTATAATATACAAATTTTAAAACTAAACTTTTTATATGATATATGAAGTGGGACAAGTGGTTTGGTTTGTATTTAGTCAAATAGTGGGTTTTTTTTTTAGGGATAGTCAAATAATGAGTTCTTTCCTCTTCTTTGAATTTATGTTTAAATAAGAAGAACAGAGCATGCATCTTTCTATGGTGTTTTTAAAGATATTTTGATATTGTAGATTTTGTATTGTTTAGTGACCTTCTCATATTTGATATTATAGATGTCTTAATATTGTTTGGTTCAGGTGAGGTGATGAATTATCATTGGAATTTTATCAAAAGTGTCAATCTTTTTTTTTAACGAGTTCATATATATTGTTGACTTTGTATGCTTTAAACATTTATTTTTCGATCAATTTCATATAGTTTTTTTCCCTTTTGGCTTGTTTATTGATAAAATGTGGTTTTAGCTGTTATTATTGATGTTCTCTGTTTGAATAATTTGGTTGATAAATTTAGGATTCCTCAGTCATATTCACTCAAATTATTTGAGACTTATTGATCCTTGACATGCTCTTGGGACTAGAGACATGATTTTTTCAGGTGAGGTGATGAATTATCATTGGAGTTTTATCAAAAGTGTCAATCCTTTTTTTTTTTTTTTAACGAGTTCATATATATTGTTGACTTTGTATGCTTTAAACATTTATTTTTCGATCAATTTCATATAGTTTTTTCCCTTTTTGTTTGTTTATTGATAAAATGTGGTTTTAGCTGTTATTATTGATGTTCTCTGTTTGAATAATTTTGTTGATAAATTTTGGATTCCTTAGTCATATTCACTCAAATTATTTGAGTTATTGATCCTTGACATGCTCTTGGGACTAGGGACATAATTTTCTTATTTTGTCTTGTCTTTAAAATCTTTTCAAACATCCATTGTTCTTCATTTTTTTATCTTCTGTAACTTTCATTAGGTGTCTTGTTTCTCCGAATTACATGATTTAAATCATGAAAGACTCAAAACATCTATGTTGTTATTAAATTAGAGAAGAAACAAAATTGCAACGACTTAAACTAAAATGTTACAAAACATTCCCAAAACCATGAACAACTTGCTATAAAACCTCTAAATTGTCTACAAATCTATAAAAGAGCCATGTAGTACTAGTGAACTAACAAATCATGATTGGGTTCAAGAAATATTACAAGGAAATCCCACTTGATGTTATGAGATGGTTCAAATGAAAAAACATATCATTCATAAACTTCACAATGAATTAGTGGATCATGGTTTAAAGTCTTCTATTCATACGGGGGTTGAAGAAATGGTTGGCAATGAACTAATAGGTAATGAATAAATAGAACGATTATAGAAAGGTTTCAGCATTTGACGAGATTGTAAGTAGACATTTCCATCGTATGTTAAGTTTGTTGAAGCAAAATCCTCTTTTAAATGTTTTAAGGATTAACAAACATATTTAAATCATTTTATCTTGTTATATACTAATCAATTTTATGAGAAATGTTTCGATGAGAATGCTCTCAAGAACAATTTGGATCACAACATCTATCTCCATGCCATTACAAAAGGGACAAGAATGAATTTTATCTTGGATGAACTTTACATCATTAAGATCAATAATTTAATTGCATGGATTTTGTCTCATCAAAAGAAGAATAACCATATGACTTAATTTGGTAAAAGACAAAGAATACTTACAGGCCTTAAAAGCATATTTGACCCATTAAGGAAAAGATCAATCTCATGATAATATCTAAGCGACATAAACATGACATCATGGTATGACATCATCATGTCACTTCTCAAAAAGCTAGTTGCACACATACAACTTGCATTCACCATGAAGCCTCTCCTTGTGCTGAAGTTTCAGAATGTTCTGGGAACATTTTGCTTGTGCTAAAATCATATGTTTTCTCTCCAAACATCATTTTGGAGCGCAAATCAAGTTTAAATTAAAGCACAACATCTGCTTTTTTTAAGTGGTAGCAAGTCTCTCACTCATATATATATATAGAGGAAGGCTTTGAAGATAAAAACCAAGAGTTTTCAAATCAAAGCAATCATCTCTCAAGTGAAATCAATATTCTCTCACAAGCTCTTCACAAAAACAAACAAGCTCATACTCTCGCGTTATATTTTGGATCATAATTTTTTGAGTTTGTTTTGTAATCATAATCTCAAACAAGTGTTGAGAAATCATGATCCACAAAATCCTTCATCATACAAAGTGTATTTTATGTCCTCAAGTTTATTTGTCATAATAGTTTGCGAAAAAAGTGTAGAAGCCTATTGAGGTTGATAATACAGAGTGTAACAGACTGATTTGGTGTGATTAAGAACATATAGTGCTAGTTAGAAGTTTATGTTAGCATGATATTATAATGGATAATCTCACACGAGGTGTGGAGACTGAGAGTAGCCGGATTTGGTGAACCAGGATAAATCTCCTGCGTTATTCTTTCTTCCATTTCTCTTGTCATTTATTTTACACTACACACACATTAATCACTATTATAATATTTATTATATATTTCCAGAACAATTTGGTCCTTATTAATTAAATTAATCCAGAGTGATCTAGTCCTAAAATAACCATCTAATATAATCTTGCATTTTAATTTAACCATTCTCCAAAACAAACTGGTCCTAGTTAAATTAAATTAATCCAGAGTTCTCTTGTCCCACATTCATAAATAATATTATTTTATCATTCTACTCATTAATATAATCATTCTCCATAACATTATGGTCCTTATATAAACTGTGTTGAAACACATTAACTTGAGTTAATCTAAAGTTCCTTAATTCTGATAAAATAATTGTTTACTATAAATTTGTTTATCTAACCACTACCAAGATTGTTGCTCTTGAGTATATAAATTTTATTTAAGTATTAGGATTAAATTTAAAAAGGGTCACAGTTCAAAACCCCCTTCTTGTGACGTTTATTGCTACTTCAAAGTTATCATTCAAATATATTAAACCCGAAGATCCTATGTTTTTTTTTATTGCCATGCCAAAATTTTAAATAATAAACATTGTTGGTCATTTTTAAGAATGCTATAAGAACAATTTATGGTACACATGTGTCATGTGTAGTTAGTGCTAGTGAGTAAACAAGATTTATTTGAAGAAAAAGATACCCAACACAAAATATAGTGGATATGTGATAGGAATATGTGTTTCACTTTTGTATTAGTTGGTTGGGAATGTACTGTCCACAATGCCCGTGTTTTTGACTGAAATCTTACAAATACCAACAATAATTATCACTTTTTACATGGCCATCCAAAATCATATTTTTAATACAAATTACGAGCATTTTTTTACTCAAAAAAAAATACAAATTACGAGCATTTTGATACAAATCATCCAAACAATATCAAATGTTAATATTCACTTTTAAATTACTGTATCAACACATGAAACAGTTTACATTCAACTCACTTTTAATCAAAACCAACCGTGTCAAATTTAATTCTGTAAATTCAATTCTTGTCGTAGCATAACCAAAAACATACCAAATAGTCTATCATTAGACATGATTCGTGATACCAAGCACCATTAACCGCTTATATATCATTATTAAATGTGTTCATTTTTTTTAGGATTTAGTACACATATGATATGATACCAAGCTTCAAATGCTTTAAGTGGAGACTCAAGACCAAAAATGAGGTGAAAATAAAGATTATAGATAGGGTTAAATTATGTTTTTTAAAGCAAGGGTAAAATTAAGTTATTGAAGTTGCTTGTTTAATACCAATATAAAGCAGATAATTGAACATACTTAAATGAATTTATTTTATTTTTGTTTCTTGATCAAACACAATAACACAAGTAATTTAAGAGGTAGCGGTGAACCAATAATATATTATTCAAACGTCTCGTCCAATCCTCACTTTCATTGTAACCATGATATTATCAATTGAAACACCTTATCCAACGTCTCAAGAAAAAAGCCCATGATATCCGCAAACAAAGGTTTAATTAATTTACATTAATACTAACCCAACCCAAAAAGGCTTATGATGTATATATCGGTACTAATTTGTGTATGAAATACGACAAATCTTAGAAATCGAAATACATTAATATAAAAAATTGTTTTGAAACATGTTTTGAAGTTTTTTTGAATGTTTAATATTAGTATATTAATTATTACACTAATATTTACCAACTTGTGAAGATTCAAACTCTAGACTCTTAAGAAAGATGTTTTTGACAAGATGAATAGGAGGCTACGTGTACAGTTATGAGCGCAACAAAAATAAAATAGAGTGACACCACAGAAAAGAATGTGGTGAAAAATATGAAAATGGAATGCAAACAATTTATTTTGTTGAAAATAAAAAAATACGTGTTTGTGTTGACCCACCCACCCACCCGACCGAAAATTTGATGAAATCGATAACATA
>Ga0315914_1007196_pt1 | contig 15500 bp, 11 predicted proteins | sample MpolenodulesMG_FD_203920 | JGI IMG/M metagenome (GOLD analysis project Ga0315914, IMG submission 203920) | Medicago polymorpha root nodule microbial communities from Los Angeles, California, United States - elongated nodules | ecosystem: Host-associated > Plants > Roots > Nodule | place: USA... | reverse complement strand
ATTTTGTGGTAAGAAGTTGAAGTTTTGCACTTTTTACCTTAGTTGTGCCTTCATGTGTTGTTTTGAGAATCTCCCCAGCATCCTTAGCCACAAAGCACAACACAACATCCCAGAACAACAAAAAAAAAAAAAAATTCCCTCTTCTTCCATTTAAATTTCCTTTATTAAAAACTTAATTTAATGAATTAAAAACATTAAAAAAAAAATTCTTCATCTCCACCTTTCCATTCTCTGGTTTCTTCTCTTTTCCAGAATCATCCTTCTTCTCTTCTCTTTTCTCTTTTATTCAACAAAAACCAACAAAAAAACACCCATACATATAATTCTCAAACCAAAAAACACACTAGTTTATCAAAATGAAACTCACTAAAACACACCCACAAAAAAATCAAGGAACAACCCCACAATAGTTTCAGTTTTGAATCTGAAAACACGAATCTAGCAACAGCACACTCGTATTTTTGGATCTAAAAACGCGATTTCAGTTTTGTTCCGAGTTGTTTGAGAGGAGAAGAGGGAGGAAGAGAAGAGAGGAACCAAGAGAGAAGAGGGATGAACATTGTTGCTGGAATCAGGAGGAGAGAGAGGGGAGTTTGAAGTTCTAACTCTTCTCTTTTCTTCATCATTCTCTTCTCTTCCATGACTGTTCATACGTAGAAAATGGGTTGTTTGATAGCAAATTCGAACCCAAATTTGTTGTTTGATTTGATTCCATTTGTATTGTTTATGTTTGATTCGATCCGAAAATGAGTTGTTTGTGTGTTGGTGTTGTTGATTGGATCTAAAAATGGGTTGTTTGTGTGTTGTTGTTGTTGTTCATACACAGATGGCACAACTTTGTTGTGTTGTTGGAAAAATGAAGAACAAAGAGAGAAGGAGAAGAGATGAAAGGGAATTAATTGAGTTTTTTTTAATTAGTTTTTGTTTTAGTTTTTTTAATTGGTTTTTGTTTTAATTTTATTTTGTTTTTGTTTTATTTTATTTTATTTTATTGTAATTGGTTAATGTTATTTTAATTTTTTTTGTTTTTTATTTAATTTTTATCGAAGTGGATATTAAAAAAATCATAATTAAAATTATTTATACAGTCATCACGCCACATCAGCCAAAATACACAGTCAGATGTGTTTGGGGTCCAAAACCAAAAAATCTTCTAATGGCAAGGGAGAATCTCCAAGTTTTTTTTTATAGGGGGTAAACCAAAAGACCCCCAAATGGCGGGGGGTAAAAACCTATTAACCCAATTCTTAATGATCTTTTCTTTTTTGAATAAACTGAATGATCTTTTTTAGAGAGTTATGTTCTGAATGATCTTTGCAATTGTGTTATTAAATAGATTGGTTTTATATTCTTTTCAATGATGTTATATTTTCTGAACCTTTTAGCTACTATTAGTTCATTTAAATGTAGGGTATAATGATAGCCTTGATAGGAGAGATTATCTCTCTGGCAGGATACAATAATGTAGGGTCTTTGTCTCTTTCCCTCTGATTATGATTTCATGTTTCAACCATTGTAGACAGTTTCTTTATCTTATCTTAATTTTATGTGTTCTATCCTATAACTATGTGAATTGGTTTGCACCGTAATCTGATCTATCGTTGTTAAAAGTTTTATTGTCTGATGACATCTTGCTAATTTTCTGCTTTCTTTGTAGAGATAACATCTCCAGTATTTTCCAACCTTGATGAGGAAGAAGAACTTGCAAGTTGAAATAGTTTTCGTCCACGGATTTTAGAATCGAGCTTTTGTTTCTGACTTGGATACCATGCCTCTTTAGTTTGATTAGGGTTTCTTTTGGTGAGTTCACATTTTGGATTCTTTAGGTATTTGAAATGGTAAGATTGAATTGTTAGATACCATGTTTTGCATTACATGTTTGTTGGTGTTACACTTTTTGTGTGGAAGGTACAATTAGATACTATACATTGTAGTAAACTTGTTTTCTTCCCAAGTAATTACATTACGAGCGATTACATTAAGGAACTGATGAAGATTGGTTGATAACGATTAATATCAATTTAGACCTATATGAATGCTATTAATAAATCAACATAGTTCTTGGGTTGACATGTTCTAGAATCTAAAGCATCTTTTTTGCAAAATATATCAAATTCGTAATTGTCTTAGTAAACTTGATTAATATCAAATCAGTGATCATGTGTTATCAGACTTAATATCAATTCAATCATTTGGGATGACCTGAATAAAGAAATTGGTCGCTAATAATGTAATAGAGTAAATGGAACAAACATAATAGAGCAAATGATTCTAGTACATAACGGTTTATAAAAGAAAAGGGTTATCCAAAGAACTGACATTTGATTTATGTGTCAAATGTCAGTCAAACATCGCCAATTTCCGAGGATGTTCTTTTATATCCGGTAAGTCACCTGCAATTGTGTTATTATTTAGTAAGAAGAAACATAAACAACATGTTATTCTGAAAAATTTATCAGTAAACATATGTAATGTAAATATGCCTTCAACATCATAATATATAAATTGTGCTTTTCTGTAAACCAAAGGAAGATACATTCTTCACTTGCTTTCTTTGATGTTATGCTCATTCCAATCCAAATTTCTAAACTCCTTATTTGCTATATGCTCTATAGTTTACTCACGTACATTACATCCACGCAGCAAAATTGATGCTAACGAGTGTTTTGAATAAATATTGTTGGTCATGTTCACAATCCTGCACTATTTTGATGCACTCAAGCTTAGAATTTGGATAGCAAAGCGTAGAGGTCGGTCCCTAAAATGCTATAGCAGAATGGCCGCTATGTCAAAGTTTAGGGGAAAAAATACAATAAAAGCTCAAAAATAAAATCGTAGAGGCCAGCCCCCAAAACGCTATAACAGTATGGCTGCTATGTCAAAGTTTAGGCAAAAAAGTACAATAAAAGCTCAAAAAGAAGATGGTACATAAAATCAAATACCTTCATAGCTAATAATCGAAGTTCATTGTTACCAAATTTAAACTCAATACAAAGCAAATTAATTTACAGCCACTACAACATCTACTGAAAACACAACGCGACAGAGTTTCACATAGGGCCAACGACACAAATATGAAGATCTAATTGTCTATAGAAATTGACTAATCCTTGCTACTTATAAGTTAAACCATATGGTTCTAATCAATTTTAAGCTTAAATATATAAAAAGAGAACTAAAGTAAAGTTGACAATAAAATAGATAATCATTCAACAATACGATCAACTCAAAACTATCAAATGAATTAACTAAATCATAGAAGAGGAACTTACTTTCAACAGGTCGATACCAAACCAAGCTTTCAACATAATTCTGAGCACTATACCACCAAATTTTATAGGTACTTTTAATTCTCTTTAGTCTATTATCTCTCCAATTATAGAAAATTGCTTGGTCTCCACTATTGATTGTCAATATCAGTGTATCGCCCTTCTCAGAAAGACACAATGGAACCAATCGACCAACATAATCCTCATCCCACTCACAAAGCTTATAATCAGGTTGAAGATTCGGATAACTAATTTTAAGGAATTGAGTCCATGACTCTTCAACTCCAAATTCCTTCATTTTCCATATAACAAAATGAGTTTTATTAAAATCATGAGAAAAACAGATACAATCCATCAACACACAAAGAGTTCGATTATCAAGTGGAAATTCATCACAACATATTGAGGGAGTAACAACTGTGTGTATGTCTCTGACGCCAAATCAAGCGAGATAATCACAAATTGCTCGATTATAATATTATTCCAATGACATTTATAACGGTGAGAGATCAACCAACTAATACTATTACTTAAATACACACCTGCGTATTCATCCAAACGACCACGACATTCATCCAAAACACAACGATGATGAAACACTACTTCCACCGGAAAACTTTCAATTTGTTTCCAAATATTATCACCCAAAGTGAAAACTTTGACAGTGTTTCTCACTTCACCTCCATTGTCACCATCAGTATTAAATCTTACCATCACCGCCTTGTAGGTATCTGTTGAATTATCACAACCGAACCCAAACTTAAATATGGACATGTGATCAGAGAAAAAAAGATCCAGAAACAGACTTTAACGTTGTGGCAGGGTTCCAGAAACAGAACCAGTGCTCTTTAAAATTACCACAGTAAATATGACTGTGCAAGCAGATCAATCCATTGCATGAACCAACAATCTCGCGACAGTGACAGGATTGGAAGTAACGATCTTTAGCATGAGTGATGGGATTCGACGTACTCTCCAGCAAACGACTCAGAGATGGGTGCGACAATATATGTATATCCTATATATCCGCTGTCTATGTGAAGTGCGAGGTGCGTGAAATTCCAGCAGACTAGCTTTCAGATGTTTTATACGATGTTTCAACATTAGATACGAACAGAATGTCGAGTAAGATGTTTTAACATCGAGCTAGCAGTAAACAGACAGATCAAGGAAAATGTAACGGATGTTGAATTTTAGCGCGTTAGTTAGAAGTTGTTCTTTGTGATGTTTCAATTTCAGATGCACAGAAAGCAGATGTTCTGTTTAATGTTCCAACATCACGCAGTAAACAGATAACAAGCAAGAAAATAAATAACAAGAAGGTAAAGAACACAATGAGTTTGTTGACCCAGTTCGGTGACAAACACACCTACTCTGGGGGCTACCAAGCCAAGAAGGAAATCCACTAGTGTAGTCCTTATTCATAAGCTCTCAGCAAACTCCTCGTTTACACTTTATGACCTAGGATCTACCTGTAACGCCCTATTTCTATTAAAGCGATAAAACACGCGAATAAAGCGTATATTCAAGAAATAGACGCTACATCTTCACACAAAAATTCAAACAACATGCATATATAAAATTCCTCAACAGTCGCAGCGGATAAAAGTCATACATCTCCAAAATATACATGTCATAAGATCATAAGAGTTTGCAAGGAATTAAACCAGGTACCATATGCGTACACTTTATAACTTTAACAACTATGCTACTTCCATTTTTGTTGAAATATTGTTGTTTCCAAAAATGATATACATGACTGAAACATTTTTTTTAAAGCCACAACCGCCCTAGCGGTTCCTTTTCTCATAGCAGCTATTTTTTATTATTAGCGGTTCCTTTATTGATAACAAATTTTTTTCATCATTATCATCATCATCATTATTATTATTGGTATACGCTTACTACGTGTAGCGATATTAAAGTTGCATCTTTAAAATTGTTGATAATTTGACTGATCCAAATGATAACTTTATCATTAGAAACTTTACTTTTTACTGTAATTTAGCCGGCCTCTTTGTTTCTCCTAATATATATATTACTTGAAGTTATTTATTCTAACATTTTATTTGCAAAAAAATCGCTACGGTAGATTATAACATTTCTTTGTTTTGGCAAAGTAATGAATTTGATTCCATATGCATTTTTGTTGATGCAAAATATATGTTGTTAATTTGGTTCTTTGAGATTCTGCATGTCGCTCACTCTGAATTGTCACTTAGTTTGATTGTTTCTGAGTTTAAATGTAACTCGTAATAATATAGCAATTTGATATTTTATATATGAAACTCTACAAAACACGTGCATCGCACGGGTTGGATCCTGTTTTCATGTTAAACTCATAATTTCCAAATTATAATCATGTCTCTCCCAAAGAAACCCTAATTTCCTTGTTCCCATTCATGCTTCCCTACGGCAGCTAAGTGTTCATTGATCACAAAAATTGCTCTTTTACACCTTGCAACCGCAAAGCTTAACATAATTTACAGCTCTCATGAATCTCCCACCACCGAAGTCACAGCAGCGTCCGTCCAACTTGGAATCATCGTCGATAATTCTCCCTGATGAGATTATCACAGAACTACTTTCTTTCCTTCCTGTGAAATCTCTGATCCGAATGAAGTGCGTTTGTAAGTCATGGAAAATAATAATCTCCGATTCTTCCTTTGTCGAATTGCACCTTCAGCGATCTGCACGAAACCCTCAACTCACAATGGTATATCTCCCAGAAGATACTGATAAGGCTTTTGTTTCACCAATCTCCTTGAGTCATTTGTTGGAGAGTCCATCGAAGCCCATAACCCTTACCGACGATCCTTACTATCTTTTGAATGATAAGGATTGTCACTCGGTTGTTGGTTCTTGCAATGGATTGATTTGTTTGTATGGTTATTCTGACGAATCTAGAGAGATGTGGCTTCGTTTCTGGAACCCTGCTACAAGGACAATATCAGATAAATTAGGGCACTCTCCTGATGTTGTCTCAAGTTACCAGATGGAATTTGGATATGATAATTCAACCAGTACTTATAAGGTAGTGTACTTACATAAAGGGGCGAGAGTATTTAGTTTGAGCGATAATGTTTGGAGAAATATTGAAAGTTTTCCTATCGGTTATTACCTAAATAATGGTGTGCATTTGAGAGGTAGTGTTAATTGGTTGGCAATCCACGATTACATGGATGATTATGATTATGATGATGATGATGGTGGTGTTTTTTATTATGATTGCAAATATATTACTATTGAGCAATTTATGATTGTTTCACTTGATCTTGGTACGGAGACATGCAAAGAGTTGCTTCTCCCTCGAGGTTTTGATGAAGTCCCAAGTTTTGAGCCATCTCTATGTGTGTTGATGGATTGCCTTATCTTTTCTCATCTTGTCAAGAAAACCCATTTGATTGTATGGCAGATGATGGATTATGGAGTTGAAGAGTCTTGGACTCAAATGCTTAAGATTAATCTTCAAATTCTGAATAAAATTGATGAGTGGTCGGCATGGGTGCCATTGCACCTTTCTGAAAATTATGATACACTGATATTGGAAAACAAGGTTGAGGACGTAACAGTTGTATATAATTTGAGAGATGGTAGTGTTGAGAAAACTATAATTACCAATGGTGAATGCTCATGGATCTATATCAAGAAATATGTTGAAAGCTTGGTTTTGTGTCATTGAAAGTAAGTTCCTCTTTAAATTTATTTTATTTTTTATTAATTCTCGTATGTTATGTGATTATTTTCTATATATGATGGCATTTACATGACTATTTTGGCTATTGGTAACAGTTTGACAATCTTTGCATTGAATGAATTTCGTTTGCTTTTATACATAAGCTAAATAATCATATGTTCGTTGAGTTTGGAGGGAGGATAATAATAACAAGGTGGCTGTGAAAGCAAAATTCCGTTTGCAAGTAGAGGTGTTCAAGATATTCAGTTAATTGAACCAAACAACGAACTGAATTGTATTGAACCATATGTTAACTGCACCACTTCGCACAGTTTTTGAACTGAACCTGTCAGGACTTAAGCCCATGGGGAGAGCCCAACCCAAAAGACTAGTCCAATAGGTGGTAGAACCTCCAGGCTTAAGTATCACATCAAGCACTTTGATATACTTGATGTGGGATTTCTAACATTGCCACGCCCTTTAAGGCCGACGTCCACAACGGCTTTCACTCTATCGGCACTGGCCCGATGGTAGCCCTTTCCTTTTTGGCGGCTTCACTCACCTATCAATATTCGGTTGAACACCTTAATCCAGCCTATAGCTAGCCCTTTCCGTGGTCCAACTCTCAATGAAAGCACCAATTGTTACGACTTAAGCCCATGAGGAGAGCCCAACCCAAAATACCAGTCCAATAGGCGGGAAAACCTCAAGGCTTAAGTACCACATCAAGCACTTTGATATACTTGATGTGAGACTCCTAACAAAACCCTTTTTTTAAAACCAGTACTAACAAGCTGGATGTGAAATACAATAGTCAATAGTGGCCGATAGTGGAGAGCACTATAGCTGCCGCGCGTAACGTAGCGGTGATGAACTCTTCCTCTATTTTCACACGATCCCTTCCTCTCTTCCACTATTCGGATTCATTTTGTTCTCTTCCTTTGTTTTCTTTTCAACTGTTCATTCTTTAGTTGTTCCTCTGTATTTTGTTTAATGGTTTTACTGATATTTTTTCTCAGTTATTTATTTTCTTCTGTTTATGGTTTCTATGTTCTATCTTTATTCCTCTATTTCCTTTTGTTTTATGGTTTCTCTTGTTTTTTGTTTTTTTTTATTTGTTCCTATGTCTTTTGTTTTTTAGTGTTTTGATTTATGAATGTTTCATGAGACTTGAGTGTCATAATTTATAATTAATTTTATATTAAATATACGTTTGCTTATACTTTATATTATTATTTATGTAATTAGTCCAAAAAAAACTATCAAATATTGGGGATTGGTATTTGTCATACCGTTGTACGCTATCCCACTATTCCACTTTTGGAGTCCGTCGCTACGCACCGCTATCCTGGATTCACATCCGGTATACTTTATAGTATTTTTTTATGTTTTACTATTTCACTCTCCAATCTAACAAGAGTCCATTTTGAATTGTAGATCTGCAATACAAACTTCAAAGATGTAAACATTATTGATGGTACATGGCTGGCTGGTTTTCCCTTTTATTTGGTTTGTCTGTCATATAAATTTCATATTTTCATGTAAGAATAGAATGTCATACAAGAATAAGAAGTCTTTGTGTTTAATGGGCAAATTGAAGGGAATATTAAAATGTACTTTTTACATGCATCAGGGCATTTGTTATTTTTTATTTTGGTTTGAAAGAGTCTAGTGGAGTTTCTTATTCAAAAAGTGTGGAATTGTTTTTTCGAACCCACACCTCAGCACATGAAATGTTGTTGCAGTCTTTTATCATATGACTTGTACTTACGCGACAAACCTTAGGGATATGATTCAACTTTTACATTATTTCTCAAGTTTGAATTTTGAATCTATTTCAAGATCTTTTAGTGCATGTACTATACATTTATATCTTAGTTTTTCAATTTTATTGTCGATGCGTGGTAGTTTATGGATAAAAGCCAAAAACCTGACATAAAATTGAAGTTTGACATATGGCTGTAACACACACAAAAGGAAATTTTTGCTGTAGATTCTGAGTAAGAGTAAGTTAAGTAACCCACCTTCTGGAAAAGACATGGAAGTTGTCTATGTAGAACCAACACTTGCTTGTCCGGTGTACAACATGCATCAGTGTATGACAGCGACATATATGTTTACGTTCAATATTTTAATTTTAATAAATTATTGTCGGTGTCGTATCGTGTTTGGTGTTTGTATCTGAGGCAATACTTCGTAGGAAGTTGTAGAAAAAATTGAGAGGGTGGTCCTTCCTCCTGTTTTACTTGTTCAAATTGTTTGTTGAATCCTTTTTTACATTCACTTAACAGTGTTGTTAGATGTTATTTGGGCCTACTTTAGGTGCAAAGAATGGACACTACTTTATAGATTGTTATTGTGCCATTATAAGTGATAAAAAAAATCTCCTTAAGACAATTGAATGTTGCCACTTTTATTTTATTTTAAATGTACTTTCGAATTTTACCCCTTTATTTCAACTATATTGTCAATTTTATTATTTTTAATTAAATTATCAATTAAAAAATTAGTTAGATTCCATTCAAATAGCAATAATCCACTATAATAAGATGAACAATCCTTATCATTAGGAACGAAATTGAACACTATGAAAAACATTATTTTGACTTTATATAAAAATAGTGTTTTAATGTAACATTTTTTTTTTTCCAATTTTACACTTCACTTAATATTTTTTTTTTTACCATTTTATCGTTCCTTGCCAATAAAAGTGGAAAGACATCATACATTAGTATAATATTTGGTTTTTGGTACATGGACAAAACTACGAAAAAACAAAAACAAAAAGAAAACTAGGCTACAACCTACGAACTGCAGTCTAGATGCATCAACAAGGATGAGATCTTCCAAGTCCGAGAGGGGGTTCTCCAAGCTGCATCAAGAAGAATTGTGATTGGCACCATGCTTAACTAAAAAATTCACACACCATGCCAATTGCGATTCAAGTGTTGTTGTAAGTCATGGGAGACCCTATTTTCCGACCCTTCATCAAATTGAACCTTCAGCGATCTATACGAAACCCACAACTTGCACTCGCACGGTTATATGAAGATTCACCGTATAAAATGAATACCAGTGTTCTACCAATCTGGAAATCTCCTTGAGTCATTTGCTGGAATGTCCATCGAAGTCTATAACCCATACCAACGATCCTTACTATAGTTTGAAGGAAAAGGATTGTATTGTGGTTGTTGGTTCTTGCAATGGATTGTTTTGTTTGTTCGGTTGTTCTAACATGATTAATGAGATGTGGTTCCGTTTTTGGAACCCAGCTACCAGGACAATATCTGATAAATTAGGGCATGCCGACCTCACACAGTCCAGCCTACCGAATTTTTCATTTGGTTATGATAATTCAACTGATACTTATAAGGTAGTGGTTTTAGAAGAGGCGGCTGTGAGAGTTTTTAGTTTGGGCGATAATGTTTGGAGAAATATTCATCTTCCGGTCTATTTTTACCTATATAAGGGTGTGCATTTGCATGGTGGTGTTAATTTCTTGGCAATTTGCGATTACATAGCTGATTATTATGAGCCCGGGGATATTACTATTGAACAAGTTACAATCATTTCACTTTATCTGCGTACAGAGTCATACAAAGAGTTTATTCTCCCTCGAGGATTTGATCAAAAGCCATATGTCGAGCCATCGCTATTTGTGTTGATGGATTGTCTTTGTTTTTCTGAAGTTGTCAGGGAAACCCATTTTGTTATATGGAAAATGACGGATTATGGAGTTGAAGATTCTTGGACTCAATTACTTAAGATTAGTTTTGAAAGTATGCAAATTTTAGATTATGAACGGTTGCCACCTTTCTAAAAATCACGATACTTTGATATTGGAAGGCTATTATGGAAACCTACCAATTGTCTTTAATTTAAGAGATGGCCAAAGTAATAGGCTCTATACCAAGAATTATGTTGAAAGCTTCGATTTATTTGAATGTTTTTTATTCTTCCATATTGTGTCACTATTTTCTATGGTGGATTTTATTTGATTATATATTTTGGCTATTAATATGTAACGGTTTGACAATCTCTCCATCCAATTAATTTTTTTGCTTCTCTCTTGAATATTCTTGAATGAGTTGGTCATTAGAACTTTAAACAAAGCTAAATAATCAAATGGTCCTTCAGTTTGGTTGGAGGATAATATCTAATACTACCTGGGTGAATGTGAAAGTGAAAATGTGAATACAAAGTAAGTGACACATATTAGCACTAGGCTTTGATTTATTTGTCTATTGCTGTATCATTCTCCAATCTGACATATAACACAAAATATTTTCGAATTGTAGATCTGCAATTTCAACATCAAAGATATCAATGTTGTTGATCGTTCATGGCTGAATGATGAAATGATAGGAGCTAGGAAGAAAGAAAGAAAGAAAAGAAGAAAGTGGCTTATGCTAGCTACAATTTATAGCCCTTTTTATATCTATCTTTTAGGTTTATTTGAGATTATTTATTTATGAAAACTTGAACTTACTTCTTAATAACCTATGGTCTACAACTCTACTCATTGTTGAACTTAAAGTCTACTCTTTATATGCAATTTAAGTGCACATTATAAAACAATTTGGATATGAACAGGAACCACTTTGATTGAATGCTTGTGTTCGGTGTTTGACAGATGTCGGTGTCAATCATTGACATATGTGATTACATTCAATATTTTAATTTTACTGAATTATTACTGTTGTCCACTCATTTTACTAAATTATTACCGTTGTCAACGTGTCAATGTTGTGTCTGGTAGTACCACCTCCCCCTTTTTTTTGGTTAATTGGGGCTGCTACTGTGCTATTTTTTATGGCAGACCACAATTTTTGGTGCTGTGTTGGTCTTGGTGATGTTTCCTTGTTCTTGATGCAGTTTCGGTTTTGAAGGGAGGCGTGTTTCCTGCTGTTGCGTTTTTTTCTTCTTGTTTTGTCTGTTTTGCTTTGTTGCTGTATTTTGTTCCCTTAGTGCATTTGTTCGTCTTGTGCAGGTGTTTTAGTTTTTCTTTTCTAATGAAAGTTTAGCCGTTTAAAAAAAAACAAAGTATCGATGTTTTAGTTATGTCCAGCTTGTGCAGAGATGAATTTGAATTAAATAAATTTCAGAAGTACTTTGCAGTTTAGTACATGCGCCTTTGTTTACCTATTTTATATGTGGCGTTTCAAGTGTCGACTAGATTTTTGTTCAAAATCTGTTCTTTCCCTTTTATCAAGTTAATAGATGATCTGAATTTTGTCACGTGTACTACGAATTTTGTGGTAAGATTAAACTATCCGGTTTCAATTTCATCACCACTTAATTTGCGTTGGTATTGTGTTGTTTTCCTCTTTTCTGAACTCTGTCAACTTTTGAAATTTACTTGCTGCATTCCTTTGGTTTTCATCTATCTTAAACCTTTTGGTTTTCCCTACCCTGAAAATTGCAGCTGATCAATTCTTTCTTTTTTGATTTTTTCGCTGGCTTCTTTTCTGCGTTTATTTATGCTGCAACTACGAAATTTGTCTAACAGTGTACATGATTGTATGCACACAAGGTGCATTCTAAATTATATAACGAAAGATGAAGCTAACGGGCTATAAATCTTAACTTTATTCTTGACCCCCTATTGTTTTTTACAGTGATAGAACACATTCAACCCCCTATTGTGAATATTGTGAAAAAGTATTGTTGTTCATCGCTTTTGTATCGTCGTCAACGAAATTGCTTGCAGACGCCTCTTTCTTGGCGCTGAAATGTTCCAAAACATGAGCAACTGATCATTTATGTTCATAAACTACACTTTTTTTTTAAATCTTGAGCTGCACAAGACGCAGAGAGCAAGACACAACAAGAACAATAAAAAGCAGGAGCGCTCTATATAAACGGAACACCCAAACCCCCATACATGCAATTTTCCTCATGAGCGTCAAGGAAAATTATAGATGTAAGGTTTCATGCCATAGTGTTTCCTTATTCCACTAAGTGGACTACTTATGTATATGTCAATTCTAAACAGGAGACATAATAAGAATTAAGAACAATGTAAGTAAGACGAATGACAGAATAAGACACCTTACCCTATTTGTAACTATGTCGGTGATAGTGATACTTTTCCCAATCATCAAATTTTCTCACTAGCTTTACTGACTAGTGATCAAGTACCTAATACAAATTGAGAGGCCTGCGACCATACTGGTTTGCAATATGTCTCTCCGTCACAATTTTGGGACGGTTTTATTGACAGAATTTTTCTTATACGTCCGTCTCAAACTTTGTGACGGATTTAAAATTTCCGTCCTAAGTCTGAAATATGCCTTTTCTATTAAATTAATTTTCTTTTTAACATCTTTACAATTATTTAACAAAAATTCATAGATGTTAATCAATTTAAAATAACAAAAATTAATTCAACACAAATGGAAAACTTTCGTATTTCATTAAATCAACATCAATTACACCAATGGTAGAACAATTACATAGAATTCAAGATACTAAGGATGGAATATTTTGCACTAGCTTATGAAATAAACTTGAACTAGGAAAAACTTGAGATATCTACGATATAAACAAATCAAACCCCCTTCATTCTATGGTACACGTGGCATGTTATTGGCCTCGTGAACATTTAATATTTTTCTAATTCAATCTCTCTCTATATACATGTATTATAAGCTACACTTTGCTTATGTGTCACTTCACCAATTTCCCTCTTTCTAACTAATTTTTTAAGCATTCACCATGTGGCTCTCTTTTTCCTTCATTTTTTACTTCTTTATTATGTAACTTCCAATTAATTTGTGCCACTCCTTCAACTTCTCATTTTTTATTTATAACTTACAAATTGAAAAAAATTATTATGTAACTTCCAATTAATTTGTGTAACTCATTCCACTACTTATTGTTTTTCATTTATAATATCCTACAAATTAAACAAATTTAGTGCATAATTTTTCACATTCCCTTTCACCCTTTATAACCACCACTTACCCCACAATCATTTTCTACTCTTTTATGCACATCTCCACCTAGAGAATTTTTTTCACCGCTTCGTGTTGACCACTATATGTTGTTCTCCACCATTGCTCAATTTTTTCTCCATCGGTTCACCTTTTCAGGTTCATCAAATAACACTTTTTGTTTACCTATGTTTGTTATCCCGTACTATTTCTGATTAATCTTACTTTATTTAGAGTTTATGTGGAGTATTCAACCTATTTGTTGTTTCTACTAAAAAAAAAAACACATTGTTCTTTGTTGATTCAAATCTTTCTCTGTTTTTTCAATTCACATATTTTTTTCTCCCGATTTTGTTGTTTTAGATTCTAATTATTTTCTTTGGTTTTTATGAATAGGAAGAAGAAAGAAAGTAAAGGGAAGGAGAAACATCATCATACGAAAAAAGGGGAAAAAAAATAAGAAGCTTAAAAGGAAGCCAGTAATGGAATACGAGTTTTCAATTTTTAAATGAATTGCCTTCTAAACATTTAGCAATTTTTCTAACTATATTTGAACTGCTGATTTTTTTTTTTACAAAATATTTGAAGTGCTGATAATATGGAAAATTTCATAGCAAAGATAATAGACAACATATACCTATGGGTGGTTCTTAATTCAGAAACCACTATATTATTAACTCTTTTACTTGCATGCTTTCAATCTTATTGCCAATTTTTTTTTTTATTGTTATGTTGTTATGGCCAATTTGAACTCTAAGAATTCAAACTCAATGCATATGATGGAAATAAAAAGGAAATTAAAGAAGAATACGTTTAGATTTGTACCAAAATAATCCTATGGTTAGGTGATGTAATTTTCTACTTATTCTCTTTCATTTGCATTGCTCAATTTATTCTCTTATATGGATGTGATCTTACTTTTTAATTCTTTGAAGTGTTTGTTTTTAGTATTTTTCTCAGTGACTCTAAGAATTCCAACTCAATACACATGAAGGTTACAAAATAAATAAATAGGAAATCAAAGTAGAATGCATTTAAATTTGTACCAAAATAATCTCATGGTTAGGTAATGTGATTTTCTACTTCTTCTGAATTGAATTGAGTGATGAACACTTATATTAGTCTTAACATAAATCGTTGCATGTGGATTTGTCATGTAATGTAATTTTCTACTTATTCTAAACTGAATTGAGTGATGACAAGTCTAACATAAATGGTCACATGCGGATTTTTTAATTATTTATCTATATTGTAGAATCACATGTTGTTGTGATTTTTTAAAATTGGCAAAGATGTATTAAAAGAAATCAAATTCAAGCACAAGATGTACTCGAATAATAGTGATGACAACTTATATTAATGTAACAAAAAAATTTGCATTTGAATTTCTTTCTCTCTCTCTATATATATTGTGACTTCTACAAGAGGGTCACATGTTTTTTTAATCAGCAAAGATATTTTTAAAGAACTCAAATCCAAACACAAGATGTACCCGAATAAGAGGTAAAGAGATACAAAAATGATACTCTAGCTGGAAAAATAGCTGAGCTATAACTTATCCAATAAAATTATTTATATATTTTTAAATTGTAAGTCAAAATCTTAATTGGTAGAATTTAA
>Ga0315914_1007195_pt1 | contig 15502 bp, 12 predicted proteins | sample MpolenodulesMG_FD_203920 | JGI IMG/M metagenome (GOLD analysis project Ga0315914, IMG submission 203920) | Medicago polymorpha root nodule microbial communities from Los Angeles, California, United States - elongated nodules | ecosystem: Host-associated > Plants > Roots > Nodule | place: USA... | reverse complement strand
CTAGTTTTGTAAATTTTAAATATGGTGTATGATTGAATATTATGGCGTAATTTGATCACCTAGTCGATCCACGTAGAAATAGATTTTGCTATTGTTGTTTGTTTAAAATGAGTCTAAAGATGATTATTGCCTAATTGTTCATATCAATTTTCTAGATTTAATCCCAGATTGATTCCCTAATGTCAATTCAGGTTAGTCTATACAAAACTTTGTTGTGTGGATCACAAATGCGCGGTGGCATTAGACTCATCGATTTGTCAGTTTTTTGGATCCGGATATCGAGTATTTAGAAGAAAAAACTCATATATTCAGGAAATTTTTAATTTAATTTTGTCACGCATTGCAAATTGTTCAAATGTTGAAAATCAACTTTTTAGATTTTTGTGGTTTAGTTAATTCTATAGATTTTTGCAATATATAACAATCATGATTTGAGAGATGGGTTAAGTTTAAGTTTTGATTATTTATTTGAGAAAAAGTTTCAGTCAGTTTCTTGATAACAATGAAGAATTTTGTGTTTAATTTAATGTGATTGTTAATTTTTCTTTTGTGAAGGTTTTATGCAGTGGAATTGGTGTTAGCATTGGAGTACCTACACAATTTAGGAGTAGTTTATAGAGATTTGAAGCCGGAGAATATCATGATTCAACAAACGGGTCACATAATGCTTGTAGATTTCGACCTATCAAAGAAATTAAATCCAAAATCACCAAACTCATTGAGTTCCAACTCGTCACCAGGTTCCAACTCACCACCAAATACAAAAAACAGAAGGAAGAGATGGTTATCGAAGTTCTATTCATGTCATTCCTATGTTGGGAAACCGAAATTTGAATCATTGAGTCAAATCGATATCAACTCGGTTTTTAAAAGGAGTGAGTCAGACTCAGTTGAAAAATCAAACTCGTTTGTGGGAACTGAGGATTACGTGGCACCTGAAGTTATATTAGGGAATGGACATAATTTTGGTGTTGATTGGTGGTCATACGGTGTCGTTTTGTATGATTTGCTTTATGGAACGACGCCGTTTAGTAGTCCAAATAGGAAAGAAACTTTTCACAAGATCTTGACAATGGAGGTTGAACAAAAGGGTGAATCAACACCGTTGAAGGATTTGATTGCAAAGTTGCTTGAGAAAGATCCTGATCGTAGGATTGAAGTTGATGAAATAAAGGGTCATGATTTCTTTAAAGGTGTGAAGTGGAATACGGTGTTGCATATTGTGCGTCCACCGTATATTCCTCAGAATGAAGTTGAGGACAAAGCTGGGTTTTCGAGAAAAGATGTTGAGTCCTTTGTACATGGGATATTTTTTCCAAAGAATAAAAATAAGAGTGAGAAAGAGAAAAATAATGAGGTGAAAAAAGAAGGGAATGAGAAGGAGAAGGATGAAAATGATAATAATAAGAATGTGTGGGTTGAGAAGTTGAGTCAGACTCAAACTAAGGATGAAAATTTTTTGATTTTTTGATTTGGTGTATTTGTTCACGTTTGTTGAATATATTTAGTTTATTCTCCTTTTTAAATGTCATTTCCAATTTCTAGTCTAGTTTTTTTTTTATGCAAGTTTCTGGTTTAGTTAAAATTTTGCTGCCATGCTCATATTTTTATTGACATAGTGATTAACAAATCAAATGAAAAAACATTTATATTCACAAAAGGAAAAGACTCTATAGATGGAATTGGCAGAGTAAAATCAGCCAAAATTTGGGTAATTGTCAATGTGTAAATATTGAAAAAAGATCTTATGTAATTTTTACACGAACGTGTATTTGCTTCCACGGCTGGCTAGACTGGAACTTATCATCTGCAACTATAGTTAATAATTTTTTTTGACAGTAGGAAATTGATAATTGGATTTCTTTATTTGGTTGTGCCATTCAAGAATTATGGAAGGATAGGAGGCCCTATGGTTTTCAATAGAAAGAATATCATAGTGATCTCTATCTCAAGAATGTCAGTATACATGAATCAATTAAGTTTGCTCAAAAAAAATAAAATCAATTAAGGTGCATTCGAAATGTTCAATCTATGCATTTGGATTTGGTAATTTTTTAAATGAATTCCAAAATTATTGTTGAAATGATCCATTCGGGTACCACTACCAATTCTTTCCTCTAGAATTCATTTAAATTCTCTAGATTTGGAGAACTTCAAGTGTTCATGTATATAGAGGTCTCTGTTGTCAATAGCGGCCGCTCCGGCCACTATAGCGGAGAGTAGCGGAAAAATCAAGACCACTGCACCAGGTCGAATCGGCACGTGTTGGGCAACGTGGGCGCGTGTCAAAAATGGAAAGCGGCCAAAGCGGACCTATAAATAGTAAAACAATAACTTGTACTAGTTGTATATAATTGGTATTAGCCATTTTCAATTTTGCTATCCCTTTTATTTCATATTATGAATACTTCATGAAATTTTGAGCAATGTTTAAGGTATTTTAGTATTTCTTTTTTAATAGTATGGTATCTAGAATTAAATTTATTAGTGGCCGCACTACCGAAATAGCGCCCGCTACACGCCCCACTCCCACACCGCGCCAATTATTGGGTTGGCCGTGCCGCATTGACAACAAAGATAAAGGCTAATCGATATGAAATTTTCACAGCGATAAGGGTTACTTTTCTTTTTGAGGGAACAATAGTAGATGTAGGTTGTCCTTCTCTTGCTTTAATTCTATTAGGTGTTACTTTGTCTCGTTTGATTAACTAAATTTATCCATCTTCATTTAAAAAAAATTACATGAGTAAAATGTGATTCTCACCATGCAAGTTCACTATATTTAAACTTCTCATCAATTTTTCTCATTTTAAATGATGGATGTCATCTTGAAAAAATTACACATGAAAGATTCCTACTCAGAAAGCTCTTTATATTGTTACCTTTCCATGCTATCATTTTATATAAGTTCCAAGGTATAGGAGTTCAAAGATACAGAAGCAACATATATATTGTCTAGTTTTATCAAATATTATTTAGTTTATGAAAATAAAGGTTCCAGGGTAGTATTGTTAAGTTCAAAGACAAATAATATATGGAATTTAAAACCTCAATCATCAAGACTTTTTTAATTATGTGAGGGGACAAACAAGCATAAGTCTTGACAAATAGTATTTTGTTTAATTATGTGAGGGGACAAACAAGCATAAGTCTTGACAAATAGTATTTTGTTTGGAAGTTTGGAAAACAAATATATTGCTAAAGAAATTTCTTGTTAGTACAATAAGTATCAGATTTTTCTTCTTTAATGCCCCAACACAATCTATGATTGCACAATTAAGCTTTCCCTACATATAGACCTGCACATTTCTGTCTCAATTACTTGATATTTTCCAAGACTGATTTGATCAATCCAAAAATTCCATGTTTGATGTGTCTGTAAGAATGTGTTGTGTGCCAAAGTTGCACATAACAAAAAATACTATACAATCCAACTATTCAAGTCCAGCCAACTTTATATATGCGTCTTAGGAATGACATCATCTGTGAGCCTTGTATATAAGAACCATTCAGGCACACCATTTGACACACTCAACACATTCTTTTGTGTGCAAAAATGGCACACAACACATCCTTACAATATTTTCATCAACCATGGAATTTTAGGATTCAAACATTCTTCATGTGTATCATAGGAATAATTGGAACATTGTACATAAGAACCATATGTGCTCACCATTTGACAAATTAAGATGCATTTCGTACTACTTATGAACTATTAGCAGAGAAGTTAGAGCACAGATAAAAACATTTGCCAAACTGTATGCAGAGAACTGTATTACAAGAATGTCATACCCACCACAAATGACAGTGAAAACATCTTCATTTCATAGCCAAACTAATGCAGAAAACCAAGACACCACTATAACCATGTCCATGACCGACCTTAAGCATGGTCATCACAAAGAAGCATCGACCATATTACCATTGCAAATCATTCTTCAGTGAAAAAAAAAAACATTTTTATCCTTCAAAGGCACATAGTGAATAATCAACTTCTTATCCTTCAAAGGCACATAGTCAATTATCACCAACGGCAAACCCAAAAAAAAAAAACATTGTAGGCACATCAAGCAATAAATGATGATTTCAAGGGCTAGGTTTTGCCAAAGAATTCATTAATATGAATGACGGACTACTTTGAAAATAGATAGCATTATACCCGTCACAAATCAAAAACAAGCGGAACAAAAAGCAATTAAAACTGCAATATTTCATCAGAGCTAGAATATAATAAGAGAGAATTAAGATGACTATTAATATGAATGTGCCAAAATACTCTAAACAAATTATAACTCAAGTATTCAACACAAAAAACTCTGGGATTCAAACACGGTAATAATCCATTAGACAACAATCCTGAGAACAATTGTCTGCCATGTTCATACCATAAACAACAAAAGCAAAAATGATTTGACATTGCAAAAGCAATCACTCGTCTTCTTGACTGCGCAACCTGGCCAGCTTGTTGGTGACAACAACATCCAATTGTGCTGCACGTTCAACAATGTCCTTCCTTTTCCTGGTTGACACATTGTGTGCAATCTCAGCACAGTATGTCCTGAGGTTTGTTCATGTAAATGTCAGAATATGGCTACTAAGAGACAATGAGATTAAGAATCAAGATGCAAACTAAAACCAGTTACCTGTTGTGCATCATCAAAAGTTCCAGGTCCTGGACATTGTGCACGACAAACTTCTTGAATCCATTAGGCAAATAGTGGCGGGTCTTCTTGTCTGAGCCGTATCCAATGTTAGGCATCAAAGTAACTCCTTTGAATTTTCTCCTAACTCGTGAATCAATACCCTTTGGCCTGCGCCAGCTTTGCTGCATACCACAACAGTTACAAGGTCAGTATATTATAAACACACAGAATCAATGTGTACAAAATATTCAACCAGCATATACAGAACAACAAATAAAATGGAAGTAAAAAATAACAGATAACAGGAATCAGTAGGAGTAGGTAGGAACATAAGCGATGTTTTTGTATCATAAAATGCACTAGAAAATTGCTACACCGACAAAATATGGAAATGACACAATAACTTTAGTCTGTAATTTGTACATTACATTTTCAGCAAAAATAATTAGGTAAATGAGTGTAACAAATGGAAAACATTTTGATTTAGTCTATAATTTGTACATCACGTTTTCAGCAAAAATAATTAGGTACATGAGTGTAATAAATGGAAAGCATTTCGATTTACCCTGAAATTATAACATTCAATCTACAAGTGTTCATGTGTATTAATGAGTTAGCTTAAGAAAGCTCAAACATACATACATGAACCTTTTTGATAAAAGCTCAAACATACCACGAAGGCCTATCCAACAGTTTTCCAAACACACTAAATCATTTGATAAAACATAGTTTGCAGCTAAAAAATATATACAGTGAAAATCTCTACCATTTTTGAAAGCTAATCTATTCTCACATACCTTCACACATATTCTCCTGTCACTTTGTGGCCTGATGAACCTCTTGACACGCTTCTTCACAATCTTCTTGGTGAGCAATGGAACGGCCATCTTGTCTCTACAAGACACATGAAAAAATTATATAAGAATACTAATACTAATCAATTACACAAAACAAAGGGACACAGATAATAAAAAAATTATAAGAATATATACAAAAGAAAAACAGCAGAGATCTAAACAGAAAACACTTTTAGACTTATTTTGAGCATATGCAAGGTAGCTTATGCAAATAAATAAGCTTTTAAGTATTATTCATAAACCCGTCAAGAAATTATGAAAATACAATTTTCGTAATCTAAATTTTACACCATACGATATTAGAAAATCAAATAAAATTGAAATTCAACGAATAAACAAAATAAATTACTACAAGGCTTAACCCTAATTTCGATTACAAAACAAGCTTCATTTCCAAAAAAACAGTTCGACCCATCTTTGTATTTCACTCAGAAAAACGCTGAATCCCAAAAAAATCAAATCTTTAGGTTCATAACACAGTTCAAAGCTTCACCTTTTATGAAACCAGATCGAGAGAAGAAGAACAAAATTAATAAACAAAAATGGTTTCAATCAGAAGCATAATATAAAGGTAAAATTGTGGTACTACAAAATCAACATCAAAGTAAATCAAATAATGAAAGAACATTAATTAGGGTTTTGCATACCTGCTTGAATCGCTGCTTCAGAGATGTAAGAAGCAATGAGGCAGCAGAAGCTAGGGTTTTGTATTTAGTATATATCTCAATTGGGTAGTGATTCTCTGTTGAATCATCCACCGTAAAAATAACGTGGATACTGAAATAAATGGGCTTAATCTTAGTTAGCCCAGATATATGGACTACATTGATCTTTATTATTCTGAATATAAAGTAAATTGCTCTTTTCACATTAAAAATTGTTTTCTCACTCCTTGAAAATATCAAATTATCCTCAACAACAATTAATTGTTGTTTGTTAAATGAATTAGCGGCAGTTAACTGTTGTTGGACTTTGGTAGTGAGCAGTAGTTAATTGTCTATAAGTATTTTGGTATTTTTGAGGTGGGAGGGAGCAATTTTTTACGTGAGAAAAGCAAACTTCGAATATAAAACGACAACTTCTTTTTTCCAACATACTAGTTTCTCACGTGCTCTATAAATTTCAGATTTTATAATCCGAACAACGTTAAACACCCTTCAAAACACGTTTAGAAATCCTTCATGATTTTGAATTTTATAATCCGAATAGGATGCACGAAAATATTGGGAGGGTGGGAAAAGAAATTGCCATATAATTTTGGATTAAAAAAAAAAAAACTAAAACTAACTTGAATATTGGAATCCCTTAAAAAAAACTTGAATATTGGAATCCCTTAAAAAAAAACTTGAATATTGGATTGGTGTATTATTATTATTTTTGTTAGTTTCGCACACATGGAGAAGTGGGGAATCCTAAGTTTGTGTTTGGTGCCACGGTTGTATATCAAAATTACAGTGATTAATCATGATTTTTTAGATGCTATAAGGTGTAACTAAAAAATACAGTGGGTCATTATTATTTTGAAATACCAAAAATGATATCGACTGTACATTAAATTTAAACTCATGGATAAATATTCAGTTCGTCAAAAAATATGTTCTGGCTATTGAAAGATGCATTGTTCATTGTCACCCTCACCTAACCCTCCCATCACCACCGCTTGTACCAAAACTGCTCTGATGATAACAAAACCAGTCTTAATCCTTTGGTTCTGCCTTGTTGATGGCAATGAACCCTCGATCACCCAAGATCCAACCCTAAACCTAATATTACCAAACAAAAGACATCTGCCTAAGCATTGAACAATGACTGTGATATACCTCTTAGCCACCTTCCAAAACCCAGTGTGAAAGGTAATCGTTGAGCAATAATGATCCCATAAGAAGAATACGTCAAAGGAACGGACGCGTGCAAGAACAATGTGCATGCTAGAGTGATTTGGCCAAAGGGCGTGACTCCGTTGACAAATGTTGCCTTAAGAGAGAAGTTAAAGCCTCAATGGAGCTCATTAGGTTGTTGGGGAGTAATTTCGGTTGGAAAGGGTCATTTTGAGTTCTCGTTTTCCTCCATTTGAAGATGCTATAAGCATGAGAACGGTGGGTACGTGGAATCTTAACCCTAGTATGCTAAAATTGTTTGTTTGGTCGAGTGACTTCAACCTTAACACTCAAAGAAATAGCTATGCACAGGTGTGGATAAGAATCTTTGGGTTGGCACAGGAATACTGGAGACCTAAAATCCTATTTGCAATTGGAAGTAGTGTGGGTACACCAATCTACACTGATGTTGTTACAAGTATGAGCATGTTTGAAAGAACATTTGGTCACTTTGCTAGGGTTCTAGTGGATACTGATCTGCTTGAAGAGTTAACTTGTTTGTGGACTTTGCATATGAAAATTTACCTGAGTTTTGCTTAAACTGTAATATGGTTGGTCATCATGTAAGCAGGTGTAGGAGAATGAATATTGATGATGAAGGAAAAAAAGAAAAAGAAAAGAAACAAAATAAGAATCATAACAATGAGGGAAATAAAACTATGAAGGAATTTTTCCCTATGGAGAAAAAAGGAAAATAAAAAGTTGTGGAAGTTGCAGAACTAGATAATGAAAATGCAGCTATGAATCATAATGATCAGGGGGAAGAGGAAAAATATCCTTCTCGTGCTACTGAGAATGTTATTGAGAACAAGGTGAGCCCTAGGAAGAGTCTTGACAAGTTTCCTAAAGTTGAAAATGAGAATGTTCAAGTTAACTTCATCAGCAATGATGAAGAGAGTTCACAAGCATCTGAGTTTGTTGATGCAAAACTCACCAATGATGAAGCACACAATTCTACAGAACAAGAAGATATCCCAAATACTTCAATCAGAGATCAAAAGTACATGGAGTTTCTACATGAATCTTGGGCTAATCTAGCTGACCAAGAACAAGAAGAAGTGCTAAGAAAGCAAGAAAATGAAAGAATTGTTGATGAATCCCCGATGTTGGAAAACCAACAAAACATTGAAGACTCAGGTTTCAAGCTTGTTACTCACAAGAAAAAACAACATAAATCATATTCCTCTGGAACCAAAAGTAAGTATAATATTAGGTCTAGGATTGTTCAAAACAAACCTTTCAGATGAAGGGTCTTTTCTTGAACCTTGGGGGTTTGGCTAACTCCCCTACAAGATTAGCCTTTAAAAATTTCATAAAAACTCATAAATCTGACTTTGTTTTACTAGCTGAACCTTGGATGGATTTTAGCAAGTTCCCTATCAACTGGCTTCATGGGTTAGGTCTCAAATTGTTTGCTCTAAACAACAGACAACACTTGCTTCCTAATTTACGGTGTATATGTAAGATTAACCATAACCCAACCATTTTGTCCATAACAAACCAACATGTTAGCTTTTCTCTTACCAATAATCACCTTACTTTTGGTATATCTGATGTGTATGCTTCAACCTCTAGTTTGTCTAGAAGAGATCTATGGAATGATTTACACTTTATTCAGTCTCAATATAACATTCCCTAATGTTATATTGGATATTTTAATTCCATTATAGGAGCACATGAACATAGACGATGTATTACACCTGCTAGATCCCCCATTGATGATTTTGTCAATTGGAATGATACCAACAACCTGATTCACCTGCCAACCTATGGTGCTTTCTTCACTTGGTCCAATGGAAGAATAGGTAGAAGACTAACTAAGAGAAGATTGGATAGAGCAATCTGTAATCATGCCTGGATTGATATGTGTTCCTCCATCTCAGTCTAACCCTAACCAAATTGCATTATGATCATTTTCCTCTTCTCTTAGAATTTCACACCAGCTCTCAAAGTATTGCATCTCAATTTAGATTTATGAAAATATAGTCTTTACATGATGATTGTCACAACTTTGTTGAAAACATCTAAAGCTCTATAATTTATGGTTGCCTAATGTACATTTTATCACCAAAGCTCAAGCTAATAAAAGAGAAACTCAAGACATGGAACAAAGAAGTTTTTGGAAATATCCATGTGTTAGTGAAAGAAGGTGAACAAAAGTTAAATGTTATCCAAGAAGAAATTAACAGGAACGATAACAACGACTAACTTTTTTATCAAGAGAAGCAAGCTCAATTGAACCTTCACAAAGCTCTAGACATTAAAGAAACCTTCTGGTGTGAAAAAGCTAAAATCAACTGGTATTTAGAAGGTGACAGAAACACTAGATACTTCCATAAAGTCTCCAAAATCCAAAACTGAACCAAAACCATATCTTACCTTAAAGATGGTGACAATATGTTACAAGAGCCTGAGCATATTGCAGAACATATTACTAACCATTTTAAAAATATTTTGTGATCTTCATATGTTTTTCAGGTTAGCAATTTGGTGGAGGAAATAATCCCCATTTTGGTGAACCAGCAAACAAACAATATGTGGACTATTGCTCCTACTGCTTTTGAAATCCATGATGCAGTGTTTGCTTTGAATAAAGAGGGAGCTCCTGACCCTGATGGGTTTTTGATGAGTCGATAATTAGTTATTTTTAATATAATATTTGAGTTTATTTTATTTAGATTTAATATGTTTTCATTTCCTTTTAGAGCTATTTTACTTCAATTGCAAGTTATTTTATTTCAGGAACAAATATTCAAAAGATTGAGTCTTGGAGCAAAAGAAAGGAGAATTGAAGCTGATTCGTGCCAAAAATATGAAGATCTCACGCAAAAATATCTTGTGCAAAGAATTAGAAGATCTTGTACCGGAATATAGCATAGGCGCGCCCCATATTGCCCTTTTGCTTCTTCGACAAGCTGCCTATTTTAGTATTTCTGACCTAGAGCCCATAGTTTATTGTGCAACACTTTAGTGATTTAATTCTTCGGGCTCAAGTCAATGTTAGACTATAAATAGAGCAGCCATCTAGTTTGTAAAACCATCTTTTGTTCTTATAATTCAATAGTGACAATTGTCTTTCTTAATAAAAGTTATTTCTTTTTATTTTTTTATTATTTTATTTATGTTCTTCTTCTTCTCTTCTATGTCTACGATGAACATGAGTGAGTAGACTCTTCTTGTCTTGGGATTGTTGGATGAGTCTAATGACCTAATCCTAATCAAACCAAGCCTTGAACCCTAATTTTATATAAATCTATTTTCTAATCTAATTTCACCGTTTTTATAATGAATTAACAAATATCAAACTCATAAAGCGACAACGGAGGGTTAGTATTTGTTAATTCATAATCACAAATATCAAAGCGAAGCATAGAAAGAAGAAGTTTTGATATTGGAACAAGTGAAATTAAACAAGGATTGCGAAACATGAGAATAGTCTAGCAAACCTTGAGACAATAAAGTTTCGTTCTTCAAGGATTTCAATAGCAATCAACCATGAGAATAAGCGTGATTGCTAGAGAAACACACTCATTGATTTCGAGAGAAACTTTGATACGCTAAAGAGAAACTTGTCTTTAGAAAGTTGGTCCAATATAAAGTTTAGGTTTAGGGTTTGGTTTGTGAAGGTTTCGTCATCAAGATGAACCAATAATCCTAAGGCGCTTTTTATTACTCTTTTTCAACCGTTAAAAATCCAATCTTTACAACTAAACTTTCTTCTAATCATCAATAAAAGTCAATTAAATTAAACAACTCCCTGTTGGAACGATACTCTCTTTTTACAACTTCGGTAGAACCGTGCACTTGCGATTTTACTCATCAGTTTGGAGCCTTCTTTTTCCAGACATATTGGAGCATTATGAAAGAAGATGTGATCAATGCAGTTTTACAATTTTTCTCTACAGGTTGGATGCTCCCAAGCTACAACACAAACATCATTGTCATGATCCCTAAAGCCCTAAATGCTGACACAGTCAATCAATTTAGACCCATTGCTCTTGCTAACTTCATGTTCAAGAACGTCTGTAAGATTCTTGCTGATATATTAGCTATTATTATGCCTCGGTTAATATCTCATGAGCATAAAGGTTTTATTAGAGGAAGAAACATCAAAGACTGTATTTGTACAACCTATGAAGCTATTAACTTATTACACAAGAAACCCTTTGGGGGAAACATAACTTTCAAGATTGACATATCTAAAGCCTTTGATACTTCAGATTGATCTTTTTTGTTAAGAGTTTTAAAGGCTTTTGGGTTTAATACCAAGTTTTATGAGATGATTAAAGGGATCTTACCGATGGTCATATTAGGCAAGTGTACCAAATCGTTTACCAAGTAATTAAGTTATAAGTAGAGTATCGTATCCACAGGGATTGCCGTTTCGTTCAAACAATTCGCGTTACTTATTTGAGAACAAAATAATAGTAAAAGAGTTTAGAGTTTACAAAATAATCATGATTTTACACACACTTTTCCAAAAACTCAAGAACACCGCATAATCACCTTTAAACCATGAACTTATCACTTAAAACTTATAGGAATAGAACCTTCACATACCCAATGTCACAGCAAGAAGATAGAATTCAAATTCAACATCATTCATCATCAATTTCATGAATTTCATTCAATTAAGCTAAAAACTCAAATACACTAACTTATCATAATAAAACATGGATTCTCATACAACAACAATATGGTTTCACAACTTTTCACGTACTCAAAATAACTACAATAATTTGAGCAGAAAAGTGACATTAAATCATCACAATAATTCATAAAGATGGAAGAAAACACACAACCACAACCACACAATTGCTCATGAGTTATAGATGGTGAAAATAACCATCCTTCTTGCCTTTTAATCCAGTAAGCTAGCCTCCTAAGCTTTAATCTAGCTCTTCACTTTAGTCGTTCAAGCTTTCTCCTTTTCTCACTTTAGATCCCTTTTTTCTTCTTTCTTGCTCTATTCTTTCTCTTGCCTCTATTTGCAAAACTTACCAAATGATTTCTTAACCCTAAATTGTGAATACTATCGCTTTTATATATCCACGTCACTTGGGTTTGGTTCACTTAACTCTTATTGGACCTAATCACTATTCTTACTCAGAAAAATAACACTACATATTTACTTCACTTAAACCTTCTTTTTCCTACTCATATGTATTCTCTTAATTTATCAAAAATTCTACTAACTTCACTAAATTAAATACTCCCTAATCCTAAATTACTAAAATGCCTTTCACTCTCAAATTACCAAAATACCATCTTACTCTTAAATCTCTAATAAAAACCAATTATTCCAATAATTCAAACACATCAAACAAACAAATAAATAATAAATAATTAAAATAATAATGTCCTAAAAAATCAAGATGTTACAACTCTCCCCTACTTAAAGAATTTTCACCCTTGAAAATTACCTGAAGGAAACAACTCCGGATATGATTTCCTCATCTAAATCTCTAACTCCCAAGTTATGCTCTCTCCGGTAGGTCCTACCCAAATCACTTTCACCAATACAATCTCTTTTCCTCTTAATTGCTTAACTTCTCACTATTCAATCCTTTACGACATAGTCTTAACAGTCAAGTTATCTCACTTGCAAATCACCCACTTGAATCACATGCGACGGGTCGTAGACATAATTCTGAAGATGAGACACACGAAACACACTATGAATATTCGACAACAACGACGGTAACACAATATGATACGCCACTTCTCCTACCCTCTCTATAATATGATAAGGATCAATAAAATGTGATGCTAACTTCTTAGACTTCAAAGCACGACCAACACCGATCACCAGGTTAACTCTCAAAAACACATGATACCCAACTTGAAATTCAATATCATTTCTCTGTTTATCATGATAACTCTTTTGCCTACACTGCGATGCTTTCATCTTCTCCTTAAACATCTTAACCTTTTTCGTAGTTTTCTAAGCAACTTTCGGTCCAATCGTATCACTTTCTCCCGACTCACACCAACACAACCGGTTTCTACACCTCCTTCCATACAGCGCCTCAAAAGGTGCCATTCCAATACTCGAATGAAAACTGTTGTTGCAAGTGAACTCAATCAATGATAAACATTCACTCAAACTCACACTTTGTTACAAAACACACACCCTCAACAAATCTTTTAAGGATTGAATGGTTCTCTCTGACTGATCGTCCGTTTGAGGATGATACACATAACTTAACCTCAACTTCGTTCCCAAAGGTGCTTGCAAAATTTCCCAAAACTTCAATGTAAACCTCAGATCTCTATCTAACATAATGCTAGATGGAATACCATGCAATCTGATAATCTTCTCAATGTAGATCTCCGCCAACTTCACCATAGACATATCAGTCTTAATAGGAATTATATGTGTTGACTTCATCAACCGATCCACAATCACCAATTGAATCACTTCCCTTCATAGTATTAGGAAAACCTCCAACAAAATCCATCTAGATACTATTCCACTCCCACTCCGGAACAAACAACGGTTGCATTACTCCAAACGACTTCTGATGTTCAATCTTATACTCCTGACAAACTAAACAAGCAAACACAAATTCCACTACATCTCTCTTCATTCCTGGCAACCTAAACAACTTCTTAAGATCTTGATACATCTTTGTCGCTCCGGGATGAATACTCAAACTACTCTTGTGACCTTCCTCTAAAATCTTGCTCTTAAGTTCAGGTACATCCGACACACAAACTCGTTCACAAAACTTCATAACTCTATTCTCATCCACTCTAAAGTTCTTCTCCTTACCTTGATTAATCGACATCAAACAATCTACTAGTTCCAAATCCACTTTATGACCTTCTTTGATTTCCTCCAAAATGATGCTCGTTAACTTCAACATTCCCAAATTCACATCACTCGGTGTTAACTCACTTACCAAACTTAAATCTCTAAACTACTCAATTAACTCCAATTCCTTTACCATAAGTGCCAACATATGCAACGACTTCCTGCTCAATGCATCTGCTACCACACCAGCCTTACTCGAATGATAATTCAACTCAAAATCATAATCCTTCAAAAATGCAAGATGACATGTCATAGACATGATTTCTAATTACAAAACACTCAAAACACCTATGGAGTTGCAATATTTAGGATAAAAGTGAATTGCAATGACCCAAATGAAAACAATACAAAAATTTCCTCAAACTATTGACAACTCCTTTAGTTGACTTCTAATGATATTGTTTTGAAATTTGCAGAGAGACAAGGGTAACTCAAAGGTTAACAGCAACAAACTGGCTCTTCTAATCATAGGTTTCACGCTTATTCTTATTTTTTTGCATGCTTCTAGTTGCTATTGGAGTTTGTACTAGATTTGTTTTCAATTAACTTTGTCTAGATTGGAATGCAAATGAAAACAAATACAATTATGATACACTTATGTTGTTATTTCTAGCTACTTTGTAATTTAGCATGCTTGTAAGACTTAACATCTTCAATATAATTCAAGTTTTATATTATTGTTTCATCAATTCATTTACTTAGTATTTAATTAAATTAATTTTGTCAATAAATTTTTAATTAATCAAGCATCAAGATTGTGATGTGAATGTATTGGGTGTCACTAAAATGTGTAATGGCAGAAAAAGAGTCGTGGGTAAAAATATTATTCTAAAAAAGCTCTACGCCTACAACTAAAATTCTTATGTCAAACAAAATCGTTTTGTCTGACGAGCAAAATTATTTCAGAAAAAATTGGTAGGTATAAACAGACTATTTAATACAAAAAAAACTATTGTCGGTATATGTATTTAGTGTTATACCTATGGTAAAATGACATTTTCCTATAGTTTTTTGATGTCACTAAAACTCAAATTTCTTGTATGGGGATCACCACCATCGTCACATTTGTCTAATCATCACCACCCCATTGCACTCGCCACCACTCTCTCTCTCTCTCTCTCTCTAAACTCCCACCTTTCTTCCCGCATCGTCCTCCAACCAACCACCACTACCCCAATGTCCTCACCACCATTATCGTTGACTTTTATTATCGTCCAAATCTTGATAACAATTATGCTGAAGAGGAAGTGAAAAAAGAATGTTGCAACGGTCAGAGTGAAGCTAACTGAAGACGGAGTAGGGACG